>Ga0209712_10001620_pt1 | contig 19035 bp, 21 predicted proteins | sample ArcOceMetagenome_FD_187443 | JGI IMG/M metagenome (GOLD analysis project Ga0209712, IMG submission 187443) | Marine eukaryotic phytoplankton communities from Arctic Ocean - Arctic Ocean - Greenland ARC118M Metagenome (SPAdes) (version 2) | ecosystem: Environmental > Aquatic > Marine > Oceanic...
GTATGATAGCGCGCGAGAAAGCAATTCATTATATGAAAAGATCTTTTGCATTGTCAGACAAGGAGATCATTTTACAAGCATGTGTGAGACAGCTTTTGCCTTTCGTTGTACCTCCAGGAAGAGCGCCACGATGAAGCTTTTGGCATCGTTAAGAGGTTAACTGGTAGGATACCACAGCAAGAACTCATAGACCCAGGCTTGATTCTATCCTTAGCACAAGGATTACACAATGCTTCATTGAATGAAAAGCAATTGAAATTCTGATCATGTTCTTGGGCACTATTAATAGATCCTGGGACAAAGAGAAACGAGCTGCAGCATACTTAGTTTTTGGATAAGGATACACCGGTTTGGCTGAATACGAAAAGTCTGCCTCATTTCTTCAGAAGGCCCTCACTACCACAGACGATCTAGATATTAAGGTCGCTGTACTGTGTCAAATGGGGTTAATGTCCAGGTTCTCGTGTAACTATGATGACGCTCTTGCCACCCTGAAGCAAGCCATGGAGATTCTTTCAGCATAATCTGGGGAGAGAAGGGAAAAGTCCAAGAGTTGGTCGAAACTTGCTGCATTAGCCCATACAAACATTGGTGACGTACTTTCAGATTAGGGGAAGCGTGATCTTGAAGCTTTGCAGAGCTTTGAACGTGCTTTGGTTATTATGAAAGAAGATCGTGGGGGTACTGCTAGAACACTGGCTTTATTGTATCAAGGGATTGGAGTTGTACATGCACGACTTGGAAATTGGGACGAAGCAATCGATTTTCTCAAGCTCGGGCACGGCTGCTTTCCAAAATTCTGCATTGGAAAAAGTGCAGAAAAAATTGATTCTCATCTCTGCTCAAAATTTTGTGAAGAAATTGGGAGAGTACGCCTCGATCAGTATTTCTGGGATGAACGATTGCGTCAGAATGCACAGGAACAGGAGAATATCTTAATGGAATCTGCAGCATTTAACCAAGAATCAATTAAATACCATGGGAGATACAGCACCAATGCCATTCTCAATTATGCTCAAGTCGCATATTTCAAAACTGAAATAGAAGAAGCAAAAACGTTTCTTATGGCGTATTTTGAAGCTGAAATGGAGAAGAAATTGGGAATATCCTGCCGTTCCTGTAAGCGAAAGGCAGGAAAGATCACAGACATCAAGATATGCAGGAGCTGCCAGGTCGTGGATTATTGCAGTAAAGCCCACCAGGCGCTAGCATGGAGAAGGGGAAGACTCAGTCACAAGGTCATGTGTCCATTCTTGAAGCGTTACCGATTGGTAACAAAGGCGAAGAATCGCATTGACACTGAATCTTTTGAGGATATACGTAAGGACTTTTTCGAGACTGTTTGTGTTTTGAAATATGAGGTGTAGTAATACCGTACCGGTAGGGGACTCACTCGGGTGCGGAATAGAATAGTCCATTTTTGAAGCGTTACCGATTGGTAGCAAAGGCGAAGAATCGCATTGACACTGAATCTTTTGAGGATATTTGTCAGGACATTTTCGAGACTGTTTGTGTTTTGAAATATGAGGTGTAGTGATAGTGGAATCACTTTTGTGCTGGAAGGGGAATAGCATACTCAAGTATAATACAAGCATAAAATAATGTTGTAGAATGATGAATGAACATGAAGTTTCAGCATGATAAGATGAAATTATTAAAATAGAAAAGGTTCCAGGAGGAGGTAAACTGGTAGTGATACCGGCATTTGGAACATATTAAAAGTACAAAAATGCAGAGGGCTGTGGCTGTGCACGTGCCTTTTGTTCAAGAGTGGAAACAGGCACCATTCTATGATCAAAAGAATGGTATCATGTCAAAAGTTCGAACCATTTGGAATTATCGAGACTCTACATATTAATATATAATACTATTTGATTTACTTTGGAGGTTAGCCCATTATTTTTCCAATAGAATGTGAGAAATCCACTACCTGACCTTGCTCATCAGCCATACTTATCTATTTACCAGCAGCACGTGAACTCAGGGTGACGTGGCGCTCAACCATGAGTGCCCCTGCAGTAGTAACAACAACAGTTGGGATCCAGCCGTAAACGGCAACGAGAAACATTTTCTTCATCCGCTTCAAAGACTTTGCATCATTGACTTTACTATGAGGGAAATCTTGATGGGGGGGAACATTATTACATTGCAGAAAATTACAAAGGGGCTTCCTCCAAGAACCTTCTTTCACATTGAAAATCAATAGTTGCTCTGAGGGAACATGCTCAATGACATGTTGATTGAATCTTTCATACTGTTCGCCGAGCCATCCCTCCGGTTTCTCTCTCCACTCATGTGTTAGAGCTCCTGCTTCCAATTGCAAACGAGTAGTCCCAATGTTCAATGTGGTAACGTATTTTGTTCTTCAATTGAGGGAAGACGATTGAAATCCAACCGAACGGAAGAAGGAAATGACCATCGGAAAAGCTCCTCTGTATGGTATCGAACCAGGTCTTCCAGCTCGTTTCAAACTTTTCCTTGGAGTCCCGCCCCATCAAAATGACCTTGGCATCTGGAACACGCTTCGAGATATCTGCATAGATTTCACACGTAGGATTCTCCGACACTGCCTCGTACCCATCCCGAACAATTAGACCCAGAACGTCGTTTGCTGAGCAGTTTCCCTCGGCAAGATATGTCCATGCTGACGCGTGGCTGAAATCGATGTAATGATCATATGGTGGTTGGTTTGCTGGTGTAACCCAATATTCGTCCAAGTACGTAAACTCAGAGTTCCTGTGCGTCCAAGGCCAGCGAAAAGACACGGATTTTACCCGGGGCAATCCTGGGTCTTCCTTCTTTGGAACCGACTTGGTCATGAAGTTTTCCTGTTTATGTTTTTACTTTGCTAAAAGTTGTACTGTAGACTGTAGACTGTTATGTTCTGTCAAGTGGTTCGGGCTTCGATCGGGCTGTATGTGGGGGGGGCTGTGCGGTCGGTTGGAAAAAGGAGCTAAAAGATGTAATTCACAGGTCATAAGAGTTGAAACACGCGACTTTTCTAAAAATATCCTATTCCAACAATAAGACTTCTTGGATACTATATTGCCCTAAATTCTAAAATCTTTGACGTCAGGCTGAGTGAGTGAGTCCGATTTTCTCTTTATTGAAGATACCGAAAAAAGATTTACCTCAATAAATAATAAAGAAGAGAGGTCGTAGATTCTTGTGAAAGTATTTCCCAGCAGCAGCTTCTTCAATCATTCCACAACCTAGTACACAACACACAACGTATCCATCATGATGATCTCTCGAAAGTATGTCACTTCCTCCCAAAGTGGGAGGATTCAAAATCTTCTCCGACGTCACATTCTTCCTACTTGTCACATGCACACAAATGCAAATGCTCACATCCATACTACGCCGATCGATGCTGGCAGCTCTGCTTCCATGCGTACTGTATCATCTCTATCCTCTGACAAATTTGTCCCTCACGCCACACATGATGTCATATCAGTTGGATCGAAATGTCGCTACTTTGCAACAAGCACGATAGCAGACCATTTAACTATAAAGACGGAAGGAGAAGTAGCCGATGAGGATGCAGACCCTCCTTCTATCATTGATAAGATCCCGCTGTACAACGACTTCTTCACTCGCCCTGAACTTTATCAACGCATCCATGTGCACCTCGTGGGTGTTCGGGCCAAGGATCCCGAGGATTCCAATGCTGGATTGCATGCCAAGTCTTTGTTTGGGCAGGGTGAATCACTCCTTCGAAATATTCATCCTTCAGTGACCGTGGATACCTTTGGAGCTAATACTGGTAGCACTGATTACTTCCCGATCGGTGAACACACCTTTTTGGTGAGTACTCGTACGCTCAAGATCCTACTAGGAAAACAGGCAGAAAAGCAATAGAAGGGCCTCTGGGTAACATTGACTGATCAAATTACTAATTTTGACTGACTGACTCTTTTTCAACAACAGGAACGTCCAAAAGACTCACTCCCTATTTGGGATGCTACAGCAATGGTGGTTTGTAGAAAAGGAAGTGAGAACACCGAAGGTATTAAATTTACAATGCTTGACAGCAAAAATGAACTCTTTGAATGCAAAGTCCCCTCCGCCGATTTCCCAGCAATTGGCGAAGATTGGAAAGAATTTGTTCATTCGCCTGAGGAGTCCAAGACTGTGAAGGGTTTGGAGTTTGTCTACAAAATCCGTGTAACTGGCTGTGAAGATAAGATTTCAGACAAAGATACCCTTGCGAACTTTCTAACGGATACAGATTCTATTTCGTATTCTGAGGAAGTTATTGAGGGCGCAAGCCAAACGGACAATGCACTTGTTCAATGCTGGCGTCACAAGAAACTAGCCTCGAAAGCAGTGCTTTGGGTGCTTGGGAGGAACGATTGTTTTATGCACGCTGATGTTGCGAAGACTCTTTTTACGGACAAAGGCTACGATCTCTACGTTCTAAACTATAGTTCCGTTGGTTTATGTCGTAAACGTGGATGGTTGGTAAGTCGATGCACGATATACGATAGTATCATACATTCAGATTATGTATATCATTTTTGTCCTCCAGTATTGTTATGTTGTACATCTAGACTAACTTCATTTAATTATCGCATCCACCTCCACCCGCCAATCACAGGATAGTGCTCACTTCAATTCACATAATAGCTATGGAGATTTTGATTCATATCTCGATCAGATCGATGGCGCCACTGCAATCATGAAGGACTACGATAAGGTGATTGGATACGCGCATTCAACCGGAGGACCTGTACTTATCAACTATCTCATGAAGAAAGGGGACGACAAATTCAATGGCTTCATTTTCAATTCACCCTTTCTTGATTGGGGTGCAGATGCTGTGGGTAGTGAAATGGGCGAATTTGCGTTAGAGCATTTTGATGTTTTGACTTCTGTGACACCAATGAACAATGACGCAAAACTCGGGGCTGCCAAAACACCAGAAGAGCTCAAGCATACACCTATTGAGTATATAGGAGAAGAAATTGTTTTTAGTGCATGGTCTGCCAAGGTTTGGAGCCAGCATTATTTTGATTTCCGTTCCCGCCCTCTTTACGAAGTTCCCATGACTCCTGGATTCGCAAAGGGTGTCACAGGTGTTCACAACGAATTAGCAAAGTGGAAGGAGGAGAAGAAGTACGTCACACTCAAACCAATGATGTGCATTACATCCAGGGCTGACGACATTCTTACAGCAGCTGAAACACTTGCGCGCATTGATACCGTCGGTCCCGCTAGATGTGAGATCGAGTTGCGCCATAATTCCCACGATGTTTTTCTAAGCCATGAGGAGAGCGATGTGAGTATGGCTGTGGAGATGACCAAGGTGTGGATGGATTCAAACGGATTTGAATAGAGTCATTACAAGTACACGTACGTGTAGTGGATTCCTAAAATTAGAAATGTGACGACTTTTTAATTAATCTAACAGTCATACAGTTTCTAGAAACAAACAATTTACTTTTAGTTACGTAGAGCACATAAAATCACCGCACCCAATCAAAGAAGACTAACCTTTATTTGTAAAAGAATCAATCAGGCTGGTGTGGTGTATCATAATAATAATAATAAGTTGTTGTTGTGTTTGTGTTCAATTTGAACGAAATATGAGCAAAAGTTCTCCTACCAAGGTTCGAACTTGGGATGCTACATTCAAAGTGTAGAGTGATAACCACTTCACTATAGGAGATGTTGTTGCGTTGTCAATCGTTTATGGGAAATATAAACATTCTAAGTGAAGGGGAACAGAGATTTTCGAAAAATGATAACAATGATCAAAGTTGCAGCGGCCAGCACAACAACAAACCACCCTTATTATTCCTTATTCAACACCGCAATTAATCTACTCAGGACCATCTAATACCATCTCCTACCAGCATTCGTATTAAATAAGAAAACCACGCCACCATGACAGCCGTAACAACCGCATCATCGACCCTCCAAACCCTCATCTCCACAAAATCGACAGCACCTCTAAAAATCCTCCAACACATTCAAGACCATAAACTCCACGAACCTTCCCTCGTCCTCACCCACGCCACCCCCCTCCTCAAAACGAAACTACCCCCGGCCACCCACCTCTCCCTCCTCGAACAAATCATAATCGCCGCTCTCCACACGAAAGACATTCAACTAGCCGGTGAATACCTCACGAAAGTCAAGGCACAAGTATCCGGAACGAGCCTGCGCTACCGCAAACTTCTCGCCCTCTGTCTCGAATCCCACTCGGAATACGACGATGCACTCGGAATATACAATGATATGATTTCGGATAATAAATCCAATGTATACGCTTTGAAACGCAAGTACACCATTCTAAGAGCCCAATTGAAGGATTTGGAGAGTAGAACGTGTCTCAATGATTACCTCGAGCAGAATGCAAGTGATGCAGCGGCATGGTTGGAGATGGCCAAGTGCTGTCTCGAACAGGGGGATTATAAAGCTGCAGCGTTTTGTTATGAGGAACTTGTACTATATAGTCCGATGGATTCCAAGATTCATTGTGTGTTGGGGGAGTTGTATGTGACGATTGGGGGCAAGGATAATTTTGTTGCAGCGAGGAAGCATTTTGCGCAGTGTTTGGAGTTGGATAAGGGGCATGTGAGGGCTATGTTTGGTCTCGTTTCTGCTGCTGAGGGGTATTTGGATTTGATGGAAAAGAGTATGAATAAGGGAGGAAACAGTAAGAATAAGGAGAAGTGGGATGAGGACGATGTGGAGCTTGTGAGGGACTTGAAGGCATATGGAGTCGATAATTTGATCAAGAGTTACAAGGGAACGTCCATTAGAGGTTTGGTTGAGTCTATCTTGAGCAATGATGAATCATAGATATTTTATAATTATAGATTTATAAAATAGTATCCCAGCAAGCGATCCGAGCAGATTGGAAATTCATGCTAATTAAATTCAACCACAATACTGTTCGCCTGCCATGACAATGAAAATGTTCAAATGATACTTATACTCCAGCTCAACAATCAAATCATGATGAGAATGGATGATGTAGAGGGGCCTCAAATTGAAATTGATGATGATGTTGGTGACGGTGATAAACATGCTGGTGCATACTAGACTACGTGTACACGTAAATATTCAACCACGCACTAGCACTCGATGACCAGATGAACCCATTGCACCTCCTACGAATAGTAACATACACTCATTGCAAACCTTGAGAAGGAAAAGATCGTCTCGTGTTCTCGCTTGCTGCGCACCGTCATAGCTACACGTACCAGCTAATAATATTGTAATTCGTATTCATCTACACCTAGCGATGCTGAAATGATCCAAAACAAAGATATAGAGTCCAAAAGGGAATACTGTACAGTAAAATATCGTTCTTGGGTGTATTGAAAACTCGTCAATCGCATCGATGAAGGAAGGGACAGTGTGACTGTTCTAATAAAACGGTAAACATACGTTTCTTTGAAAAACGAATTTGATTGGTCTATAAGATCATTTTGATACGAGACCACTATTTCCTATATTATTTAATCCACCCGTACGTGTAGTCTATTTATATTTTTGACCAAATCTCTCAAATTGTAAAGAAGCCACAGTAACCCGCTGGACTTCGTTCATGCCTGAGAAAACATCTCTCTTTTTGTCTATCATGACAACTTGCTAGACTACCCGTACCTCCCCATCAACTAAATCGGTAGCTTTCTCCCCATCAACTTAGACCCCATCATTATGTGTCATGTGTATATTCCACAATCAGCATTCTTGTTCAATAAAGAAGTCTTCTTCGTCATCTTGTGGTAACGCTGGTAAAGGGAAATCAATTGCCGCGTAGGCTTTGCGCTTATTTTTTCTATGGCGTTGAAAGCAAGCAAAACATATCCTACAATTTATTGCAGCACATACACATCCAATTAAAAGGAGTGGAAGAGCTATTGGCGGCCCTACTATTTTTTCCGAGGACGGTTGTGCAGACGGAGAGGTAGTCCAAGTTGGCTTCATGGACGGAGTGAAAGATGGATTCGCACTAGGAACGGTAGATGGTTTTCCACTCAACGAAGGAACGTTAGATGGTTTCCCACTCAACGAAGGAACGGTAGATGGTTTTCCACTCAACGAAGGAAACTCACTTGGAGCTGCGGATGGAACGTTAGATGGTTTCCCACTCAACGAAGGAATATTAGATGGTTTTCCACTCAACGAAGGAACGTTAGATGGTTTTCCACTCAACGAAGGAACTCCACTCAACGAAGGAATATTAGATGGTTTTCCACTCAACGAAGGAACGGTAGATGGTTTCCCACTCAACGAAGGAACCCCACTCAACGAAGGAATGTTAGATGGATTTCCACTCAACGAAGGAACGGTAGATGGTTTCCCACTCAATGAAGGAACCCCACTTGGAGCTGGCGATGGAGTAACTTTGGAACTGCCTTTGCCTTTGCCTTTGGCACGCCTACGTCCAGATGAACCTCTTCCTTTCCTTCCTACTAATGAGAAAATTCGCACTGTTTCCTCGCATATTTCGGACAGAAAAAACTCTTCGTCTAATGTGCGGCTCTTTGTTTGGGGAATCCACAGGGACTTCGTGCCATCGTCCATACATTTCTCTTCGCCGAAAGTATCCTTGCACGTGTCTGCTAAATCGTTGAAGATTTCTTTTGCTATCGTGTTGGTAAAGGAGATACTATTTGGATTGGTGCCAACCTTGATCTCATCGGCAAAAGTTTGGAACTCCGAATACATCAGTTTTCCATTTCCATTGATGTCGCTGTTCCTTAGCGGAATGAGACATTCTGTGTCCATATTGATGACAACTCTGGTTGAGCTCGGACTAGGAGTTTCAGCACGACCGTTTACAAGAACAAATGTCGACATCACCGCCGTAAAGACTGGAAGTAAATAAGGAGGCCTACTACACGTACTACTAGTGCTCGTCCTCATCTTCCTCCTCGCGAAGGATTTAGAAGTATTCTTTTCTGCTGTCAAGAATATTACTTGATTGATCTGCTGTGTTTTTATAAGATAGTGCTCGTAATCTTGATGATTCATTCACCAAATTTGAAAATACTTTTACGAGTCCTTTTTAGCGTTGAAAGTGACATCGACCCTTTTTTTAAAGAACACAGATTTCAAAAATGTGATATGTTTAGCCACAAGACTATAGCCCTGTTCGCGTAGACTACTACATTAGTAATGTTTAGTCATTCAACGGACTAATTCTGTAAGGTTTTAGTTTTGTCTGGCTTTTTAAAACAGTTTGAAACTTTTTTTTTTAAATGTTTCCTTTTTACAGTACATACAACTATTATAGACTACACCCACACGTACAGCCTTCAAGAATAAAGTAACCTGAATTTGTTCCATTTGTGTCGCTAGTACAGTACGTGTAGCAATGACTTTCAAATGTGCCCTCCTCAAGCGGCAAATTTCTGATGTTATCCTATAGTATACTGAGAATTCCCGCCCCAGGTATTTCATATTCTTGAACATCTGGCGGCTCATTGATGTTTGTGGAAGCAGTGTGGTGTGACATGATAACGATATCATCATTCACGCCACAATACACAAAATACCGAACACCAGCTTGGATTTTCCAAGCTCCTTCCCTAACAAATGAATCTCATTGCATGTTTTGGACCTAGAATGAATTGCAACATAATCATAACCTTTACGAAACAATTACACCACCTATTTATTAAGATGAGAATGTGTCCACAAAGAAAAGTGGTGTACCGGGACTGTGGATAAACTAATGTCCGGGGTGAAGATTTTTATAAAGATCGTGTCCACAAAGAAAATTGGTGCACCTGAGCAATAAGAGTGGGCCGGGACTGCGGGGTTGGTAAAAACCAAAAAGTCGTTTATGTTACGGTTTTACAGGTTTGCAAAATAAGCATACTATATGTTCAAAAAACGAATTATTAATGACTCGACTCATACTTGTTGTACTTTAGGCGAGGCTGGCCGGCACGTTGTACAAAGTACAAATAATAGATAGATTGACGAAGTCAAGAAACACACAAAAAAATTACGGTGAAAAAAACACCAACTACACGTAGACTACACTACTATGAAGCAGCGTCTTATATTTAAAATGGCTGCCGCTGTTTCCTTCGTGTTCATCATCCTTCAGGCAAGAATGATGTTGGATCCAGCCTGGGGGGAGGGGGGTAAGAAGGAGAAGGAGGGCAAAGAAATTACATTGGCAGTCAAGGCAGCAGAGGAATGAAACAATTTCCAAACTACGCCCTTGCTCGATTGGAAAAGTTGGGTGAAAGACTCCATGAATAGATTCATCTTCCTTCACGTAGGGAAGGCTGGGGGTTCCACTCTTCACTGCATGCTCATGAATGGCAATGATAAGCGTTGGCACTGTGGACCGTATAAAAGAGAAATTAAACCCCTCATTTCCCACCACTATTTAGGCCAAGAGCGTTGTCACATGCGCAAGAATTGCAGTTTGGATACAGATCATCAAGGAGTACAAGGAGTGTTTCTGGCAGCCGTGAGGAACCCCATCACTCGCATCATTTCAACCTTCAACTATGAAAAGGATATTACGTGGATTCAATCGCAAGTCCCAGAATTTAGAGGCTTGTGCTTCCCCGGTAACATCACAGACTTTCTTTTGCGTGGTCTTGCACCCACACCTACGAACGAGACGACATCGTACTGCTGGGAGCTCGCACACAACATCACAACTGGAGTTCAAAAAGAACTGGTACTTTCCCACTTCTCCAACAATTATCAATACTACGAGAGCTCCTTCGCTGCCACTGGGAAGCACCTGCTTACAATTCGTCAGACGCACATGGACGATGACTTTCTGAACCTTGAGACATTGCTCGAGACGGGGCATATCAGAAATGCCACTATTTCGATGGATAACAGGGTGAAAGCGGCAAACAAGGGCAAGAATCAGGCAAAGATGGACAGCATCCCTAAGGAAGCATATGTAAATGCTTGTCGTGTCCTCTGCAGGGAGATTCAAAGCTACAAGCGCTTTTTGTACAGAGCAGAGAACTTGGATGATTCCATGGTTGAAGATAGTATGATTGAGTTGAGGGAGTACTGTCCAAATGAAGGCTTATCGGTTAGAACTGACTGCCCGTCTACCGAAGATTTGCTGGCCGTTGGTAGATTAGGTCACAGCAGTTAGGGGGTGGACCTTCCATTCCAGAGAATGAGTAAATACACCTATTCTTAAATGTCGTCGCACATACCCTGCGAGTGAACATGATCGTAAACAGGGGAGCAATGCACTGTGGGACTATCCACCGTCACACCATCATATCATCGACACGATTTTTTTTTAAACTAGTAACCTTATTCTTCGGTTAGACTTTGCAAGATACTAGTCCTTTGAACATCAAAAAAATGTGTTGCGTCGTTGTCTCTCACGATAAGCTCGGGGGTCGAATGAATGTGTTTCTAGTAGTAAGGAGGAGTGCCCCGTCTTTCATTCCTATGAAGTTACTCTGATAGATGCATGAGCTGTCCTTGATTCTTCCTACAGCCTTCTTTCCAAGTGCCCCAATGCTTTGAAAGCGGACCCAAGATCTTTTGATGTATCCTTCAGCGATGCTTGCGCTTGCGCTGCAGACTCTGTTTTTTCAACGTGGTTTGCAATAGTTCGACCGGCGTCGCCAATCGATTTTTAAGTTCTCCTCGCCCAATTCTTTCTTAGAAGTTGTTGTTGACTTAAATTTCTCAGAGACTTCTTTCTCATTTTGAATTTACAGTGTCGACTAGATCTAAAATCCCTGCTTTGGCAGAATCAATCGCTGCGCTGTTTTGCAAACCTTATTTTCAATACACCACTGTAAGGTTCAACAAAACTAATCGAATTTCTATATTATTAGCAGCTGATTATTAGTTATTAGTTACCACTCTGCGCTCGCAACCAACCACGGCTTTGATCGCATATTACTAATGAGGTCTCCCGACCATTAGATACCAATCTATACTCATACTGAAGGTCTCCACAAAACAAGCTGACCCTTCATCTTCATATCACTATGAATGCTACCTCCTCTGATACACACAGCTTCTTTACATTGCAAACCAAATACTGGAACCTGCAATGATGGCTAATGCTGCTGTTATGGAAGCTTGTTTGTCACACCCATTTCCTGTGGCTAATGCTGCTAGTGCTGGTGGTGTTGGGCTTTTTGTCGGTGCTTGTGATACGACACTCGGGGTGCATTCTGATTTTAATTTTCGAGAACCTTTTGGAGCTTTTCGATTACCTTGATCTCCTGCTCTTTTTACGCCATCCACTTTATCTTGTGAAGCTTTTAGACTGCCTTTATCTCTTGCTATTTTTATGTCATCCACTTCATCTTTATCTTTTTTATCTTCACAGAGTTTTCTAGCTTGTGGAGAACCTTTACCTATATGGGTACCTTTAGCTTCTGAATCGAGCACACAGATGAGCGCAAGTAAGAGTGCGAGGGCAGTGAAAGATCTCATTTCGTTCTTTTCTCAATGAAATGCTTGATGAAATGTTCGTAAGCGTTCGATAAATTTGTGATGCTTGAGGCAAAAAAATTAACTTTATGCCCGAAAGGTCCGTTGAGAAAAGTTGAATTCTAATGAAACCTTTTATGCCTTTCGCTTTGAATTATACGGCATAAAAGAACACTGTGGCGCATTATACTCTGAGGAGAATTTTACAGGAAAAGTGGCGCTTTTTGGCCTGCGATGCTTGCGCTTGCGCGCCGCAGACTGACTCGACTGACTCTGTTTTTCCAACGTTGTTTGCCAATCTCGACTCTAGAATCATTGTAATGTAATGTAATTTATTTCAATTAAAATGTAAGGCTATTGACTGATATTTTATATTGCCTTCCGGGTCTGATGATTTGGAAGGTAAAAGACTCTAGAATCATTGAGGCTGGGGGGCGCAGGCTTTGGAAGTTCTGACCTACTACTGCTAGCTAGTAATTAGGTACCACCACTTCACTGTGTGTAATAACAATTTCATTGTTCGTGTGCTGGACTAAATCCAACAGACACAGGCGAAGTCAGAAAGCTAAAGAGCTATTCTAGCTTTCATCTATTATTTATCTGGAATGGAGGCTGATAGGCAGGCTTTGAAAGTTCTGATCTGCAGCCTTCTTGTTCGCCAGCAGTTCGCCAGCAGTTCTTCGTAGTACAGTACTACTAGAATCTGCCGAAGTTTACCCCGCAGGGACCAAGTCCAAGTCGGGTGTCACCGAGTCATGGGAAGATATTCCTATGAACCTGAAAAGGGAAAGATCATCTATTTTCTCACGGCGTGTTTAATCCGAGTGTTGGTAAACTCTGCACTTTACATTTCGGTGTCTTCTTCTTTGGTGTGGTTGCCTTGCATGCCCACTATTACTTTATGAATATGCTCTTGAATTTTTCCCTCTCAGGAGTATTGGGTTATTACCTCATCCTCAATGTGGATCCTGCTCTTTTCAGCAGCCCTTTGAAATGAGTACGAGCAATAGTCTTTCTGGAGTTGTGATTTTGGGTGGAATGTTTATGGCAAGTCTGCCCTAGCGAAGCCCATCAAATATTCTAGATCGTGTTGCAATAGCATTTGCTGCAATCAATGTCTTTGGTGGTTTTATATGCTCTTACAGGATGTTTCTTATGTTTCATCCTGCGCAATAGGATAGTACTACTACTACTTGCATGGATGGCTGCAGGTATTGCTAATGTTTTATGCTCTCGCCGATAAAAGCCGGCCGGTCGAGGACGATGGAATGCAGGTATTGTTCATGTTTTATGCTCTCGCCGATAAAAGCCGGTCGAGGACGATAGAATGATCCATCAGCTCATGATCATCAGTCTTAATAGTTACAAAAAAATGTTGCAGCGCAATATTCAATATAGTAGCAATTTAATGTATTTTAGAATTGGCACCAGGTACGCGCGCACTTGACTTCCGTTAAAATAACTTCTTCCCTTATCATTTATAATTCAACTTGAAAATTTAAAGCTCACATTTAAAAAACCACAAGATTAATGTGGTCTCTAAAATTCGAATGCTCACTTTCCCAGGAATCCGAATGATCAAGATTTGTCCCCAACAGCTGACGGCTTGGTCTTGGAAGATGTGCGTGTAAAAAGTTGACGACATTCAGTTGAACGACATCATCATACGTGTACTAACGAAAGTTCTATAGTGTTCCAAATGAGGCTTTAAAATTTTGGAGGGTATCCGAACACGGACAAAAGAACAGACGAAACCTCCGGTTGTCAGCTTTGCATCAGATTTTAGTTGGCTCGTCACGACTGAAGTCCCCACCAAAATGGTATTGGGATGTTGACCCCAATAACAATACTAGCTACTCCACACATTAAGATAGATTCAAAAGCATAGATTTATTCGCCTTCAGAGTCAATCGGCAATGAGGTCCCCATCCACACATTTCAAATGGCGTCCGCTATTGGCACTGATCTTATTGACGTCAGCTGCCTGTCAGCTGCAAGTGGCACAGGCATCTTCTAAATTTTCTCAGCCCCACCAGCAGCCTCTCGCAAAGAACAAGTACAATTGCACCTCCAATTTGGTGCGGCATAGACGGGCGACGGGATTCGTGCCCTTCACCAAGGGACAGGGACAAATCAGCAAGATCACTGCTACTAGAAAGAGTCTCATTTCTCTCCCAATGTCGGCATCTAGTCGACAACTCAGGTTAGATGATTCTATCGAAGAAAAACTCAAGACGAGGAGGGGGAGGGGGAGCAAGAACCTCAAGTCCTATTCTCTCAATAACCACCAATACATTCATTCCATCGCCATGCGACAAACGCGAGGTGACAACGACAGCAAGGAGGCTAAGATTCAACGTTATCGGGGAGGAGACAAGAAGTCTAATGCGGAGAAGAACTTGACGTTGCCCTCTTCGGTCCGTGGGGAGGATATGGAAGTTGCGAGAAATACGATTCGGGAACGTTTGAGACATAAATTGAACCAAATTGATGTTCAAGATGCAGCTGTCGTGTTGGCATATTCGTGTACTATGTTTGCAATTTGTGAGTGTCTCGTTTTGATTTTGTTCATTGAATTTGCCTAATCATTTTATTTCTTGTGCAAGTATATATCTGACCTCGAATCTGAACATCCTTTGCCTTGTTCTACGTAGCGCTACCTGTCGTTCTCATACCAATGATTGCAGCAGATCCATTCGGAACAGGATCTACAACTACTGTAAACAGTGCTGAATTTCTGGGGACGTTGGTCTCCCTTTCAACACTTGGAGCAGGGATCGGTAAAATTTTCAATGGTTTTATATGCCAGGCTATTGGTGGACGGTTAAGTGGCAGCATATATCTTCTCAGTCTTGCAGTATTTTCTGTCATTCTGTCAACAACGAATACTATTCATGGATATGGTGAGTTTCAAAATTTCTCCGTGTGAGCGAAATGTGGACGTTCTAGCTAGATCGGTACTATCAAAACCTTCAAAATACTCAATTACTGCAACACAACAACGAACACAGCTATCGCCGGTATGGAATTCAGCTCGTCGATGATGTGGACGGCGTGCTCGGTGCTGATGGCGGAGCGATACGCCTCTGATGGAAAAAAGTTTGCTGCTGGGATCACCTCGTTGAGTTTGGCAAGTACGACAGGAACGCTCATTGCCAAGGTAGCTGGCGGTGCATTATTGAGTCAATTCCACTGGAGACAGGTGTGCCTCCTCTCAGCCGTAGTGGCTTCGTTGGGATCAGGAATTTTGTATTTTTTAAGGGATGAACAAGTGAAGGAAGTTGATGCAGATGCAGTCAATGGCAATGCTGGGGCCATAGAATTGTCCAGTGGAGGACAGTCGTCCGAAAAATCCGGACCTAGCCTGGGCTCCATAGGATCAACAGTGTCTCGTGTTTTGGGGAACAGAATGTTTTATTCAATTGCACTTGCCCATTTTGGTGCATTTATTGTTCGCACAAGTGAAAAAGTTATCGGTGCTTTTCTCGCGGACACAACAGAGCTTCCAAGTAAGTAGATTCGATTCCAAATGATTTAGCCGTTTGCTTTCTTTGATTTGTCCTTCAAATTCTAACCAATTTATTGTACCTATCACAGGATATCTTTGCGGATCTCTCACAACTTCAGTCACCTTAGGATTCGTATTAGGATTGATCAAGGGTCGGGATTTTGAGGATCTTGACAGCATAAGTGAGAAGAAAGCTTTTGTGTTCAAGAGATACAGTGGCGCAGCATTATCAGCTGTGGCGATAGCTATTTTGGCTAATAAAGAAGTCGGAGCTATGTTGGGTCAATATGTATATGCCGGTGCTATCACAATTTTAACGGGCGTAGCAGCGGCTTTGGTGGGATATCAATTTTACCAGCTGCCTTCCAAATACGCAACGAGCTTTGGAAAAGATAAGGCTGTTTATATTTCATTCAATGACGGGATATGCTTCTTGGCGCTATCACCTTTCTGGCCCAAAATCATTGGCATAGCCGCTAGTAGCGAGCAAGGATGGACCCAGTCATGGTTAATAATTGCTGGGTTTATAGCAGCCGGGGGCGCCATCATGACGAAATCTTTGGAAAAAGTGGTGGGAGCAGAAGCTGACGATAAGAAGTAATGTAAGCGCCAAAATCATAAAATGACAATAATTTTTTACTTTAAAAAATCATCACCGCAGCTACGCTGTACTGAGATGGCGATGAAAATATAAAATGGCAATTGGGTACACTGCATTCTCTACATTTTTCCTCACATTCACTGTCGTGTCACCCTCTTGATCCTCTTCATCTGGTTCAGGAATCTCCATGAGACTATCCTCACTGAGGTCAATTTCGATATCCTCAAGAGAACCTAATCCTTGAAGCATAGGTTCTAGCTCTTCCATCCTCGCAAATGTTTGCATACACAATGGTCACTCCTCGCAACCATGAGTTCATTTTGACATCATCAGGATGATTGATGCCTTCATTCATTTCTCCATTTCTCAATCCGACCGACCGACCAAACGAATGACGGCTTCAAACGTTAATCTAACCGTATGGTTTTTAAAAACTAATCTGTTTCTTTTAGTTTTCTTTCCTTATAAAAAGCAATAACACACGTACACGTACTGGTGGTACAACTTTGATGATAGATGGCTATATATAAATATGAAGTAACTTTCAGGCCTTGAACTTTCTGCATTTGTTTTTATAACAAATCATTCAATAATGTGATCATAACGACTTCATAAGTATTAATCGTTATTGCCTCGCACAATCCTCCATTCACAAATGAATTATTTACTTACAAGTCTGACGAAATCAATCAAGTTTTTGTCCCTACGTGTAGCTACAGTCATCTTCTAAAGTGACACTTTTGTGGAATGCAAGAGAATCGGCAGATCAACTGTTGAGGTTGCGATCAAAGCTGGGTAAGTAAGGCCAACCAGTGAATTAATGTAATCGCAAATACACTTTTATCTTACACAATACGCATTGATACCAAATTTCGAACAGGTTTCACCACGACAGCCTCTTTTTGAAAATAGGACCTGGCATTTTCCCTCTAGCGGTGCTTGGTTCTAAACAATTGAATGTGGAGTCCATTGACTCTGCGACCGGCGTCACCCTTGAAGGAGGACATAGTGGGAACTACTTCTCCATATCTCCAGTTGCAATGAGAAAAATTGACATCATTTCTCCATCCTATGACACGGGGAGCAGTGTCTGCCATCAAATAGATGAAGGGCCAGACGGTTTTCTCGATGCCATCTTTTACTTTCGTAAAAATGATGTATTGAACATACCAGACGTTGCTGCTGCAGATACGGGCGAGGTAGTGGTACTGCGGGTCAAAGGTATTTATTACCAAGGGCAGTACACGTATCAAAGTTGTAGACGAGAAAGGTGGAATAAATGGTTTTGGTGGCAATGGTTATCGCCATCAGAATGATACTCATGATAGTAGGGCACTAACTGATGGAGGAAGTCTCATCAATAATTCCCTCTTGGAAACATCCTTTTATGGTGAAGATTGTATTCTTGAGAATATGTACTAAGGAAGTAATTTTGGTTTATAACAAGTGTGCATGATTTTCGTACTATGAAGACTTTTGCGGACTTTACTCGTAGGCTATTGCTTAAGCTGGTACAGAAAATTGAAATGAATTACTCAGATCTATCGCCAGTACCGCACCGTATTTCCACATTTTCTGCCATGACTGACCCGCCGTCCCTCCCATTTGTAGAACTCAAAATATCATCGTTTGCCGAATACAAACGTTCTTAGGTGAGAGCTAGGACGCCTGGCATACACATAATAAATCGTAATAGCCACCATATCAATAATCATCATAATCACCAAGATAGTCATCCTGGTAGTAATCAAAGAACTCATAAGGATCATAAGGATCACAAAGACTATGATCACTATAGTCAGATATGCGGTGAGAAACCGATTTCGTGACTGTACCTCCCATTTGCATGAATAGTGCCACACTACGAGGGGAGAGATCAATCTCAAATCCTGCTGATTTGTATTTGAACCCGTCGCCACCATAGCATACTTTCTTTTCTTTGTCAGTCCCAGCAATATCCCGAAAGCAAGCATCCTTCACACTGCTCTCTATTTCCATCGTGTCAATTTCGCGACGCCACTCATTTGACAAAAGCCTGCACTTGACAAGATCAGGAATTGAAAAGTAACGCAGAATTTCTCTCTCAATGTACGGTAATCTATCCGACAGCAAAACACCTTTCGTCATAGTTTTCTCCGTAGGTGTTGGGGGCAATGTACACGTACTGTGTTTCTCAAAGATGGCAGCGACGTACAAGTTTGACATCTCAATCTCTCCTTCTGAAAGCTCTTCAGTTGATAAGTTTCGGAGTACCTCAAATGGTAACCATGATACAAAGTCAAGGCCGGCTCTTTTGAATCTCTCTTGAAGCTCGCCACGCGTAATAATACTTTCAATATGTTGGACACCAATGGACGCTACATAGATGCTAATGGTCTTTTCGTTCACCATTTTCACCTCAAATTCGAGGAGATTCTCATCACTGAATACTTTGAAAGATCCTTTGCCATGTAGTTTGTCACCATCAACGAACGTGGCAATTACTCGTCCACCTTCTACTAGGTGTGGAAGT
>Ga0209712_10001621_pt1 | contig 19025 bp, 16 predicted proteins | sample ArcOceMetagenome_FD_187443 | JGI IMG/M metagenome (GOLD analysis project Ga0209712, IMG submission 187443) | Marine eukaryotic phytoplankton communities from Arctic Ocean - Arctic Ocean - Greenland ARC118M Metagenome (SPAdes) (version 2) | ecosystem: Environmental > Aquatic > Marine > Oceanic...
AGCCAGATTGCCTACACCACCACCAAGTTTGCGGTTTCTGGTCTGTCTCAGGCACTGCGTGTTGAAGCTGAGATGAAGGGCGTGAGAGTTAGCGCCATCTGTCCCGGTGCTATTGATACGCCACTGCTAACCGGTGGTGTTTATGGACGTTTACCTGAAGGCGTCACCCAGGAAAAAGCCGCTCGTTACTGGGCTAAGTTGAAACCCATGCCAGCAGCAGATTTTGCGGCGGAGACGTTGAACCAGGTTGCAAAGAATGTGCCGATAATTATTATTCCTGGCTGGTGGCGGGGCATGTATTGGGTGTATCGCCTGTCGTGGAAGCAGTGGTTTAAAAGCTCGAAAAAAGACCTTGCCAGAGTCATGAGACTTACCCAGCGAAAGTAGTTTGCTCTGGTTTTTGCTTTCCGCTTCCTTCCTTCAAGCTTTCTATTCCATACCACTGTTAACCAAAGTCTTCATTTAAGGTTGACAGTGACATTCCCCAGCCTATCATAGCCGTATCTGATTAAAATCATGTCCGGAGTATGGCAATGGCAGCCCCTGAAATATCGACAGTCCGTAATAATTGGCAGCGTGAAGAAGTTTTAGCTCTTTTTAACCAACCCTTTAATGACCTGATGTTTGATGCTCAGGTTATGCATCGTCGGCATTTCAATCCCAATCAGGTGCAGCTGAGTACGCTGCTCTCGATTAAAACAGGCGCCTGTCCAGAAGACTGTAAATATTGCCCCCAAAGTGCCCGCTACGACACCGGTCTAGAAAAAGAGAAACTGCTGCAAATTGAGCAGGTTATCGAAGCGGCCAAAATCGCCAAAGCTAGTGGTTCCAGCCGATTCTGTATGGGTGCAGCCTGGCGTTCCCCCCATGATCGAGATATTCCTGCCGTGGCCGAGATGATCCGTGAAGTGAAGGCTCTGGGCATGGAAACCTGCATGACCCTAGGCATGCTCAGTGAAGGTCAGGCAGACAATTTGGCTAGCGCGGGCCTCGATTACTACAACCATAATCTGGATACATCAAAAGAATTTTATGGCGAAGTGATTACCACCAGAACCTACCAAGACCGTTTAAATACCCTATCCAATGTGCGTAACTCTGGCATGAAAGTCTGTGCGGGCGGCATTGTGGGTATGGGCGAAGAGCAAACAGACCGCGCCGGCTTATTAATGGAGCTGGCCAATCTGCCCGTTCACCCAGAATCTGTGCCCATTAATATGCTGGTCAAGGTCGCCGGAACGCCCATGGCCGATCAAGCCGATCTCGACCCCTTTGAATTTGTGCGCACCATCGCCGTGGCGCGATTAATGATGCCTAAATCCTATGTGCGGTTATCGGCAGGTCGCGAAGATATGAACGAGCAGATGCAGGCCATGGCCTTTATGGCAGGCGCTAATTCTATTTTTTACTGCGATAAATTGCTCACCACACCCAACCCCAAAGCTAACAGCGACATGCAGCTATTCGAACGTCTGGGTATTGCCCCTGAAGAGTATCAGGTGGATAAGGGCAACGAAGAACAGGCCGCTGAGCTTCATCAAACCATTGCCGAGGCCAAGACCGACTCAATGTTTTATCGAGCAGGCTAGTTTCAGCTGTGAACACTATGGATTTAACCTTGCAGGGGGCTCTCGATGAGCGTCGCCAGCAGCATCTGTATCGCCAGCGCAGTAATCTGAATTCAAGATGTGCCGCGACGATTATGGTCGGCGGTAAGTCACAGCATAATTTTTGTAGCAACGATTACTTAGGCCTTGCTGGCCATCCAGATATTGCCAAAGCGTTGCAGCAGGGTGCCGATGATTACGGCACTGGCAGTGGTGCCTCCCATCTTATAAGTGGACACTCCCAGGCCCATGAGCAGCTTGAGCAAGAGTTGGCTGAGTTTACCGGTCGACCTCGCGCCCTATTATTTTCCACCGGTTATATGGCCAATATGGGGGCTATCTCCGCGCTGGTGGGTCGTCGTGATCTCGTACTGCAAGACCGCCTTAATCACGCCTCATTGCTGGACGGAGGTCTTTTAAGTCGAGCGGACCTTCAGCGCTATAAACATGCCAACACGGATGATCTGGCGGTCAGGCTCAGTGCCAGTAATGCCGAACGTAAGTTAGTAGTCACCGATGGTGTGTTTAGTATGGACGGCGACCTGCCGCCCCTTGAAGCCATGGCTACTGTGATCAATCAGCATCAAGGCTGGCTTATGGTCGATGATGCCCATGGCTTTGGTGTGCTGGGTAAAAACGGTGGCGGTCTAATTGAGGCCTTAGATCTAAGCATTGAACAGGTGCCCATACTGGTGGGAACCCTAGGCAAAGCCTTTGGTACCTTTGGTGCATTTGTGGCGGGCAGCGAAGCCTTAATAGAAACCTTAATTCAATTTTCCCGCAGCTATATTTACACCACGGCGCTGCCTCCCGCCGTTGCAGTGGCCAGCTCTGCCAGTTTAAAAATCTTGCAGGCAGAGTCCTGGCGTCGAGAGAAGCTTGTTAGTCTGGTAGGACGTTTCCGTTTAGGGGCCGGGCAGATTGGGTTAGACCTGATGGATTCCCAGACCCCCATTCAGCCAGTGCAGATTAATAACGATCAGCGCGTCATGGAGATTAACCGGCAGCTGCGTGCCAAAGGCTTTATGGTCGGTGCGATTCGGCCGCCAACAGTGCCCAAAGGCAGTGGCAGGTTACGCATCTGTTTATCGGCAACCCATACTGAAGAGCAAATCGACCAGCTGCTTGAAGCGCTGGAGTCTGTGGGTGCCTAAAAAACCTCAACAACCCATAGTCATGATTCATGGCTGGGGCACAGACAGTCAGATATGGCAGTCGCTTCCTGAACGGCTCTCTGCTAACAGAGGCCAAGACTCCCAAATTCAAACCCTTGATTTACCCGGTTTTGGTAATACCCCTGGGCTTGATGATTACAGCGAAGCCAGTCTAATTAACTGGATGGCCAAGCATCTCCCTAGTAAATGCTATCTCATTGGACTGTCTCTGGGTGGCATGCTGTGCAGAGCTTTTGCAGCCCAACATCCAGAGCGGGTGGCCGGGTTAATTACTATCAGCAGCAACCTAAAGTTTGTCGCCAATGAGCAGTATCCCCATGCCATGGCTAGGGATGATTTTGATGGATTTCTAAGCAGCTGGGCGGAGAATAACCAAATTTGCCTAAAGCGATTTACTGGCCTGCTTGCTCAGGGTGATACGCAGCAGCGGCCGCTAATTCGGCAGCTGCGAAGTCTAGAGTCAACCATTGATCCTGTGGCAGGTGGCGCCCTATTGCAGCTGCTGGGTAGTCTAGATAACCAACCCCATATGGCTCAGATACAGTGCCCGTCCTTAAATATTTTTGGTGAGTCTGATGGTCTGGTGCCAGTCGCGGCGGCAGCAAACATTGAGCATAGCCACATTATTTCTGGGGCAGGGCACCTACCTCACTTAACCGCTGCCGATCAGCTAATCGACGTATTAGATAACTTTTTTGAGCGTCAGTCCTACCGGCTGGATAAACAAAAAGTCGCGGAATCTTTTGGCCGTGCTGCCCAGAGATACGATGCCGTGGCCCAGCTCCAACACCGAATGGGTGAGCAGCTTCTAAACAGTATTTCCAATCATCAGGCCCCAGCTAATATTCTTGATCTGGGCTGTGGCACCGGCTATCACAGCGTGCAGTTACAGCGTCGCTTTCCCCAGTCCCAGGTTACCGGCGTAGATATTTCCCCCGGTATGCTGGCCTATGCCCAGACTCAGTATCCAGATTGCACCTGGCTCTGTTCAGATGCCGAGCAGATGGATTTAGCCACTGGCTCTCAGCAGCTAATCTTTTCCAATTTTGCCCTGCAATGGTGTGATGATTTGGCTCGTTTAGCCGCAGAGTTGCATCGTGTGCTGGGGGCAGAAGGGCAGCTCTATCTGGTTGTACCCGGCCCCCAGACCTTGCTCGAACTCCGCGAAGCCTGGGCCCAGGTAGACGAGGGCATCCATGTGAATCGCTTTTCGAGTTTGCACGAATGGCAGGCGGCATTAACCGACGCCGGTTTTGATAAGGTGAAGCTGGAGTCCAATCTGGTCACCGAACAACATCAATCTGTCAGAGAGCTCTTACTAGAACTTAAAAATGTCGGCGCCCATAACAACAATGCTGGCAAAGCTAACCATTTAACCGGCAAGCAGCAGCTAAAAGCACTCTATAATGCCTATGACAAATTTCGACTGCCCGACGGCACCATTCCCGCGACCTGGGAAATTATAAGCGGTGTCATTACTAAGTCGTCTTTACCAAACCTCTAGGAAAAAAACCTATGGCCAATAAATGGCTATTTATAACTGGCACCGACACCGATGTAGGCAAAACTGCCATAGCAACCGGCTTTCTGTGGCTGGCTAATAGTATGGGCCTCAGAACCGCCGCCATTAAACCCGTGGCCGCAGGCTGTGAAGACACCGGCACTGGCCTTCAAAATGATGATGCCCTGCAGTTACAGGCTATCGCCAGCCATAAGTTGCCCTATCAGCAGGTTAATCCCGTGGCCCTAGAAGCCGCAGTGGCGCCCCATATTGCGGCCCAAGAATCCGGTAAAACATTATCTGCTTCCCGTTTAGTAGGTTTTTGCCGTGGTGTTGCCATCTTGCCTGTTGATATGGCACTTATTGAGGGTGCTGGCGGCTGGCGAGTGCCCCTTAATGATCGCGAAACCCTCGCCGATGTGGCCCGAGAACTCAGTTGCCCCGTAGTAATAGTGGTAGGCGTGCGGCTGGGTTGTTTAAACCATGCCTTGTTAACCGCCGAGGCAGTTCGCCGCGATGGCTTAGAGATTGCAGGCTGGGTGGCGAATATAATTGAGCCAGATATGCCGCGGTTAGAAGAAAATATTGCTACACTACAGCGGCTTTTTAAAGAGCCCTGTCTGGGTACGGTACCCAGACTGCAAAACCTGACGCCGGAGCAGGTTGGCAGTTACCTTTCACTTCCGGAAGAGTTTGAGACTAAGAAATGAGCGAAGAAAATAATTTATCTGCAGAAGATCAGGCCCGCGTCGATCAGGTGCTTAATTCCGGTTACAACCGTGTTGAGCGCAAACCTTTTCGTGGTTTTATTTTACTGGCAGGTATCTGGGCGATCATTGCAGCGCTGGGATGGGTTAGCTATTACATCGGTAAACAAGCTGGTTACCTTTAGAAGTATCTCCCATGCAAATCGCAACCCGACCTGTAGATCTAAGTGGCTGCGATTTTCCCGAACAGCTCGATCCTCTATTGCAACGCATCTATCAGGCCAGAGGCGTCAACAACCCAGCCGAGCTAGATCGCCAACTTTCCTGTCTGCCTAAACCCGCATCCATGCAGGGTATTCCTGCCGCAGTTGCTCGTTTAGTGGTGGCCCTCGAAGAAAAACATCAGGTGATGATCGTCGGTGACTTTGATGCCGACGGCGCTACAAGCTCAGCATTAATGGTATTGGCACTCACAGCCATGGGTTATGCCAATGTTGAATTTTTGGTGCCCAATCGTTTTGACTATGGCTACGGCCTAACCCCAGAAATTGTCGATCTGGCCGCCCAAAAAAATCCCCAGCTTATTATTACCGTCGACAATGGTATCTCCAGTGTCGATGGCGTTGCCCACGCGAACAGTCTGGGTATAGAGGTTATTGTCACCGACCACCATCTGCCCGGTGCCGTTCTGCCCGCCGCCGTGGCGATTGTAAATCCCAATCAACCGGGCTGTGAATTTCCCAGTAAAAATTTAGCGGGTGTTGGTGTAGCCTTCTATTTACTCAGCGCACTGCGCGCCGAACTGCGCGCCCAAGACTGGTTTGTTAAGCAAAATCGTGTCGAACCCAATATGGCCAGTTGGTTGGATCTGGTAGCACTGGGCACCGTCGCCGATGTCGTGCCCCTAGATCAGACTAACCGAGCACTGGTGTATCAGGGTCTGTTGCGGATTCGCTCCGGACGCTGCCGCCCCGGCATACAGGCTTTATTGCGTATCGCGGGTAAAAACCCTGCCCGTTTAGTGGCCACCGATCTGGGTTTTGCCATTGGCCCACGTCTTAATGCCGCCGGCAGACTTGATGATATTTCTCTGGGCATTCAATGCCTGCTCACTGAAGATCCGGCACTGGCGATGGATACAGCTCGCGCTCTGAATGAGCTTAATCAAGACCGCAAATTAATTGAACAGGACATGCAGCGAGAAGCCTTAAGCATTGTTGAAAAACTCGCTTTCGATACTGAGGCTGAACTGCCATCGGCGCTATGTTTATTTCAGCCAGACTGGCATCAGGGTGTGGTTGGACTCTTAGCATCGCGAATAAAAGAAAAATATCATCGCCCCGTAATTGCGTTTGCCCGTGACGATAACGGTGAGCTAAAGGGTTCCTCACGATCCATTCCCGGACTGCATATACGCGATGCCCTAGACGCTGTGGCAACCCAGAACCCCGGTTTAATTACCAAGTTCGGAGGCCATGCTATGGCTGCAGGCCTAAGCCTCGACGAAGGCAAGCTCGCAGAATTCCAGCAAGCCTTTGAGCAGCAGGTTGCCAAATCATTAAGTGCCGACGACCTCCAAGCTAAGCTGGTCACCGACGGCAGCCTAGAAAGCCAGCAGCTGAGCATGCAAACCGCTGAACTACTGCGAGAGAGCGGCCCCTGGGGTCAGCTATTCCCTGAACCCTGCTTTGAGGGTGACTTTACCATCGTGCAGCAGCGCATTGTTGGGGAAAAGCATCTCAAGTTGGTACTGGCACCGGTCGACCAACCCCAACTGGCTATAGACGCCATCTGGTTTAATATTGATACTGCCGCCTGGCCAAACTTAAATGCCGGTACGGTACGCTGTGTTTATCGATTGGATATCAATGAGTTTAGGGGCCAAGAAACTTTGCAGTTGCTGGTTCAGCATGTGCAGCTAAAAAATAACAAATAGAAAAACAATAAATAGAAAATACTATGAGCTTTAAAACCGATCTTCGGGCCGATTTAATTCTGCTACTTACCGCCTTTATTTGGGGTCTGGCCTTTGTTTATCAGCGTACAGGCATGGACCATATTGGGCCCATCACCTTTACCTTTGGGCGCTTTTTTATTGGCGCACTGGCCATCTTGCCGCTCTGGTATCTGATGGAAAAACCCAAAGAAATTTTTGCTATAAACGCGATTAATAAAAAAGCCGCGGCCCTCGGTCTGGTGTTGACCGCCGGTATGCTACTACAGCAATGGGGCATGGTTTATACCACAGCGGGTCGCGCTGGATTTTTGACCGGTGTGTACATTATTTTTGTTCCTCTAATTGGTTTGTTTTTTCGCAATAAAACAGAATGGCCAACCTGGGTGGGTGTGGCAATGGCCATGGTCGGTCTATACTTTTTAGGCCAGGTTGAAAGCGACGAATTATTTACCGGAGATATTTTAATACTGCTCGGCTCAATTCTATTTGCCCTGCATATGATCTTTACCGGTCGCCTTGCCAATCAAACCTCACCGTTTCGTTTGATCTTTGTGCAGTTTGTAGTGGCGACAATTATCAGTGGCATTATGGTACCCATTTTTGAAAGCTGGGACTGGCAAGGCATCTTAGATGCTGGTGTGGCACTGCTCTATGTGGGTGTTATGTCTTCTGGTGTCGCATTCTGTTTACAGGTAGTTGGTCAGCGCACCGCACCTGCCTCCCATGCTTCAATTATTCTAAGTTTTGAGTCGGTATTTGCCGCGCTCTGTGGCTGGTGGATACTGGATGAATACTTAACGGATCCAGAGCTGGTTGGCTGTGGATTGATTTTGGCTGGCGGCCTAGTGTCGCAGCTCAAGGTGTTGCTCAAACAGTCTCCGGGCGATCCAATTAAGCATCCCCATGGAGTTAATTAAGGATTCTGAGGTCATACTTTCAGAATCCTTAAAGACAGGCACAGCGGCCAAATATGAATAGCGGCCAGATATGAACAGAGGGCAGATATGAATAGACGAACATGGATACAGCGAACCGGTTTGGGCTCTTTAGCCATGGCCACCACCACAAAGCTGTGGGCTGTTGAGAAACTAGAACTCGCAGACAAGGTTTGGCGTCAGCGACTTACCGAAGCTCAGTACTATATTCTTCGTGATGAAGGCACCGAGTCTCCTAGATCAAGCCCCTTGAATGATGAGCATAGAGCCGGTGAGTATCATTGCGCGGGCTGTGATCTACCGCTGTTCACCTCAGAAATGAAATACGAAAGCGGCACAGGCTGGCCGTCATTCTTCACCCATATTGACGAACATTTAGAGACCAAACGAGATTTTAAATTGATCTGGCCACGCACTGAATATCACTGTGCCCGCTGTGATGGCCATCAGGGCCATGTGTTTGATGATGGCCCGAAACCGACGGGCGAGCGCTGGTGTAACAATGGGTTGGCGCTTAGGTTTGTGCCAAGAGCTGAATTAGAGAGCGCTACCTAGTGACCCATTAACGGCTCTATATAGCCCTTAACCACATCTTTAATAATCGGCTGCGCCAACGCTGTTGGGTGCAGTCCATCTTCCTGAATCATCCCCTCAGTTACCGCCAACTCCTCAAGCTGAAAGGGAATCAATAATACCTTTTCAGCATCCGATAACTGTGGATAGACTGCAGCAAAGGCATCGGAGTAGCGTCGCCCATAGTTGGGCGGCAGACGCATACCAAATAACACAGGTTCAGCGCCCGACTCGCGCACCAAATCAATCATCTTCTGTAAATTGCCCTTCATCAAACTTAAGGGTTGGCCGCGCAGGCCATCGTTACCGCCCAGTTCTAGCAGCACATAATCGGGATTAAACTTTTCCAGCAGCAATGGCAAACGATTGAGACCACCACCAGTGGTATCACCGCTGATGCTGCCATTGATAATCTGATGTTTGTCATTCCAGTCATCGGCCAACAGGGCTACCCAGCCACTTTCTTGGTTCACGCCGTAGCCGGCGCTGAGACTATCGCCCAAAACCAGTAATGTTGATCCATAAGTGTTGGCGCCGAGTAAAATAAACAGGCAACATACGCGCTGGATAAGCTTGGTGGTAGAAAAAAGCCCCATAAATAATCTCAATACTCTTAAGTAATAACAATAATCAGTCTAAACCTGCACCCAGTGTAGGCATTTTTAGTCGCAATGGATATTTGAAATGATTGAAGTTAGTAATATTAGCAAACAAGTCAGTACCTCAGAAGGTACGCTCACTATTTTGGATAAGATCAATTTATCGATAACCAGTGGTGAAACACTGGCGATTGTCGGCCCCTCTGGGTCGGGTAAATCCACTCTGCTGGGTATTTTGGCGGGCCTAGATCTGCCGACTACAGGCACTGTTATCCTCAATGGGCAGAATATTACTGCCATGGACGAAGAGGGCCGCGCCACTGTGCGGGCCGGACACGTGGGTTTTGTTTTCCAATCATTTCATCTGCTACCCGGCTTAACCGCGTTGGAAAACGTGGCACTGCCCCTTGAATTGCAGGGCGACAAAGCTGCCCTCAAGACCGCGGCTCATTATTTGACCCGTGTGGGTCTAGACCACCGCACCACCCATTATCCCCGCCAGCTATCCGGTGGCGAACAGCAGCGAGTCGCTGTGGCAAGAGCCTTTGCCTGCAAGCCGACCATTCTTTTTGCCGATGAACCTACAGGTAATCTAGATACAGGCACCGGAGAAAAAATTAATGATCTACTCTTCGACCTCAATAAAGAAGAAGGCACCACATTAGTACTGGTGACCCACGAGCATAACCTTGCCAAGCGCTGTGCTAAGCGACTGGTGTTAGCCGGTGGCCTGCAGGTTGATGAGAGCCCTTTAGCGAAACCTTTAAAGAGCTCTGCAGCGAAACCTGAAGATAGCCCTGTGAAGAAAAAAGCTCCGATTAAAAAGGCTAGCGTTAAAAAGGTCGCTGTTAAAAAAGCACCCGTTAAAAAACCCCCGGTTAAGAAGATTTCTGCTGAGACGGCTGTTGTGAAAAATACGCCTGATATAAAGCCCTCAGTGAAAAAGGCTCCAGTTAAAAAGGCTCCTGTCAAAAAGATTCCGGTTAAAAAGCAGGCACCCGCCAAGCCAAAAGTAAAAGCGACAGCACAGCCAAAAAAAGAGCAAAAAAAAGAGCCTAAAGCAAAACCAAAGGCGACAGCAACGCCAAAAGCAAAACCAAAAGCAAAACCAAAAGCAAAACCAAAAGCAAAGCCAAAAGCAAAACCCCAAGGTAGTGAAAGCTGATGCAAGCCTTAAGAATGTTACTGCGCACATGGCGCGGCGGTCAGCTGGGCCTCATCGTTTGGTCCTTGGTATTGGCCGTATCTGTGGTGACCTCAGTGTCATTGCTCGCCGAGCGTATTGAGCGGGCGCTCACAGCAGAATCTAGCGCCTTTTTGGCCGCAGACCTAGTGGTGCGTGGCAATAAGGCCACCCCATCAGAATGGATAGCCGAAGCACAGCAGCAGGGCGTAGAAACCTCCCAGATGCTCACATTCGCTTCCATGGTCTACCATGAATCAGATATGCATCTGGCATCCATTAAAGCGGTGCAGAGCAACTATCCACTGCGCGGGTTTATCAAACGATCAACCACTGCTTTTACCCTAGATGAGAGCCTCATTGAATCGGTTAATTACGGCCCGGCCAAAGGTGAGACCTGGGTTGATGCGCGACTATTACCTCTGCTCAATATTGAGCTTGGGGCGACCATCGAGCTGGGTGAAACCGAACTAAAGGTTACCCAAATTATTATTGAAGAGCCAGATGGTGGTTCTTATAGCTTCTTCGGTGCCCGTGTCCTAATGAACTGGGACGATGTAGAAGCCGCCGGCATCGTGCAGCCGGGCAGCCGTGTGACCTATAAATACCTGATGGCCGCAGGGGAAGATGCCAATGCCTTTGCCAGCTACACTGACTGGTTAAAGTCTAAGCTGAGTATTCATGATCGACTAATTACTCCAGACGAAGCCCAGGCCAGTATTGCCAGCACCATGGATAAGGGCCGACGGTTCTTATTGTTGGCGGGTAGCATAGGTGTGGTGTTGGCGGGTATTGCGCTAGCGCTTGCCAGCCATCATTTTGCTGCGGGTCAAACTCGGCAGGTGGCACTACTTAAAAGCTGGGGAATTTCCGCGACTCGGGTGCGCAGTTTGTATCTTCAAGAGAGTTTATGGCTCGGCCTGGCAGGCTCATTGGCCGGTCTTGTGGTGGGTTATTTATTCCATGAACTACTTATTTCTATAGTCCGTGAATGGTTGCCGATTGCGCTGCCAGCCGCGGGCATTCGGCCTTGGATAACAGGCTTGGCGACGGGTTTACTCTGCTTGGGTGGGTTTACATTGCCAGCGCTGTGGCATTTGCCGGCTCAGTCTCCCTTGGCAGTATTGCGTCAGGATGTGCTGGTAAAACCGGTTAGTGCTGCAGTTCGTGGTCTATTTGGTATTGGTGCCGTGGCAGGGCTACTGCTCTGGTATAGCAATAGTCTGTATCTGTCACTGGCCATTTTGGCTGGCTTCGCGTTAACTGCGGCGGCCACATTGGTGGTTGGTTTGGCCATGCTGCGACTGGGTAAAAACTATGGTCAGCGCCTGGGTAGTGTCTGGCGTTTGGCCCTCAATAATCTGTGGCGTCGCAAGTCGCAAAGCCTGATTCAGATGGTCGGCTTTTCTGGTGCCATTGCACTGCTGATGATCATGGTCGTAGTACGCACCTCATTGATTGACGAGTGGCGCTTTCAATTAGCCGAAGATGCACCCAATCACTTTTTGGTGAACGTGGCGCCTTACGAGCTTGATGGCGTGCGCGATATGGTTAATGACCAAGATCTCGAAACTGCCGGTTGGTACGCCATGGTGCGTGGCCGAATGACAGCGATAAATGGTGAGCCAATCACCGAAGCACAAAAAGATAGCCACGAGTCATTCCGTCGCGAGTTGAATTTGAGTTGGACCACAGACTTGCCCGAGGGCAACAAGGTCACTGCCGGACAGTGGTGGGATGAGGTGGATACTTCCGCAGAAATTGCGCCCGTGTCCCTAGAAGATGAACTCGCAGGAGAGTTAGGTTTAGAGCTCGGTGATCAGATTACCTTTAGTGTGGGCGGCCTGACGTTTTTGTCAGAGGTGGTAAATACCCGCAGCCTAAATTGGGACAATATGACGCCCAACTTCTACTTCCTGTTTCCCGAAGGATTACTCGAAGAATACCCACGCACCAGTATGACCAGTTTGTATATTCCCCCCCAGCAAAAGCTGTTGGTGAATGACCTGCTGCGTAAATACCCCACGGTGCAGGTGATAGAGCTGGATAAAATTATTGACCGTATTCGCACCATTGTCTCGCAAGTCACTCGCGGCTTAGAAGTGATGACCCTGCTGATACTCAGTTGTGGTGTGCTGGTGATGTTTGCGGCGGTGAGTCTGTCTATGTCCGAGCGTCTGCAAGAAAGCGCCATACTGCGCACTCTGGGTAGCTCTAGACGTTTGATCTTGGGCATTCAACTAATTGAATTTAGTACGCTGGGAATAATGGCGGGCCTGCTGGCGTCTATTGGCGCAGAAGCGGCCATCGCAATGTTGCAGCGGTTTATGTTCGATCTGCCGTTTGCGCTGCACCCCTGGTTGTGGATTGCAGGGCCATTGGCCGGTGGTGTGTTGGTGGGAGCCTTGGGTGTTGGTTACAGTCGTAAAGCGGTGGTGCAGCCGCCGCTGGAAGTGCTTAAGAGTCTTTGAGGCCGGGTTGCGTGGTTTGTCGGAGATCCTTCGTTATGCTCAGGATGACAATTTCGGACACTGTATGGATGACAATTTCGGACTCTGTATGGATGACAATTTCGGGCTCTGTGTAGATGATAATTTCGGGCTCTGTCGGGATGACGTGGCCGTTTTGGATTATTAGACATGCCCGTAAGTACTCCTAGCTGTCATCCTGAACCCCCAACTGTCATCCTGAGCGTAGCGAAGGATCTCACACCACCAACTCCTCCCACCCTGGATTTGTAGTCTCAACCAGCTGGTTTTTTCTTGCCCTCACCCACCCCTTTAACCTTCGCTCCCTTGTAACCGCAGAATAGGGGTCATTGGTGACTTCGAAATAAACGAGTTTATTGACGTTATATTTGGCTGTGAAGCCAGGAATTGATTTTTGTTTATGTTGGTAAATACGGGCTGCTAAGTTACTGCTAGAGCCTATATACATCACTTTGTTAGATTGATTTGTCAGTATGTAGACGTAGTATTGTTTTTCCATGGTGGCAGCATAGAGAAACGGGCGTGTGAGTTAAGTGAGATCCTTCACAGATCCTCATTACGCCATAAAATTTTTCACCCTGAGCATTTGCGAAGGGTCTCAGTCAGAGACTTTTGCGGAAGTAGTTGAATGGGGTCTGCGCTAGTATTGAGAGATCCTTCACTGCGTTCAGGATGACAGTTGCGGGTTCAGGATGACAGTTGCGGGTTCAGGATGACAGTTGCGGGTTCAGGATGACATACAGTTTGTCATCCTGAGCGCAGTGAAGGATCTCATTCTCTGGCCATGCCTCAGCCTAAGCCAGCGGCAACTGTATATGGAAAGTAGTACCCACATCAGGATCTGAAGTCACGGCAATCTGCCCCTGATGCTGCTCCTCAACAATAAAGTGCGAGAACGACAGACGTTTTCCTGCATCATAAGAACCATCAGCATCGCCATCAGCAGCAAAGGGCTCAAAGATAGTCTTCTGATCTTCTAACGAAATCCCGCGACCATTGTGCTGAATACGCACCCACAGATTCTCGTAGAACTTAGTGACTTCAATATTGATTTCAGGGCTATGGTCCAAGTCTTTAACCTTACCAAGGGCATAGCAAGAATGGCGGAACAGGCTTAAAAATACCTGCTGTAACTCAGTCACATAACAGGCCAGGTCCGGCACATCATCTGCGTAATTAAACTTAACTTTAACATCCCGAAATCTCAGACCCGCCATCACCGACAGCACATCATTAGCCAACTCAACACTGTGGTTAACCACATCCTTCATATTGGCCATGACTTTTTCGCCACCACCACTGCCAGAATAGTCCACCAGATTACTGATAATCGAGGTTGCCTGCTGGCCACGAATTACGGCGTCTTCAAGCAGTTCATTGAGACCCATGCCATCGATAGGCTCATCGGTTAGCCCCTGACGAACAGTCTTCACATCTTTCAGAATCGCGCGCAGTGGAATATTAATGTCATGGGCCATAATCGAGGCCATCTCACCCATAGATGACATCTTGTCACGCTGAATCAGCAGGGTTTCGTTGTGCACACGCTGTGTCACGTCATCGATCAAAATAACCACGCCCGTCTTAAGCTGATCTTGAAGCGGATAAATAGTGATATCAAAATGGTACTGGCCGCGCTGGCTGTATTTGATGGTCAGGGTTTCGTTATCGTCCTGAGCCTGCTGTATCTGGTCGGGGCTAATAGTAATGGTCGGGTAGGCTTCCCATAAATCCATGCCCATCACCGCACTGGAGGACAGGCCACTAATCTCTTCAGCCCGCTGGTTCCACTGGGTAATCTGGTTGCTTTTATTGAGGCCAATCAGCATCAGCGGCATAGAGCGCAAGATACTGGTGATATAAGACTCAGAGTGCCGCAGGCGGATAGTCGTTTCCCTGTGCTCCGTAATCTCGTCTTCAAGGGTAGCCGTGCGCTCTTTAACCCGCAGTTCAAGCTGGGTGCGGATCTCTTCAAGCTCATTGTTGTAAGTGCGAACCTGACGGCGGCTCAGAAATAGACGCAGAGCAGTAAACGACAGCGCAATAATAAAGATACCGCTGGAGAAGTTGGCCACATACTGCCAATTGGTCGCGCCATCGCCAGTGCGTACAAACCAGAAAATATCTGCCGTGGCGAGGCTACTGTAGAGCAAGGAGGCAAGAACAATAAGTTTTTTCATCATATCCATTGGGGTCGTTTAAACACTGCTATCTTTATAGGTAGAAGGTATTCATGACTCCATATTATAGCCATGAAAATTCTATTGCTAGGCATTCTTAATAGGGGAGTCATAATCCATGAGCAACTGCTGTCCGCCCGAACCAGAAAAAACCGTGCCCTCATGCTGTGAGCCCGAAGAAAAGGCCAAACAGCGCCCAGATTTCCTACTTTGGATATCCGGCACCCTGGTACTCCTGAGTTATCTCGGCCATGTATTTTTAGCCGATCAGCCCAATCTGCCAGACTGGTTGATGATCATTACCTCGGGTATTTACGAGCTGATTAACACCATGTGGTGGGGCCTAGCGATGGCTGTGGTATTTGTAGGTCTTCTAGATCGCATACCCAGAGACTCAGTGATGTCGGCCTTGGGGGAGGGGGGCACCGTAAAAGGCATTGTTCGCGCGACCATTGCCGGCGTACTACTCGACCTCTGTAGCCATGGCATCTTGATGGTAGGCACCAAACTCTATGAGCGGGGAGCCAGTCTGGGTCAGTTGATGGCCTTTTTAATCGCCAGCCCCTGGAACTCACTCTCTCTCACCATTATTTTAATCACCCTAATTGGTTGGGGCTGGACACTCAGCTTTGTGGCGCTATCCATGGCCATTGGTATTATCACCGGGGTTATTTTTGATCGTCTAGTGAAAGCGAAAGTGCTGCCAGCCAATCCCCATGCTCCATCTGAACAAAATACTCCGACCACTAATGCCCCCATCACCCCGCAAATAGTGGCCTTAATAAAACAGGCAGACTACTCACCAAAGGCAATTGGCAATCTGCTGTGGGATGGTCTTAAAGATTCAAGAATGGTTTTCCGCTGGTTACTCTTTGGGCTAGTTTTATCCACCGCTATACGCGCCTTTGTGCCAATAGACACCTACCAGACCCTCTTTGGCCCCACCGTCGCAGGACTCTTTTTAACCCTAATTGCCGCCACTATTATTGAAGTCTGCTCCGAGGGCTCAACACCCATTGCCGCCGACCTGCTCACCCGCGCCGCGGCACCGGGCAATGGGTTTACTTTTTTGATGGCTGGCGTTGCGACTGATTACACAGAGGTGATGGTGATTAGAGATACCACCAAATCTTGGAAGATAGCGCTGTTTCTACCGTTGTCAACATTGCCACAGGTGTTGCTGGTAGGGTATTTGTTAAATCAGGTTTGAGAAAAATAGTGTCATAGTTAACCGAGCAAATATTTCTTTGATCAGCCCTCAGATCCGCCAAGCCTGTGAAATATAAAATTATTTTAACGTTCAAGGTAGGGTTTTTTGAAGTTTCGGAGTCTTATAGGTACAAGTGTTTAAAAGTTAAATAAGTTGTCGCTTTTCAATGTTCCATATAGCTTATTTATGTTGTTTTTATTCCGAAACTTTGTAGCCCCTGCTGGTCTGTATCACTCCCCCTCCTTACAGTAAGGGTTTTTTTCGTCCCGAGAAAAGTGGCTGTCTCTGCCTTTTATTCTGAATATCATTTCTTAAAATAACATTTGCTCGTCTATGGTGGTTAAGCTGTATAAAACAGCCCATTTATTGGAGAGAGCTCTTGGCGTCAAATACTACTGAAAGATCCCTTAATGACTACCCACATGTACGCACAGAAAATGTTCGCTATGGTGATACTGACCGTCAGGGTCATGTAAACAATGCGGTGTTTTCTACTTTTTTTGAATGTTCTCGTACTGATATTCTTTATGATCCGCGGCGTAATTTGATCACGGCTGATAGGGAATTTGTGATTGTTAAATTTGAAGTGGAGTACCTGGCGGAGTTGGGTTGGCCTGGTACGGTGGAGATTGGTACTCGTGTTGCTAGGTTGGGGCGCAGCTCTATTGTTTGTGAGCAGGCTATTTTTCAGAATGGTGTTTGCGCGGCGGCGAGCTCGAATGTGATGGTTATGATTGATGTGGAGACCCGCAAGTCGGCGGCGCTGCCAGATGAGGTGGCGTTGGTTTTTGGTGATTTGATGGTGGGGTGAGGTACTACATCACTTTAGTTAAATAACGTCACCCCAGCGAGGTAACGTAACCCCAGCGAAGGCTGGGGTCTCTTTACGATCAGCAGTAAGTTACGACGAACAGCTCACCGACAGCTTCTCTGCCCAATCTGGCGGCAGCCCCGCGTACTTTTGTGCCTTTGGGTGTTCCTCACAGGGGCTCTGCAATACCTCTAGTAGTAAATTAACCTCAGAATAATCCCCTTGCTGGGCTGCCTCTATGGCTGCCTGTGCCATGTAGTTGCGCAAGACATATTTGGGGTTTATCGCGTTCATATTTTGTTGGCGCTGGGAGTCGCTTAGGTCTTGTTGGGCGAGCCTTGCGCTGTATTTTACAGCCCAGGCGTCAAAGCTTTCACGGTCGACAAACATGTCTCTTATTGCGGGGTTGCTGCTTGTAAATACCCCTAGGTCTCTAAAGAACAATGTGTAATCAACATTGTCGGTTTGCAGCAATTCCATTAGTTGGTTGATCAGTGGCTCGTCTTCTGCTTGGTATTCTTGTAGGCCGAGTTTTTGCGCCATGATGTTTCTGTACTGGCGTAAATATTCTGGTTCGTACTGTTTTAACGCATTGATGAGTTCTTCGTTTCCGATCAATGAGGTTAGGGATGTGGCTAGGGCGTTTAGATTCCATAGGCCCACGCTGGGTTGGCTTTTAAAGGCATAGCGGCCGCGGTTATCTGAATGGTTACAGATGTGCTCTGGGTCGTAGGCATCTAAAAAGCCAAAGGGACCATAGTCTATGGTGTCGCCAATTATGCTCATGTTGTCGGTGTTCATGACGCCATGGTTGAAGCCGACGGACTGCCACTGGGCGATCATGCGTGCGGTTTTGAGTACGCAGTTTTCAAACATTAAATAGTATTTGTTGTCGGCGTCTGCCCATTGGGGGAAGTTACGCTCAACGACATAGTCTGCCATGGCTTTAACGGCTTCTGGCTGGTTGCGGTAATGGAAGTGTTCAAATGAGCCAAAGCGAATATGGCTTTTGGCAACTCGGCAGACGCTGGCCCCAGACTCTATTTCTTCGCGGTAGACTTGAGTTTTGCTGTCTAGCAGGCACAGGGCTCTGGTGGTGGCGATGCCGAGGCCATGCATGGCTTCGGAGCAGAGGTATTCACGGATGCTGGACCGTAGTACGGCGCGACCATCGGCGAAACGGGAGTAGGGGGTTGGGCCTGCACCTTTTAGTTGGATATCCCATAGGGCTGGACTGCCGTCTGATTCTACTACTGGCAGCTCGCCTAATGTCATGGCGCGGCCATCGCCTAGCTGGCCAGCCCAGACACCAAATTGGTGCCCGGAGTAAACCAGTGCGATGGGTTTGATGTTGGCGGTTAAAAAGTTACCGCTCATAAGTTCTAACAGTTCTGGTGTGTCCAGTTCCGCTGGGTCTATGCCTAGCTCTTTTGCCAGCTGTGCATTGCTGCTAACCATAACCGGTTGGTCGAGGCGGGCAGCCATAACAGGGCTAAAGTGCTGGTCGCCCTGTTCTCTAAACTGATCAAAAAATGTGTGTTGTAAGCGGTCAATAAATAATGTCATTAGATTCCAGCGTCTGCTCGGCTGATACGCGCGAGATTTTTTGCATGAAGGCTGCTTATGTAAAGCCAGCTGTCTGTTTCCATGGCGCCGGTATTGGTGTGATGAACACTGTTGGGGCCCTGTAATGAGGTTAGTACGTTGCCGTCTTGGTCCACGGCAAACACATGGCTGTAGGCCTGTGCTGCCAGTTGCATAGAGGCCGGTAGGCGTTGGACCATTCTGCGCAACACGGGCAAACGAGACAGGCTGTCTAAGGGTTCACTGCGTGGGGAGACTAAACCTACCCAGAAGCGACCATCGCGGCCTCGTACTATGTTGTCGGGGAAGCCTGGAAGGTTATCAATCAACACTTCTGACTGGCCAGCTTTTTCACCGGTAAGCCAATGCTTCTGCACTCGGTAGGTGCCCGTTTCGTTGACCAGTACAAAGCTGCTATCTGCGGCAACGGCTACGCCATTGGCAAAGTTTAGACCGTCCATTACTACTTGAGTGGACTGGTCTGCAGGGTCAAACACTAGCAGTCGACCATGGC
>Ga0209712_10001624_pt1 | contig 19015 bp, 22 predicted proteins | sample ArcOceMetagenome_FD_187443 | JGI IMG/M metagenome (GOLD analysis project Ga0209712, IMG submission 187443) | Marine eukaryotic phytoplankton communities from Arctic Ocean - Arctic Ocean - Greenland ARC118M Metagenome (SPAdes) (version 2) | ecosystem: Environmental > Aquatic > Marine > Oceanic...
AAGAAGCTAGCTTGATTATGAAACTAAAGCAATTTTTACCAATGCTACAATTTTATTCGAATTTGATAGCTTCAATCTTTCAAGTAAGTCTATTCAAACCTTAAAAGGAGCAGTTGTTGCAATGAAAAATAACTCAGCAATTAAGATAACGATTTCTGGTCATGCTGATGAAAGAGGGACAAGAGAATATAATTTGGCTTTAGGGCAAAGAAGAGCAGAGTCTGTCAAAGATTATTTCGCACTTAACGGGATTAATAAATCTAGAGTATCTGTAAAGAGTTATGGAGAAGAAAGACCCCTTGCATTCGGAGCTGATGAGGTTAGTCATGCAAAAAACAGAAGAGCAGAGATAAATTAATTTATGAAACTTCATTTTTCTTTACTCTCATCAATTTTATTAGGATTTTTATCATTTCCAATACTTGCTGAAGATAAAGAAATTGTTCAGGCCGATATTCTTTTTTTAAAGATTCAGGAGCTTGAGATGGAAATTGCAGATTTAAGGAATAAAGTTGAATCCCAGGAATATCTCATTGAAAAGCTCATCAAAGAGTCTGCAGGTTCGGAAAATGAAGCAGATAATGAAAAGTCTGATCCTTTAAGTACGAGCTCTCTAATTAGATTTAAAGGGATTGAGGATGTAAAAAGCAAAGAAGATGTCTTTAGTTCTGCAACTAAGGCACTAGAAGCTCAGAATTTTGAAAGAGCCTTTACTCTCTTTAAGTATTTTGTAGAGAGTTTTAAAGATGATGAGAAAACACCGCTATCGTACTTTTGGCTTGGAGAAATTTCTATTATTAATGATAATTTAGATGTGTCAAAAGATTACTTTATGGAGCTAATTTCCTCATTTCCTGAGCACTATAGGGTGCCGCTTGCTCATAAAAAAATCGGTGATATTTACCTTAAAAATAACGACTTAGATATGGCAAAAGATAGGTACAGATTTGTTGTTAGAGAGTACCCAAATAACACTGCTTCATCTTTAGCCTTGCAGTTATTGAAAAATATGGAATAATCACCTTTTTTTAATGTGTATAACCGCGGGTCGCTAGCTCAGTTGGTAGAGCAGTTGACTTTTAATCAATTGGTCACAGGTTCGAATCCTGTGCGACCCACCACTTTTTACACATAATTAATTTTTATGAAACTTACAAAAAATGTAATCAGCAGAACTTTTGAAACTTTCTCAAAAGAATCACTACTATCAGGTTTTCTATTTTTTTTAGTTCTTTCTTCTTGGTATATCTTGAGGCCTGTAAGGAATGAGATGGCTGTTCAAAATGCCTCAGACCTTCCTCTCTTACTTGCTGCAGGAGCTCTTGCAATGCTTTTAGTAAATCCAATTTACTCATGGGTCGCATCTAGATCAAACTTAAAAAAAATTATTATTTCCTGTTACTCATTTTTAATTCTTAATTTATTAGCTTTCTTATACTCATGGAGAGTTCTGGATATGGGAGACTCAATTCTCCTTGGTCAGATATTCTATATTTGGTGCAATGTCTATTCCTTCTTTGTGGTATCAATTTTTTGGGTACTGATAATAAATATTTTTAGAAATTCTAAATCAAGAAGTTTTTATGGTGTTATTGCCGCAGGTGGTTCCATGGGAGCTTTTTTTGGTTCTGAAATATCCAAAAGATTTGCATATACATTCGAAGAATTTGGATTAGAGTTCTTTTCATTCTCAGCGGCTATTTTACTTTTTCTTGCAATGCTTGTTGCTATTTTTATCATCAATAACCTAAGTTCTGAAAAAGATACCCATCAATCAGATGAGATTGGCGGCGGAAGCTTGGATGCAATTAAAAATGTAATTAAAACTTCTGAAATCAGATCCATAGCCATATATACATGGATATGGACTGCATTGATGACTGTTCATTGGGTTACTGCCATAACAATTATCGATGACTGGTCGCAAGACCCTCAAGAACGAATAATATTTTTTAGTTTAATAGAGCAAGTAGTGACTCCATTGACATTGATTACCCAGTTATTTCTAACAAATAATATTATTAAATACTGGGGTATTAAAAATATACTCATTTCCTATGGATTCTTATTTTTATTAGCCTTTATTTCCTATGGCCTTATGCCATCCATTACAGTGGTGGCGATTGCAACAGTGGCTCTTAGATTATTTGAATACGGAATTAACAAACCAACACGTGAAACTATTTATAGTTTCCTAAATAAAAATGATAGATATAAATCATCAGTATTTATAGATACTTTTATTACAAGATTTGGAGATCTTACGGGGGTTAGTTTTATTGCCTTAGGTAAGATGGCAAGTGTCGGCTTCAGCGTGATGCCCGTTCTAGCAATTCCATTTGCTGCTGTACTTTCTTACACCGGGATTAGAATTTCAAAAAACTCTTCCCTCAAAGACCTCTAGATCCTTCAACTATTTTTTTAATTGCAACAATTTTTGTCATTATTCTTTCCGAAGTTTGGAAATTATTTTTTGTAAGATTTATTGCAAATTCCAATTGATTCAAGGCTTGTTCATTTTCTCCAAGAAGTAAAAAGTATTCAGCTCTACTTTGATGATAGCCAACTATATTTTTACCATCTCTTTGTATTTCTGATAGAAATAACCATAACTCTGGATTGGTATTCTTCCTTAATAGCTGATCTCTTATAAGCTCTTCTGCTTGTGAGTATTCACCCATCTCAACAAGTAATTTAGCTTTAGTTGTTGAAAGAGGATAGTTCTTGGGAGAGATATCTAAAAAAAGATCAGAAAGATATATCGCTTCATCATATTTTTTTGCATTAGTTAATATTTCAATTTTAGATGTATTTAAAAGTAAGTTTTTTGGGTATTTTCTTATTAAGCTATCAATGAGCACTAGGCTATTATTAAAATCATTAACCTTGTTATATGCCAAAGCTAGGCCATACACGTTTGAATCAGACCGGCTCTCATTAACTCTAGATTCATAGATTCTTACAGAGTTAGATGGTATTTTTTCATAATAAACTTCTAATCTAGATTTAATAAAAGAGAACTCAAGACTATTTTCTTTCGTACCTGGTTCAGAAATATTTTCTGCTGCATTAAATGCATCACTTATTCTTGATGAGGAGAGAGGGTGAGTAAGAAGAAATTCTGGAGGAATGTCACCGGATAATCTTCTAATATTATTCATATTTTCAAACATTTCGCCCATTGATTCTGGCTTGTATCCTGCCTTGGTAAGATTAATAAAGCCAACTCTATCTGCCTCTCTTTCAAAAAGCCTGCTATATCTTAGGCTTTCTGTCCTAATAGCTGCAGGACCAAGAGCAATTGCTTGAGGATTTTTGCTTATCATAGCAATGGCAATGGATGAGGCCATAATCAATGCCGAGGCTAAGCCAGTATCTTTAGCTTTTAAAACGTTTCTAGCAAAGTGTCTTTGGCTTAAATGAGCAAGCTCATGAGAAAGCACTGATGCAAATTGACCTTCATTATCTGCATTTAGAAAAAGACCACCGTTGACACCAATTATTCCACCTGGGGCCGCAAATGCATTCAGCGAACTATCATCGATCATCAATACAGAAAAATACCTATCCTTTACTTGGCTATACTCAGAAAGTCTGTAAATTAATAATTCAGTATATTCTTGAATTAATGGATCTTTAATTAATGGAGCTTGCGAATATATCTGTTTGAGAAACTCATTTCCAATCGCTCTTTCCTGACTTGAAGATACTGCTCCAGAGACTCTATCGCCAAGTTCTGGAAGAGCTTGATCCGTTTCCTCATCACCATAAGAGATGGCAATAAAACCAGCCAAGATAAAAAAAATATAATTTTTTATTTTCATTTTTTTAAGTGTCATGCAAATCGATTTACCTGTAAAACTAACATAAAACAGTATTTTGGATTACTATAAACTTTTACTATTGTATACATTATTATATATACAATTTATTTGACCATGGTTATGTATGCATAGTTTCAATAAAAAATTTAAAAATTAAAATATGATTGAACAATTAAATAGTTTTTTTAAAAAAATCTTTAATAATGAAGAGACCATTATCTTTTCTGTATTAATTCTATTTGCTTTGATTATGTTTACCTTTTTTGGGCCTGTCTTAACTCCTTTCCTAGTTAGTATAGTTGTTGCCTATCTCTTGGTTGGTGTTCAAAAGAAAATTGAGTCATTTAATGTAAGTAAAAAAATATCCTTAATAGTTACATTTTTAATATTTATTATCGCCTCTCTGACACTTTTGATCTGGTTGGTACCTCTTCTATATATTCAGCTGCAGGCATTTGTTTTAGATATACCTAACTTATTCAATGAGTTTTTAACTTTCGTTGCAGCTCTTCCAACCTCATACCCAGATCTTATTTCTTCAGAGCAGATTTCTATATTCTTTCAAGCAGTATCGTCTGAGCTATCATCTATAACTCAGAATCTAGTTAAGTCATCAATATCTGGGATTCAAAGTACTATTACAATTCTTTTATACATAATACTTTTTCCAATCTTGGTGTATTTTTTCTTATTTGATAGAAAAAATATAATAGATGGCCTTATAAAGATAATACCTGGAAAGAGGGAGATGCTCTCTAATGTATGGAGTGAGATGGATGGGCAGTTGAGTAATTATGTTCGTGGTAAAACTCTTGAGATATTTATAATTGGGGTGTCTGCTGCAATTATTTTTACCTCACTGGGACTTAAATATTCTGCACTACTTTCAGTCTTAGTTGGCCTGTCAGTAATTATTCCTTACGTAGGCGCTTTTTTAGTTACAATTCCTGTAATAATAGTTGGATTACTCCAGTTTGGCTTAGAGACTCCTTTTTATATACTTTTAGGGCTCTATTTATTGCTTCAAGCTCTTGATGGCAATCTACTGGTTCCTATTATCTTCTCAGATGCTGTAAAGCTTCATCCAGTTGCTATTATTTTGGCAGTATTTATTTTTGGGAGCATGTTTGGTTTCTGGGGCGTATTTTTTGCAATACCGATGGCTACTTTTATTAAAGCCGTCTGGAATGCTTGGCCATCAAATTAAGAAAATATTAATTTAAATCTTTAACTGCAGCCAAGACCTCATCAACGTGACCTTTAACCTTAACTGTTCGCCATTCTTTAATAACCTTACCTTCAGTATTTATTAAAAAAGTACTTCTATCAATTCCAATATACTGCCTTCCGTACATTGATTTTAATTTCATCACATCGAAAGCATTGCAAACCTTTTCATCTGGATCAGATAGAAGCTCAAAAGGAAAAGATTGTTTTAACTTAAAATTTTCGTGTGATTTAATACTTTCGCGAGAAACACCAATTATTTCTGTATTAAGTTTTTTAAATTTTTCGTGGTTATCTGTGAAATTTAGACCCTCAGTTGTACATCCAGGGGTACTATCTTTTGGATAGAAATATATTACCAAGTTCTGACCAATAAAATCCTTATTTGAGAGTATTAGATTGCTTGTACATTCAGCTTTAAAGTTTGGACATTTTTTACCTTCTAGTTTTTTTGTCATAATATTTCCTAATTAGATTTTATTTAAAATAGTGTATAGTTCTATTTTTTACTGTAATTATTTTTGATGCAAGCATTACATGGAAGTTTAGTCGCTTTAGTTACTCCCATGTCTCTAAATGGAGATATTGATTATGTGTCTTTAGAAAAGTTAATTGAGTGGCATATAGCAGAAGGAACCAATGGAATTGTATCCGTTGGCACTACTGGTGAGTCATCAACACTTAACCCAGTAGAACATTTAGATGTTATTGATTTTACTGTTAAGCACGTAAACAAAAGAATACCTGTAATTGCAGGAACAGGAGCAAACTCTACTCAGGAAGCTATTGAGCTAACGCAAGAGTCAAAAAAACTTGGCTCCGATTATGCTCTTCTTGTTACACCTTATTACAATAAACCAAATCAACGAGGCTTAATTGCTCACTACGAAGCGGTGGCTGATTCAGTTGATATCCCTCAAATTTTATATAATGTACCCTCAAGAACAGCTTGCGACCTCCTTCCATCAAGTGTTCAGGTGCTTTCTGAGCATAAAAATATTGTTGGGATAAAAGAAGCCCTAGATAGCATGGATAGAATTAAAGAATTGGTTAAGATTTCCAGTCATGCTGCCAACAATTTTTCTATATATTCAGGCGATGATCCTACTTTCATGGAATCACTTGCCCTTGGGGCTCATGGAGTAATTTCTGTTGCAGCGAATATAGTGCCAAAATCAATTTCACATATTTGTTCTATGGTTAAGTCTAATAACTTGAATGGCGCCAAAGAATTAAACTTTATTAATAAAGAGCTTTTTAGATTATTATTTGTTGAATCTAATCCAATACCTGCAAAATGGATGCTTTATAAAATGGGCTTAATTCAAAATGCAATTAGGTTGCCTTTGGTGGAATTAGATGGAACTTATCAGGATGATGTTATGTCTGAAATTAAACAACTAGGAATACTATGATTAAAAAATTAATGATACTTTGGTCAATTGGCGCAATACTTTTTATTTCTTCATGCTCATACATATCAGGACCAGAGGGGATGTTCCCATCAACAGAGTATGACTTTCTTTCTGAAGGCGTAGAGGGAGATATTACTCTTCCAGATGGACTAGATTTAATAAAACTAGAAAACCATTATCCTGTTGGAGAGCTGGAGGCAATCAATGAAGATCAGGATGTTCCCAAGCCAAGACAGATATTTGCCTCATCAGGCAATAGCTCTGTTCAGCTAAGAAGGCTAGGCGAGCTAATGTGGATTTATATAGAAACTCTTCCATCTACATCTTGGCCAATATCTAAAAATTACTGGGAAACATCCTCATACCAAATATTAAGTTCAAATCCAGATACTGGAGAAATAGTAATTGACTTTAATGAGTCATCGATTTTAAAAATGAAGATAGAGCATGGCATTAAAGAGGCATCTACTGAAATATTTTTAATCCAAGTTAATAAAGAATCTGAGGAGATGGTTAGTAATATTGAACTCATTCAATCAGAGCTTGAAAAAGTAGTTAGTTATTTTGCAGAATCTGTAGATAACTTCTCAGGAACATCTCTAGCTGCTCAAAATCTTAATGAAATTAAGAAAGCTAAAATTTTTACAGAAAATGGTCAAACTGTTATTGAGCTGGATCTTAGTTTTAATAGAGCTTGGTCATCTGTCAGCAAGGCGCTGATTGCTGCTGATATTATTTCGAATGACAGAGACAGGAGTAATGGAATGTTTTATGTAAGTTATGCTGAAGAGAGTGAGGGTGGATTTTTATCATTCCTAGGACTTGGAAAAAATAATTCTAAAATAGCATTCACTGAAGAGGCTCAATTTGAAATCAGCATTGTTGAAAAAAATGATAAATCCTATGTAAAAGCAATATCAAAGAATGGTAAAATTGAAGAGTCAGAACAGCTTCTATCAAAAATAAACGAATCACTTAACTAATAAATAAGAAAATTATGGAAAAAATACAAGAAATAACAAAAGGAAAAGCTAAATCTTTATTTACGACATCCAGTGATGATCAATTAATAATGCATTTTAGTGATGATACTTCAGCATTTGATGGTAAGAAGATGGAAGCCCTAATGGGCAAGGGGTCTGTTAACAATCAATTTAATGCTTTCATCTTAGAGCATCTTCAAAAAAATGGAGTTGATACTCACCTCATTGAGGTATTAAGCAAAACTGATTCATTGGTTTATAAGCTTGATATGTTTCCAATTGAATGCGTAATAAGGAATAGAGCATCCGGCTCAATATGCAGAAGACTAGGAACTGAGGATGGCTTAATTCTAAATGATCCTTTATTTGAATTTTTCTACAAAGACGATGATTTGGGAGACCCTTTGATTAATGATGAGCATATTATTTCATTTGGATGGGCGACAAAAGATCAGATAGATGAAATGAAATTACTAACTTATAAGATTAATACTATTCTTACTGAGCTATTTATAAATTCAGGATTGATTCTAGTAGATTTTAAGGTTGAGTTTGGTGTTTATAAAGGCAAGATATTACTCGCCGATGAGTTTACCCCAGATGGTTGCAGGCTTTGGGATTCCGAGACATTAAAAAAAATGGATAAAGATAGATTTAGACAAGGTCTGGGTGATGTTGTTGAATCTTATCATCAAGTTGCAGATAGGTTGGGCATGAATATAATACTTGACTAAAATAGTCAGGTATTTATACTTCACACGTGAGATTAACCACAAAAAGTAGATATGCTGTAAACGCTCTAACAGAGCTAAGCATTCTAGAGTCAAATGGTCCAGTTTCACTTTCGGATATTTCTACCAATCAAGACATTGAGATAACTTACCTAGAGCAGATCTTTAGAAAGTTAAGACTTGCAGGAATAGTAAAGAGCATTAGAGGTAGAAACGGTGGTTATCTTTATGCAAAAAATCCATCAAAAGTTTCAGTAAAAGAGATCATGAATGCTGTTGAAGAAGTAATGGATGCTACTAGTTGTAATGGCACAAGTACTTGTCACAACGGAAATAAGTGTAATACTCATAATCTTTGGCATGAATTAAATGAGGTAGTTGATAACTACTTAAGTAAAATAACAATAAATAACCTTGTAGAATCGAATAACAGCCCATATATAAGCTTAAGAGAGATTAATTAAATGAATACACAATCAACAATTTATTTGGATTACGCATCAACTACCCCTGTAGATCCAAGAGTTGCATCAAAAATGATGGAATTCTTAACCCCTGATGGAGAGTTTGGTAATCCAGCATCTAGATCACATAGGTATGGATGGAAGGCTGATGAGGCTGTAGAAGAAGCTAGATCGCATGTAGCAAATTTAGTTAACTGCGACCCTAGAGAGATAGTTTGGACTTCTGGAGCTACTGAGGCAGATAATTTAGCCATAAAAGGTGTCGCGAGATTTTACAAATCAAAAGGCAACCATATTATTACTTCTAAAATAGAGCACAAAGCAGTTCTTGACCCATGTAGACAGCTTGAAAGAGAAGGTTTTGAGGTCACATACTTAGATCCAGATGAGGGTGGAATAATATCACCAGAAGCTATTAAATCCGCTATGAGAGATACAACTATTTTAGTTTCAATCATGCATATTCATAATGAGCTTGGAACTCTTAACGATTTAGAGGCAATAGGAAATATTACAAGAAAAGCAGGTGTATTCTTTCATGTTGATGCTGCTCAGAGTACCGGAAAGGTCGATATAGATTTATCATCACTTCCTGTCGATTTGATGTCATTTTCAGCTCATAAAACATACGGACCCAAGGGAATTGGAGCTTTGTTTGTAAGAAGAAAGCCAAGAGTAAGAATTGAAGCTCTTATCCATGGCGGAGGTCATGAAAGGGGCATGAGAGCTGGAACTCTTCCTACTCATCAAATAGTTGGAATGGGAGAAGCATTTAAGATTGCTAAGGAGCAAATGAAAGAAGATCATGAAAAAATAAAAGCATTCCATACAAAATTCTTGAAAGAAGCTATGAAGATAGAGCATGCATACATAAACGGAGATGTTGATAACAAAGTACCTAATATATTAAATATTAGTTTTAATTTTGTAGAAGGAGAGTCTTTAATTATGGGGTTAAAAGATATTGCTGTTTCATCGGGTTCCGCCTGTACATCCGCAAGTTTAGAGCCATCATATGTTCTAAGAGCCCTAGGTAGAAAGGATGAATTGGCTCATAGCTCTATTAGATTCTCATTTGGCAGATTTACTAACGAAGAGGATATAGATAAAACATTATCTATATTACACAATGTAGTTGAAAGACTAAGAGAGCTTTCACCATTATGGGAGATGCATCTAGACGGTGTTGATCTTGATACAGTTCAATGGAACACCCACTAAAAAGGAAAATTAATTATGGCATATAGTAAAAAAGTAGTAGATAAGTTCGAAAATACTCTAAATAACCCTAAGGCATTCAATGTGGGAAGTTTTGATCCATCTGAATTGAATATAGGCACGGGAATGGTTGGCGCTCCGGCTTGCGGAGATGTAATGAAATTACAAATAAAATGCGAGCCTCAAGGTAATAGCCATGTCATCACAGATGTTAAGTTCAAGACTTACGGCTGCGGTTCAGCTATAGCATCTTCAAGCGAATTAGTAGAAATGCTAATGGGCAAGACATTGGAAGAGGCTAAAGAGATTAAAAATAAAGAAATAGTAGATGCTTTAGAGTTGCCCCCAATAAAAATTCATTGTTCTGTATTGGCAGAAGACTCTATTAAAGAGGCAATAGAAAACTACGAGTCAAAGCAGTAGAGGTCATGTTATGGAAAGTTTTAGCTCAACTGATTTAAATTTTTCTGATAAGGCAATTACTCATTTTTTAAGCAGCCTTGATTCACGAGGTAAGGGTATTGGCATTCAGATTGGTGTTAGAAAAGCAGGTTGCTCTGGCTATGAATATTTTTTTGATTATGTAGACTCCATAGATAAGGATAATATTATTCTTGAAAAAAATGGTTGCAAGGTTTTTATAGACCAAACCAGTTTAAGTTTTCTTAAAGGTAGCTTGGTTGATTACTCTGAAGACGGCTTAAATAAAGGAATCAAGTTTATAAATCCAAATGCTAAAGCTGTATGTGGTTGCGGAGAAAGCTTTACAGTATAAATTATGGCAAAAATTAAAATTTGGCCTCATGCAGATCTCTGTCCTGAAGGTGCAGAAATAGAGAGTCTTCCCGATGAAACTATTTGTGAAGCAGCCTTAAGACAAGGTATTAAGATTGAACATGCATGTGAAATGTCATGCGCCTGCACAACATGTCATTGTATAGTTCGCAAGGGATTTGATATCTTTGAAGAAGCAAGTGATATTGAGGAAGATATGCTTGATAAGGCATGGGGTTTAGAGCAAACCTCTAGACTTAGTTGTCAGGCAATACCTCCTATAGGAGAGGAAATTGAGATTGAGCTCCCCAAATATAATATAAATATGGTGTCAGAGGATCACTGATGAACGATTTAATATGGACTGATGTTGGCGATATAGCCATAGAGCTTTACGAAAAATTTCCTAGTATCGATCCTCAGTGGATAAGCTTTCCTGATTTGCACTCCAAAGTTTGCAACTTAGAAGGCTTTATTGGAGACCCAATCAAGTCTAATGAGCAAATTCTTGAAGCTATTCAGATGTTATGGATAGAAGAATATCAATAAGTCCCATATAATAGCCTAAATTTTTTTAAGGAATATTATTATGGCAATTGAACAAACATTATCAATCATCAAACCTGACGCGGTTTCTAAAAATCTCATAGGTAAAATCATTTCTAGGTTTGAAGAAAATGGTTTGCATCTTGTCGCTGGAAAATTAGTACACCTTTCTGATGAAATGGCTTCTGGTTTTTATGCGGAGCATGAAGGAAGACCTTTCTTTAACGATCTAAAAACGTTTATGACATCAGGACCTGTATTTGTTCAAGTTTTAGAAGGCGAAGGTGCCATTCTTAAAAATAGAGAGCTTATGGGAAATACTAATCCTAAAGAGGCTGAGCCAGGAACAATAAGAGCTGATTTTGCTAATAGCATAGATGCTAATGCAGTTCATGGGTCTGATTCTGAAACTAGCGCATTGAGGGAGATCAATTATTTTTTCACAAATGAAGAAATAATGACTAAATAGGCTTTGGAAATTAAAGAAAATCTTTTAGGTTACTCACTAAGTTCGCTAGAAGATTTCTTTAAAAAAATTAATGAGCCGAAATTTAGAGCTAAGCAGCTCTTGCAGTGGATTCATCAAAAAGGTGTTCTTGATTTCAATGAGATGACTGATTTCAATAAACCTTTGAGAGAGAGGCTCGATTCTATAGCTTATATATTACCTCCGATTATTGAGGAAATTCATAAATCTCCTGAAGGTACTATTAAGTATTTAATCAAGCTGGATTCTGGATCAATGGTTGAGATGGTAAGAATTCCTGAAAAGAAAAGAATGACTTTGTGTATATCTTCTCAAGCAGGATGTGCGCTCCAATGTACTTTCTGTGCAACAGGGGCTCAGGGATTTGAAAAAAACCTAACAGCTGATGAAATCATAGGCCAAGTATGGCTAGCAAACTTTAATGATAAAAATGAATTACCTATTACCAATGTTGTTTTTATGGGAATGGGAGAGCCACTATTAAATTTTCGTCCAGTTATCGAATCTGCAAAAATTATGAAAGATCAACTGGGCTATGGTCTTTCTAGAAAGAGAATAACTATTAGCACCTCTGGCATTACACCTCAAATAGATAAACTTCCAGATGAAATTGATGTTTCTTTAGCCATTTCTCTGCATGCTCCAATAAACGAATTAAGAGATGAGTTGGTGCCAATAAATAAAAAATACCCTATCAACATGCTTATAAAGTCTTGTAACGATTACCTTGATAAATATGAAGGAAAAAGAAATATTACTATAGAGTATGTATTAATAGATGGCGTTAATGACTCACCTGAGCTAGCTAGACAGCTAGCAAAACTCTTATCCGGTGTTTATTGCAAAATTAATTTAATTCCATTCAACCCCTTTGATGGATCAAATTATAAAAGATCAAATAATACGAATATTTCAAATTTTAAAAATATTTTAATGGATAAGGGATTTATTACGACCCTAAGAATTACAAGGGGCGATGCAATTGATGGAGCCTGCGGTCAGCTAGTTGGAAAATTAACCAAGTCTGTAAAAGGTAAAAAACTCATTAGTCATAGGTCAATATAATGAGTGAGGATATAAAGTCAGCTAGTTCAGCTAAGATAGGAAAAATATTCTCAGACTCAAGATCGGAGCTTGGGCTAACTTCTCAGCAAGTTGCAGAAAAGGCAGTAATGAATATTAAATATATTGAAGGTATAGAATCTGGAGATTACTCTATCTTTCCTAGCGAAGGTTTCGCAAGAGCTTATTTTATTAAATACCAAAAATTTCTTTCACTTGATTGCAGCTTTCCACCAATATACGAACCAGAGAATAGACAAACAGAAATTGTTGAGAAGTCGATTGCTCAGCTAAATAAATCTTTACTTCCTCTTATTACAGGCATAGTAATAATTACTAGCCTCTTAATACTTATTATTATTTTTAATAAATTTTATTATTATTCTGCTGTTGATAGATTAGATACCCTCAAGGTAATTGACTCTTTTTCATTGGATGATGCTAGTGCTATTGAGGCTAGTATTCTTAATTTAAAGAAGGAATTAATTATTCCTCTTGAAAAATTAGAGCCTGAAATTGAAATCAACTCAAAAAAAGAAAATGAACTGTCATTATTCTTTAGCGATGAGTGTTGGGTGGAAGTTTATTCAAATAATGAGTTGATTGAATATCAACTGTTTCAAGCTGGAGATACATTTAGCCTGCTTGTAGAGGTACCTTTCAGGCTGGTAATTGGCAATGCTGAAAGCATCACTGGAAGCTATAACGGCAATTTTATTGATTTTATTACTAATGCTAATAGACTAAGAGTAAATACTATTATTTTTAATGATGAGTAACTGGATCACAAGAAAAGAAACCAAAGCCGTTGATGTTGGCGGTGTAATTGTTGGTGGGAAAAAGCCTATTTCAATTCAATCTATGACAAATACAAACACATGTGATGTTTTGTCTACAGTTAAACAAATCAACGATCTTCAAGCAGCAGGCGCAGATATTGTAAGGGTTTCTGTTCCTGGTTTTGACGAAGCAGCGGCATTCAAGGAAATCAAGAAAATAGTAACTATTCCTTTAGTTGCTGATATCCATTTTGATTATAAAATTGCACTAGCAGTTGCTGATACTGCTGATTGCTTAAGAATAAATCCTGGTAATATTGGAAAAGAAAGTAAGGTTAATGAAGTGATTCAAGCGGCAATTCATAATAATGTACCTATAAGGGTTGGAGTGAATGCTGGATCTTTAGAAAAGGATCTTCAAAAAAAATACGGAGAGCCAAACGCTGATGCTTTAGTTGAGTCAGCTCTTCGCCATGTAGAAATTTTAGACAAATTTAATTTTCATAATTACAAAATGAGCTTAAAAGCTTCAAATATTGAGATGACAGTCGAGGCCTATAGAAAAATCTCTAAGCTAATTGATCAGCCATTGCATCTAGGAATTACCGAAGCTGGAAGTTACAGGGCAGGTACAGTTAAATCATCAATTGGAGTTGGAATGCTTCTATCTGAGGGTATTGGTGACACAATAAGAATATCTTTAGCATCTGATCCTATAGATGAGATTAAGATTGGGTGGGATATTCTAAAGAGTTTAAATATCAGAAGTAGAGGGGTAAAAATTATTGCTTGCCCTAGTTGTTCAAGACAAAACTTTAATGTAATCGAGGTTGTTAATGAGTTAGAAAGTCGCTTCGAAGATATAACTGAAGATATAGAAGTTGCAATAATAGGCTGCTATGTAAATGGTCCTGGTGAAAGTAAAGCTGCTGATATTGGACTTACAGGGGCAAGTCCGCGAAATTTATTATATGTTGATGGATCCCCTGATAAAAAAATTAGCAGTGAGAATCTTGTAGAGGAAATTGAGGACAAGGTCAGAGAGAAAATAGCCTTAAGGCAGTCAGTAGAAATCATAGCAAGGAGTTAAATTGGATAAAATTCACTCATTAACAGGAATGCTCGATCTTTATGAAGATGGAGATAGCAGCGATCTATCAAAAAATATTTTTGAGACTGAAAAAAGAATAAAAAATATTTTCTCTAATTACTATCTTAAAGAAATAAGAACTCCTGCGCTTGAAGATACAGACCTTTTTAAAAGATCAGCAGGAGATATATCAGATATAGTAAATAAAGAGATTTATTCTTTTCAAGATAGAAATGATAAAAGTATCTCATTAAGACCTGAGGGAACGGCTAGCGTTATTAGGTCTGTTATTGAAAAAAAACTTGATCAATCTACTCATAAGCTTTGGTATATGGGGCCTATGTGGAGATATGAAAGACCTCAAAAAGGAAGGTATAGACAGTTTTATCAAGCTGGCGTCGAGATCCTTGGATATCCAGAAGGAGCTCCAGAATTTGAGATGGTTTCATTGGTCTGCTCGATAATAGAAGAATTTAATATAGCAGACTGCACATTAAAAATTAATCATCTAGGGAACCAAGATAATAAAAAAGCTTATTGCGATGCTCTAATAAAATTTCTCGAGCCACTCAAGAAAAATCTAGATGAAAAAGACTTAGAAAGACTTTCCCGTAATCCTCTTAGAGTTCTCGATAGTAAAAATCAAGATACTCAATTAATCTTAAAAGATGCGCCCTCATTAAAAGAATTTCTTGAAACAAAATCTATTGAATTACTTGAAGCAATCAAAGATGAATTTTCAGATGTATGTAACATTGAAATAGATTACACATTGGTAAGAGGCTTGGATTATTATTCAGGGTTTGTTTTTGAGGCTCTTTCGTCGAATCTTGGTGCACAAGATTCTTTCTTAGGTGGAGGTAGATACGATGATCTATGCTCTAAATTAGGGGGTAAAGACTTACCATCGATAGGTATGGCTATAGGAATTGAAAGGTTTGCTAGTCTTGTAAGCGATACAACTCTATCAGATAAAATTGTATCTTTTATTACTCTTGGTAGTATTTTAGAGCCAAAAACATATAAAATAGCGCACCGCCTTAGGTCTCTAAATAAGAATATTATTTTAGATATGCAGCTATCAGATAGTAGCTTAAAGGCTAAATTAAGAAGGGCTAACAAGAATAATTCTGAATATGCAGTTATTGTTGGGGAAGAAGAGTTTAATAACGGCACGTTTATTATCAAGCCATTGAAAGATGAACTTAAAGAGCAGCAAACTGTCTCAATTGACGAGTTGTTTGAATTTTATAAAGCTCTGTAAATATAGGAAATAATTATGAGTGAAGTTTTTGAAAATAATATGAAATTTGCACCTTTTATGAGGTTTTATAATAAGCATAAGATAGCAGTTCTTTCTGTTATCGTATTAATCCTTGCAATAGTAGTAATTTCTTTTGCCATGTCTAATATTGCTAAAAGCAATAACGAGAAAGCTGCTGTGATATATCAGGATTGGCTCTCAAAAAATGTTGATTCTGAAAGCGGTAAAGAAGAGGCGATAGTTCTTTTCAATGAACTAACTTCTAGCTATAAAAAAACAGGCTATGCCAAAATAGCTTTATTAACAAAAGGATCAGCAGATGCTAGAGATGGCAATAATGAAGATGCATTAGATAACTTCTCAAAACTAATCAAGCTAACGAATGGTATAGGCGGCAATAAATTATTTAATAAAATTTCAAGAGTTAGCTCAGCAAGGCTTTTATCTGCAAATGGGGATCTTGATGCTGCTTTAAAAGTTCTTGAAAAGTACTCAGGCTCTTCAGCTAATGCTTACATTCATGAATTAACAGGAGATATACTCCTTAAGAAAAAAGAGAATTCTCTTGCAGAAGAGCAGTACCTTTTAGCAAAAGATAAATATACCGATGAAACCTCTTTATCTATTGTTTCAATGAAATTAGCAAATCTTAAAACTTAAAAAATTATATGGAAAATCTTAAAAGAAATATCTATCAGCTCAAAAATAATATTAGTTTATTTTTAATTGTTATTTTCTTATCTTCTTGTTCTTCAATGGAGTCCTTTAAATTTTGGGAAAATGGAGAGGTCGATATCGATGAACCAAGAAAATTAGAAAAATTTTCTAGTAAGTATTCTGTTAAAAACAACTGGAAAATTTCATTCAACAATGCTGAAAATACTTTAGGTAATTTTGTTCCTAGTTTTAATGCTAGTAATATATTTTTTGCTGATTCCTCTGGTGTAATTTATTCGATTGACTCGGAATCAGGTCAGGTAAATTGGGAAGCACAATCAAACTTCCTTTCTTCTGGTGTTTCATCTGGATTTGGTATCTTGGTTGTATCGGACGTCGATGGAAATGTTATTGCGCATAATCAAAATGATGGATCAGTTTTATGGACATCTAATGTGAAATCGGAAGTATTAGCTCCTGCAGCTATAGATGCTAAATTTGTAATTATCAAAACTGGCTCCGGTGAGTTATTAGCTCTTGATAAAAATTCTGGAGAATTGCAATGGTCATACAGATCTAAACTTCCTAATCTTACAATAAGAGGAAGTAGTAGCCCTATAATATCTGACGAGCAAATTTTTGTTTCATTTGATAATGGAAGACTTGGAGTATTTCAATTAGATACAGGTTTTCCTATTTGGGATGGTGCAATTTCCTATCCGTCTGGAACTTCTGAGTTAGAAAGCTTAGTTGACTCAGATTCCAGCCCATTAGTTGAGGGAGGGTTGGTCTACACAACCAACTATCAAGGTAATTTAAACATATTTGATTTAGCTCAAAAAAGATCTGTCTGGACTTCTGAAAGCTCATCTTTCTTTTCCCCGGTAATTCTTAAAGGAGTTTTGGCTGTTGTTGAAGCTAACTCTAGTATGAAAACATTTTTTATGAAAAGTCTTCAGCCTTCTTGGAACTCTGATGAGTATCTAAATAGAGAAATTTCTAATGCTATTAGCTTCAAAGGTCAGCTCGTTGTTGGAGATTTAGATGGATATATCCACATCATTGATCCTTTAAATGGAAGTACTACCGGAAGAGAAAAAATTTCTAGAAAACCTATTAAAACGATTATTAGCAGGAGTAATAACTTTTATGTAATAGATGAGGGATTTAATATATTCTCATTAAGCATATAAGATGATAACTAAAAATGTTTACCTCTATAGCAATAATTGGACGGCCCAATGTCGGAAAATCAACTTTATTTAATAAGTTAACTAGATCCCGTAAGGCAATAGTATCAGACTTCTCAGGCCTAACTAAAGATAGAAACCATGGATATATAACCTTTGGAGATCAGAAGAGTTTAATAATTGATACTGGTGGCATTGCTCAAGATGAATCAATTTTAAAAGAAGATATAGCAGAGCAAGCTTGGATTGCAGCAGAAGAATCAAGTTTAATTATCTTTTTGTTGGATGGCTCTGAAAACCTTAATAAAGAAGATCTAGATATATTATCTAGATTAAGAAAGCTCAATAAAAAATTTATCACCGTTCTTAATAAGAGCGATAAAATTACAGACTCGCTCTTAAAAGAGGATCTTTTAAAAAAAGGTATTGGTGAATATTTTGAGATTAGCGCAGAGCATTCAAGAAACATAACAGATTTAAGAACTTATATAAAAGACTCCCTTCCTGATAAGCAATATATTACTCCCGAGGGTAAAAAAATTGCAGTTCTAGGTAGGCCAAATGCTGGTAAATCGACTTTTATAAATAAGTTTATCAATGAGGATAGATTGATTGTCTCTGAGATAGCTGGGACAACCATAGATGCTATAAGTATTCCATTCACAGTGGATGATCAAGAGTTTATTTTTATTGATACAGCTGGTATTAGAAAAGGATATAAAAACAATCATAAGGTCGAATATTTTTCATACGTAAGGGCTATGCACTCTGTGGAAGAGTGTGACGTTGTTATATTCATATGCGATGCCCAAGAAGGTATTGTTGATCAGGATCTAAAAATAATTAATATGGTATGCGAAATGGGTAAGCCCATTGTAATAGCGCTTAATAAAATTGATTTGCTAACAAAGAAAGAAAAAGATGATCTCTATGAAACAAAGAGAGCTCAATCAAACTTTGTAGCAGATTTTATAAAATTAGAAATATCAGGAATCAAAGGCCTTGGCTTCAAAAGATTATTTAGAATAACAAACACCATAATTGAGACATCTCAGAAAAAGTATATAACTTCTTATTTAAATAAATTATTAAGTAAGTTTATTGAGCAGAGCGCCCCTCCGTCAGTTGCTGGAAGGCAATTGAAGTTAAAACAAGTTCATTTTGGCGGTATCAATCCTACAACTTTAATAATACATTCAAATCAAGATAAAAAAATTCCTCAAAATTATAGAAAATACTTAGAAAATTCATTTAGATCTGAGTTAAAGCTAGAGAGTATTCAGTTAAGGTTAATTTTTAGAAAA
>Ga0209712_10001627_pt1 | contig 19007 bp, 15 predicted proteins | sample ArcOceMetagenome_FD_187443 | JGI IMG/M metagenome (GOLD analysis project Ga0209712, IMG submission 187443) | Marine eukaryotic phytoplankton communities from Arctic Ocean - Arctic Ocean - Greenland ARC118M Metagenome (SPAdes) (version 2) | ecosystem: Environmental > Aquatic > Marine > Oceanic...
TTTTCTCTTTACCTGGCGCTTTTACGCCCACATGCTCTTCTACTCATTTACCTCGTTACAATGAATTGGCTAAAACATTCAAAGCCAATGGCGTAGACGAGATTATTTGTATATCTGTTAACGATACCTTCGTTATGAACGCATGGGCAGAAGCTCAAGAATCGGACAATGTCACTCTTATTCCAGACGGAAACGGTGAATTTACCGATGGTATGGGATTATTAGTCAATAAGTCTGAGATTGGTTTTGGCAAACGTAGCTGGCGTTATTCTATGCTGGTCAAAGACGGTATTGTTGATAAAATGTTCATTGAGCCTGACTTACCAGGTGACCCCTTTGAAGTGTCAGATGCTGATACTATGCTAGCCTATGTTGCACCTGATGCTAAGGCCTCTATAGCTACTGCTATTTTGACTAAGCCTGGTTGCCCTTTCTGTACGAAAGCAAAAGCCTTACTTGATTCAAAGGGTTTTGAATACGAAGAATTGGTTATGGGTAAAGATGTTTCTTTTACCGCACTTAAAGCTTTGTCTGGCAACGAATCTTGGCCTCAAGTATTTATTGGTGGCAAGTTAATTGGCGGTGCTGACGATTTAGAAGCTTATTTCGCATAACGTTTATTCAAATTAAAAATGGCGCTTAAAAGCGCCATTTTTTATGTCTATAAATTAGTGAATTGATAGGCAAATGGATATAGTATTAGGCTATTAAAGAATAGAAGTTTTGTTAATGAAGTTACTTTTACCGCTGTTTATATTTATGTCTAGTACATATTCTTTTATTGCATCCTCTGAGTCTATTGTGCCTGAATTTGATAAATTCGATGCTATCTACCAAGCTCAACTTGGAGCGACTCGTGGTTGTCAAGTTCCTGAAGATAATCTATTTAGGGTTTGTTCTGATAGCTTAAAAAATGATGGTAATGCCCCTTATATTTTGCATCACAATAAAGTAACTGAAAAAGTAGTCGTGTTGATTCATGGATTAAGTGATTCACCGTATTTCTTGCGTTCCATTGCACAATCTATATATCAACAAGGCAACAATGTGATTGTTGGCTTATTACCTGCCCATGGTAAAAAACAAGCCGATACAGACATGCAAGACTCTGAATTAGCTGACCGTTGGCGGGCGCATGTGTCAGAACTCATTGATTACGCAACAAGTCTAGGTAAACAACGTTATCTAGGTGGTTTTTCAACAGGTGGCACGTTAGCCACTGAATATACTTTACAAAATCCAGGAACGGTTAAAGGCCTAATACTGTTTTCTGGGGCGTTAGCGCTAGACCCAAGTGTAGAGTCAATGGCTAATGTTTTTGGGGTACGATGGTTGGCTAAATTGTTAGATGGAGAATACGTAACGCAAGGGCCCAACCCTTACAAGTATCCAAGCGTCGCGCGTTTTTCAGCACTTGAATTAACTAAAGTTATTTTTTCAGTGCGGGATTTAATTGAACAAGGTGCGCCACTCAACTTACCCCTTTTTGTCGCTCACTCAATGGCAGATAAAACTACGCCTATAATAGGTGTTAAAAACCTTATTGCTGTGAACACAGGTCCTAATAGATTATTCGAAATTTCTTTAGATGAGGATGTCTGCCATGCAGACCTAGTGATAAACGAAAAACAACTGTCAGATATGCAATATGACACCTCAATGCTGGAAGCCATTTCATCTTGCAATATACCTAAAGCCAACCCTAAGCATGCAGAAATGTTAGCTTCTTTGAAGCAATTTTTAATTACGTACTAGGTTCTACCTTCATCAATAGTTGGATTGTTTGCTCAGGGGTATCAATGTTTCTGATAAAAAAACACACCTGTAAAGTGGCTGGCAGAGATATTAGTTGGCTTTGATTATCAGAATATTCAACCTTATATTTAAAGTGGCAATGTTTGATTACCACACCAAAAATCAAGACCTGTTCTGCTAGACGCTCATGAAATGATTGTGCAGTCTGTATAGTTAACCATCAAGTAAAGAAATGGCATTGTTTGAAAGTAAAATGGCTATGCTAGGGTTAATTTTTAGTTATCTGTTTTAACCAACCAGTGAGTTAATTATGTCACATGAATACACCCTTTATGGTGCACCTATGTCCTTGTATACAGGTAAAGCAAGAGCCTATTTAATTTTTAAAAACTTGCCCTATACCGAAGTGTTTTCTTCACTTAAGATCTACAAAAGTATCATTGTGCCCAAAACAGGGGTGCGCTTTGTGCCTGTGCTTAAAACGCCAGAGAATGAATATTTACAAGATACTGCAGATATTATCGACACACTAGAGCAACGTCATCCACAACGATCGGTTATGCCAACCACTGACAAACAGAAGTTGGTTTCTTACTTATTTGAAACTTGGGCAGATGAATGGTTAGTCATACCGGCTATGCATTATCGTTGGAATAAAGCTAATTTTCCGTTCGTCTATGAGGAGTTTGGTAAAGTCATTGCGCCAAATATGCCCAAGAGAATCCGCGCCTTTTTAGGTGAAAAAATAGGTGCGAAATTTAAGGGTTTTGTGCCTTTGTTAGGGATTACTGACAAGAGTATTCCTGCGATTGAAGATTGGTATGAAAATCACGTATTACCCATGCTTGATAAACATTTCGCCGAACATGATTATCTATTAGGTAGTAAACCTTGTTTAGGTGACTTTGGTTTGATGGGGCCCTTATATGCACATTTATATCGAGATCCTGTACCCGGAGCCGTAATGAAAAAAGTAGCACCTAATGTGGCTAAGTGGGTTGAAAGGATGAATCAACCTACAAGTGTTGAAGGTGTATTTTTAGATGATGATGTTATACCTGATACGTTGCTTGAGCTACTAAGTCGTATGTTTAAAGAACAATGGCCAGTGTTGTCTAATACAGTGAAGTGTTTAGATACGTGGATTGACCAAAACCCACATATTGCCGAAATTCCCAGAACCATAGGTGAACACAATTTTACTATTGGTGATACTACACACAAGCGGGCCATTGGTACGTTTCATCAGTGGAAAGTGCAACGAATATTAGACTGCTACCATCAATTCAATGGCAAACAGAAGTTATCAATTGATACTTTTTTACAATCAGTTGGTGGACTTAATAGTATGCAGCTCGATATTAAAAAAAGATTACGTAGAGTAAACAATAAATTGGTATTGTGTGATTGAAATTACCATCGATTAAATTTAAATAAACCACTTATAGGAAAATCAATGCACATAGTTTGTTCTCATTGCTTAGCGATAAATCGTATACCAAAAGATAAAAGTTATACACAGGCTAAATGTGGTAAGTGTCAAAAACCGGCTTATTCTTTGAGTCCAATTGAATTATCTGATGCTTCTTTTTATCGCTACATTGAAAAAAATGACTTACCTGTCATTGTAGATTTTTGGGCAAGCTGGTGCGGCCCTTGTAAGGCAATGGCGCCGGTCTTCAGTGCTATTGCTAAAGAGTCGGAAGGTTTGTTGTTTGCGAAAGTGAATACTGAACAAGCACAGAAAGTGTCATCGAGTGCGACTATTCGTAGTCTTCCTACTTTGGTGTTTTTTCATCATGGTAAAGAAATAGATAGGATTTCTGGTGGTTTAAGTGAGTCACAGTTGAAAAGTTGGATAATGCAATCCCTGCAAAAGCTAGGATAAAAAAAGTATTTATGACTCTATGAAATTATTCACCGAATAAAGCCTCCTATTTGAGCTTCATTACGTAAATAAATTGGCTACTCATTTTACAATAAGACGAGTGGATAGTTCAGGAAAAAATAAGGAACTGCATGAGTCAATCTTCACGTGATTTAACCACAGGGTCGCTGTGGGCCAATATTACCTTTATGACCTTGCCCATGATAGTGGGGATCATGGCGACTATGTCTGTGTCTATTGTTGATACCTACTTTGTAGGTAAGCTAGGCACAAACGAACTAGCGGCACTTTCATTTATTTTCCCTATCACTATTACTATAGCAAGTTTAGCTATAGGCTTGGGTGCCGGCGCTGCGGCAGTGGTATCACAAGCGATGGGTGCTAAAAATGAAAAACAAGCGAAACGCCTTTCAACCGATAGCTTGATTATTGCGACGTTAATTGTGATGGTTATTTCAATAATCGGTCTGTTAACAATTGAACCTCTGTTTATGGCCTTAGGGGCACAAGATGAGGTGCTTTTGATGATTGAACGTTATATGTGGATTTGGTATCTCTCCATGCCATTTTTGGTCATCCCTATGGTTGCTAATGCGATTATTAGGGCGGTAGGTGATGCAGTATGGCCAAGTATTATCATGATCGGTACTGCCGTTATTAACGTCATCGCGACACCTATCTTGGTCTTTGGCTGGGGTCCTATTCCTGCATATAATATTGAAGGTGCGGCATACGGCACACTTATCGCAAGGGTATTCACTTTTTTATTAGCTTTATATGTTGCCTATTACCGTGAAAAAATGATTATTTTGTTGGTGCCCGCATTATCTGAGATGATTCAATCCTGTAAAAAAGTACTTAAAGTGGGAATACCAGCAGGTCTTGGTAGTGCTGTTAATCCTTTTGGTGTGATGATTGTCACCGGTGTTATTGCGACTTTTGGGGCTGAGACGGTCGCTGCTTTTGGTGTGGCCACGCGGATTGAGACTTTTGCCTGTATCCCTATGTTTGCATTGTCTGCCTCTATTGCGCCCATAGTGGGGCAAAATTGGGGTGCAAATAAAAAGCACAGGGTGCTGCAAGCTGTTAAATATTGCTACTTTGTGTGCTGCGTGTGGTCAGCCTTTATATTAACGTTATTATACTTTTTGGCTGAGCCAATCAGCCAAGCACTATCTTCTGATGCTGGCATTGCAAAAGAGTCTTCTAGTTACCTTGGTATTGCCACAATCGGACTTTGGGGATATGGCATTGTAATTGTCTCAGCTGCGGCGTTTAATGCACTGGGGCGCCCGATTAGCTCATTAGGGTATTACTTGTTTAGAACAGCATTGTTGTATGTACCATTGAGTGTCATAGCTGGAATATATTTTGATATCAAATCAGTTTATATCGCTATTGCTGCCGCCAATGTGTTGTCAGGCTTGGTTGTTGGTTGGTATACATTATGGTGGCTAAAAAAAGCATGTTTAAGCCAGCAAGTTAATTCTCTTAATTCACACACCGGCCAGTAAAATCAAGCACCACTCTATTATTTTACTTGTGTTCCCACACGGTCTGTATTCTTACAAGATAGAGCTAATATGAGAGCAGTGTCAATCGTTTAACTGTCGATGATGAATTCCACCACATATTATTATGAGTGAGATGATAAAAATTTCAGTGTGAACCTACCGACTATTTTTGCGCTGCAATGACAGATATTTCAACTAATAATTCAGGTCTAGCCATGGATACTTGAACACAAGCTCTTGCAGGTGCGTGACCCTCAGGAACCCAGTTATCCCACACCATATTCATGGCTGGGAAGTTCTGCATATCTTTGATGTAGATTGTGGCTGACAGCATGTGTTGTTTATCGCTGCCGGCGTCTAGTAGTAAATGCTCTACTTTATCGAGCATTGTTTGGGTTTGGTGTTCAATGTCTTGGGTGGCGTCAGCACACACTTGTCCACAAAGATAAATAATGCCTTGGTGGATCACAATTCGGCTCATGCGTTGTTTGGTTTCTTTGCGTTGAATGGTTGTCATTTTTTCGCTTATCCCTGTGTATTATTCAAACGCAGATCATAACAATATTCAAATTACTAATACGCTTTATATAGCAAGGGTATAAGACGAATCAGCTATGACTCATGTCTTCATTTTTACAAATATCATGACTTATATGTCGTAATAGTGCTTCGAAACGCAGTGTACAGCCAAGACTTTAACTTTTATTAAAGATTTTATAGCCTTAGGCGTGAAAGGTAAGTCTCACAGTCTTGTGCCAACCACTATTAAACTAGGTTCAGCTAATCAAGTTGGAATTCCGGTGTTGGGTATAAAACTGATATCTAATACCGACACATCCGTTATACGCAATAGCTATTTAAATTTGTGATAGCAGCCTGACCATCTTTAATACTTTTACTTCACGGTTGCTGGGTTAACACTAACTTGCGCCTCACAAGTGTTTCATGGAGGTATGATGAAAAGGAAGTCAGAATAGAAAGTGCTGAAGTCATTTGACTCATTGGACAGGTTTTTGCTTAGATAAGTGAATAGACTTACAGATAACGGATAACGTCATGGTAATTGTTTTTTATGATTGGTTGACTTCAGGAAGGGCACGACAGCATTGTAATGAAAAGTTCATGTTGTGTATTTTGGGTATGGTCTTAGTTATTTTTTCTAGCTCAGTGAGGAGTAACAGCTCAGCACACTGGTTTACTGAATTTAAACAAACGGCTACTCCTAAACAGCTTTATAATTTTTTGTACCTGCTGCCAAAAGGTGGAGATTTACATCATCATCTAGGAGGCTCTAACTTCAGTGAGTGGTGGTATGAATTGGCCACTCAGCCTGAACAAAACGGGGGTTACCGTTATTACACGCGCACCGTTATAAAGCATTGCAAAGGTTATGGTACAAATGAATTTGGTTCAGCGCCGCAATCTTTACTGTTTCGTAATATTCAACACAGTCATTACAACGCATTAAGCCCATGTGAAAAATCCGAATACCACTTAGTGAGCGAATTAAATAATAAGCAAAAAACAGCATGGTTACATAGCATCCGCCTAGATAAACCCTTTGAAGGACGCTCAGAGTTTTTTGAAAAACATTGGTTAAGGTTAAACGATTTAGGGCGTAACCCCACATTAATGGCTGAAATGTTAGTCAAAAACATGCAGGCTTTTGCTGATGAGGGCCTGACTTATTTAGAAACTCAAATTAGTGCATTTAACCAACTTAAACCTGATGGCAGTATTTATGGTGATGATGACGTTATCGACTTATTTCGCCAGCGATTAAAAAAAGACGACGCTGTTGATTCTGGTGTGACGGCAAGATTGCAACATTCATTGTTAAGATTTACACCCGATGCAGAAGAAAACTTAAAACGCATGTATCGATTGGCTGACAGAAACCGAGATGTCCTTGTGGGTCTTAATATGGTCGGCAGAGAAGATAATGGTAAAGGTTACCCATTGCGTTTTCTAAAGACCTTGCGTGAACTTCGACTCACCATACCTGCAGTCAAATTAGCCATTCATGCAGGGGAGGTGGATGAACCTAACTTTCATGTGCGCGATACGCTACTGCTAGGCGCAGACCGAATTGGTCATGGCGTTAACCTGATCACGGATCCTCAGACTATGTTGCTAATGCGCCACAATAGATATTTAGTTGAAATTAATTTGATCAGTAATTTATTACTTGAGTACGTCAGCCAATACAGTCAGCACCCTTTCCCTGAATATTTAAGAACAGGCATACCCGTAGCACTTTCCACCGACGACAGAGGTATGTGGGACTCGACCATGACAGACGAATACTTTGTGGCTGTAAAGGCGTTTAATTTGTCATGGCAGGAGTTGATTAGTTTAGGTGAAAACTCATTAACCTTCAGTTTTGTCGATGAGGAAAATAAACAAAGATTGTTAAAAAGCTATGGCAATCGAGTCACAAAATTTGCGGAGACATTTCAGCAAAAAGGTGTGCAAATGCTCAACCAAGTTAACCCTAATAAACGATTATTTATCTGCCAACGTTATCAGTTATGTGATTAAACATTTTTAAAGCATTCATTCTATTGATAGGTGAACATCTAGAAAACCTATTTTTTGTTTTAGGTTTGACTTGGTAGTCTTCAGATTAATAAAAAATTGAGAATGCATAAATGATTAATCAGAACGGATTTTTAGACAAGGTTGTATTAGTCACAGGCGCTGCCGCTGGAATTGGTGAATCTGCCGCTCGGGCTTTTGCAGCACAAGGTGCCAAGGTGGTATTAGCAGATATCGATAAAGAGGGTGAGCAAGTGGCAAAAAGTCTTTGTGCTCAAGGTTATAATGCAATTTTTCATACCTGTGACGTGAGTAAGGCAGCATCAATGACAGTGCTTTTTGCCTTTATCCAAGACACATTCGGTCGTCTAGATATTGCGTTTAATAATGCGGGTATTGATATCGAGTCAGATAAATTGGCGGATGGTAGTGAGGATGTTTTTGACGAAATTATGGACGTCAATGTCAAAGGTGTATGGTTGTGTATGCAACACGAAATCCAAACGATGCTTAAAACTGGCGGTGGTGCGATAGTCAATACTGCGTCTGTTGCAGGGTTAGGTGCTGCGCCAAAGATGAGCGTTTATGCTGCGAGTAAACATGCCGTAGTAGGACTGACTAAGTCAGCGGCCGTTGAATATGCTAAAAAAGGTATCCGGGTTAATGCTATTTGCCCAGCTGTGATTGATACCAACATGTATCGTCGTGCGGTAGCGAGTGACGCAAAAAAAGCCCTTGCGATTGGTGCGATGCATCCCGTTGGCCGAATAGGTAACGTGGACGAGGTAGTGGGTGCAGTATTGTATTTGAGCTCTGATGCAGCAGGTTTTACCACTGGGGTAACCTTACCGATTGATGGTGGTTCAACCGCTATTTAGCGAATGGATGAAAATGCTAGGGCGAATGTTCCATCACCCTTCGCTTGCTGTGCATTCAAATTGGCTTCAGTCATGGTGCAACATTGCAGTAAGATAATTTCACTAACAATAGTGAGTTAATGGGAGATTTAACAGACAAGCGCAGCCTGTGATCAAATAAATGTTTGGCACTCAGACCTTGCAGATAGTAAGTTATTATCCATATTCTGCCCATGACACAATTATATTTTAAGCGGTATTTATACCCTTGAAGGTTCTGCGAAAGGCGTTATCGAGGTCGGCTATGAGATCGTCTGGATGTTCAAGGCCTATTGAGAGCCGTATAAGGCCATCGGTTACACCGAACCGCTCGCGTAAGTCAGCAGGTACCCCTGAATGAGTGGTACTACTCGGGTGGCAGATTAGACTTTCACTGCCGCCAAGACTGACCGCGGACTTGAAAATAGACAGGTTGTTGATCAGGCGAAAGGCGTCTGATTTTGACACGTCCAACACGAATGAAAATGTTGAGCTGGGCCCTGAACACTGTCGCTTATAAACAGTTTGGTAAGCTTTATCCTCGATAAAGTCAGGGTGAAGGACTTTTGCAGTGATGTAAGTATTATCTGTAATCCATTGTGCTACTTTACGGCCGCTATTAGCAGAGCGTTCCATGCGAATACTTAAAGTTTCGAGTGAGCGGGAAATCATCCAGCTTGTATGTGGGTCAAGGTTAAGGCCCAAAATGCCGCGTGTGGCGCGAACTGGGCGCAGCATTTCACTGCTGCCACAAACAGCCCCTGCGACTAGATCACTGTGTCCGCCGACATATTTTGTTAGTGAGTACATCGCCATATCAATACCCTGTGGCACCACTTGTTGAAACACTGGGCCCATGAGAGTGTTGTCGCAGACACTGATTGGGCGATGGTTTGTTTCTGTCTCAATGATATCTAATACGCGGTTTAGCGCTTCGAAATCAACAAGAGAGTTTGTTGGGTTAGCGGGAGATTCAATGAAGACCATAGCAACTCGGCCTTTTTCTGCTGCTTCACGCAAGGCGCTGAGCATGGCCGTCTCGTCTAAACCGTCATGAAATTCGCCAGTTTTTATGTTGAATTCGGGCAGGAATTTACGGATAAGCGTTTCAGTGCCGCCATATAAAGGCGCACTTTGTACAATTACATCACCGGGACGCAAGTAAGCCATGAGTATGGCGCTAATGGCACCCATACCGCTGGAGCAGACTACAGAGCGTTCTGAGCCTTCAAAGAGAGACAATCGGTCTTCGATTATTTCAACATTGGGATGATTAAAGCGGCTATAAATTAAGCCGCCAACGCTACCTTGTGGCGCAGGTTTTCGGCCAGCCATGATATGAAAAAATTCTTCACCTTCTTCCGGTGTTTGGTAGGCGAATGTGGAAGTCAAGAAAACAGGCGGCTTGACGGAGCCTTCAGATAGTTGCGGGTCATAACCATAAGACATCATCATTGTTTCAGGCTTAAGTGCATGATCACCAATTTTGGTTTTTTTGTAACTTTCGTCAATAGCCATTGTCTGTTGTCCTCTTTATAAATTTCGTTGGTTTCATTTTATAAGTTTTATCTTAAGCGTTGTAAATCGGCAGTAACACCTCATCCGTTACAAAATAGCCAGACTGCGCTGCTTCTAATCCAACGTTTGAGCCAAGGGTTTTGACTCAAACGTTGGCATCCTCTTTGCTGATTGCATACAGCATACCTAAATAAGCCTTTTCGATATCCGCACTAAAACAGCGACACCAGCAGCAAACGTTTGCGTATATTTTGTAAACTCATGTTGAGTATTTATACAATTTTTTGTCAAAGGATAAACGCTATACTTAGTCTATGCAACAGGCGCTAATTATAGTGAATTTTGGGTATCTGAACTGACTGCATAGGACACATTTATTAGGCATCATCAGCTGCTTTATGTGGCTTTGAATTTCTTGTTAGTCTGGTCAAAAAAGATTGCTACTCAGGCATCTTGATGAGACTCCCGCAAATAATTAGACTTCATCAAATAAACTGTTTATTAGTTGGTGGGAGTACTCATGCAAGAAACAAAAACTCTACGATTAACGTGGGTCTACTCATTCGCTCAAGATATCTACAAGCTCCTTTAATTCTGTTAATTGACTAGTTAATTCAGTTACTTGTTGTTCCAATCTTGTAATACGCTCTATGGCTTGAGGGGAGAATGATGTTAAATCTTGAGTTGAGTTTGTTGTGGTCGTGTTTGCTGCTTTGTGCAATCCTTCATCACCACTAAATAAGTGTGCATAACGAGCATCTCGTTTGCCAGGTTCGCGGTCTAGTTTCATCACTAATTGTTCATCGTTTAGCTGGTACAATTTATTTAACGTGGCTTCCACTTCATCCACATTGTCAAATTCTGCTAAGCGGTTGGTGCGTGTTCTCAGTTCACCGGGAGTTTGCGGGCCACGTAGCAACAACACACAGATAATAGCGAGTTGTTGGCGACTAAATTTTAAATCATTGAATTCGGTATTACAAAAGCGATGTTTGTATTTGACAACTCGGCTACCTATGCCTGTATGTTCAAATATTAACTTTTTGTCTCTGAGTTCATCTAAAACGTTTTGTACTTCAGACTCACTTAAGTTCATTACGGGTTCACGGTTACTTTTTTGGTTGCAGCCTAAGGTTAATCCATTAAGCGATAGCGGATATTGATCAGGTGTAGTCACTTCTTTTTCGAGTAATACACCAACAAGCCGAGCTTGTATGGTAGAGAGTTGAATGAGCACGTAAGCGTCCTTTATTGTTGCTTATTAAAATTTATTATAGGGCGCAAACAGACTTTGCATATCCACTTTTGCTTTTAATTTTATCGCTAATAAAAATAACCCACCCAGTTTACGATGTAAAAATATCGCATTGGCTGACGGTGTGTGTGCATACTCTTTCTCTAATCCTAGTTGCATACCTTGACGTTGTAATCGGGAGGACAAGTCAGAGGCTGCAAAATCGTAAGGTGATTCACCGTATAGAGGCTCACAGGCCATATAAGCCAATTCAGTGATATTTTGCTGAACTTTTTCTGGCAAGTCCTGCCTGATTAGGCCTATATCTAAAATCGCTTGACGGATATTTGGTTTTTCATGCTTACTGGCACTTTGCATAAGCTGACGATAACTTTCAGCCATCTGTGGCGTGTAAACTCGTGTCGCACCAAAATCTAATAAGACAATTTTTTGTGTCTCATGATTATATTGGTAATTCGCAAAGTTAGGATCGGTTTGTACCAATTGAAAATCGAATAATTCTTTAAAAAATAAACGCATCAGTTGGCTCATGACCAGATCGCGTGTTTCTTGTGGTGCATCAACCAATTGCTCTATCGGTATGCCATCCACAAAGCTCATAGCAAGAATAGTATCTGAACTGAATTCTTTATCCAAAACCGGTATGACAAATGCTTCATCATTTTTAATCACCGCGGCATATTGGTTTAAATACCGTCCTTCAAGAGCATAATCTGCTTCATCATGAAGTTGTTTTTTAGCTTCGGCTAATAACGGTTTAATATCCATCCCCTTGGGGAGCAATCCCGTCATTTTGATTAAAGTGGCCACGTTATCCACATCGCTATTGATGCTTTGTTTTATGCCTGGATACTGAATTTTAACTGCTAAGCGTTTTAAGTCTTGGGTGATGACTTTATGTACTTGACCTATGGAAGCCGCAGCGATTGGTTGCAGCGGAAATTGAATGAACTTTTCCTGCCAATTTTCACCCCATTGAGCTTCTAATAACCTAATAAGGTCTTTCTCTGGCATCGACTTGGCGTCTGAGCGCAGCCGTGCTAATAAATCCGTTAATTGGGCAGGTAACATATCACCTGCATCCATAGATATCATTTGACCGACTTTCATTGCTGCACCACGCATTTGCGCAAGTTGATCCGCCACACGTATAGCGTTTGTGGGAGTCAGCAGTAAATCTTTCATATTGGGCCGATTGCCTTTAGCTAATTCGCTGACACCCTCAGCTAGCATGTTTCCAGCCACTCGGCCTACTAAAGAACTGAGTTTACCTAAACGACTTAATCGACTTTTTGGAATGGAGGCTGTATCTGTGTTCTTTTGCATGAATAGATGGTCCCATAAATAGACTAATACGTGGGTTTTGGTATTCCAGACTACTCTGATTCTATTATTTCCAGTATTGCACCCACTTCTAACATTGGCGCTGCATCTAAATTTTCAGCATCCATCATGGATGCAATACGCTGCATAGTCGACACTAACTGGGTTTGCTCCCAGTCTTGAAGTTTTTCAAAACGATTAATAAAATGTGCTTGTAGTGGACGTGGTGCATTTTTTATAACGGTTTTGCCATGCTCAGTGAGATGTAGCCCAACTTTACGTTTATCTGTTACCGAACGCTCCCTGATCACATAAGAACGTGCCTCAAGTCGATCTAAAATACTCGTGACGGTGGCTGAGCTAAGATTAATACTTTTAGCAATATCCTTAACCATATAGCCTGCATGTTGATCGATTTCCTTAAGCACAATTAATTGAGGACTGGTAAGCCCACTTTCTTTGGATAGTTTCTTGGAATAAAGATCTATAGCCCTTATTACCTTTCTTAAGGAAACCAATAACTCTTCATATTTTTGCATAACACTTGCCTCTAAACATCTTTGAAAGGTGACAGGTAAAACTCTTAATCGGCACCAGATTATGCCGCTTAATGTATGAGTAATTAACGTGGAGTTCAATTTTTTTATTTGTTAATTCATTTTAATGATTTATGTAAAAAGTTCAGCACTATCTATTATTTTTAGCAAGAAACTATGTTATTCCAATAATTAAATGGATTTTTAATAGGAATATAGTTAGAATACGAATGATTAGTTCACTACTTAATTTTAATCAGATTTCTAAATAGGTTAAAAATGCAGCTTTGGAGCAAATCAGAAACGTCAGTAGCCATTAAAAGTCCAAAAGTAGGGCAACAACCTTTCTCGGTTGTCGTTGAATATTTTTGCTTTAAATTGCTGATGGGTTTGTAAGTAATTCTAGACCATAAAGCTCGACGCAATTGTCTACAAGGTAGACCAATTGTCAGTAACACTGTCACTAACACCGACGGTACTCAAACACTAGGTTCGTAACCTACCTCAAAAAAGATAAAGCTCTTACGTTAGGGCGTATCGACAGAATATATCATTAAGAATGGCACTTATGCCTACATCAATATACAAGCGTTGAACAACGCAAGGTAATAATTAATTACATGAATAGATTTAATTGGAAACGTATTGTCATAAAAGTTGGGAGCGCATTAATAGCGCCGCATGGAAAGGGCTGCAGTAGCGAATATTTAATAAGTATTGCGCAATTTATAATGAGCTGCCGTAATCATGGTATTGAGGTCGTATTAGTGTCATCAGGCTCGGTAGCCGCAGGATCTCATTTATTTCCAGATGAGTTACAACAAACCATTCCAATAAAAAAGGCCATGGCTGCTGCAGGTCAAGCTGAAATGATGGGAACGTGGGAAAAGCTGTTTGATTTTCCTACTGCACAAATGTTACTAACACGTTGTGATTTACGTGACAGAGAGCGTTACGTGAGTGTTAGAGAGACAATTTTTACGTTACTCGAACATGATGTTTTGCCGATTATTAACGAAAATGACACCATAGTGACCGACAAATTAAAAGTGGGAGATAATGATAACTTATCCGCGATAGTCGCCGCTGCGGCTGACGCTGATGCTTTAATTATTTGTTCTGACATTAACGGTCTCTACAACAAAAATCCGAATAAACACGATGATGCTGTTCTCATTCCAAGTATCTCAGAGATAACAGCAGATATCTTCGCCATGGCAGATGGAGCGACCAGTGCAGTTGGTACAGGTGGCATGATAACTAAAGTAGAAGCGGCTCAAAAAGCGACTTTACACGGTATTGATACTTTTATAGTAAACGGTTTTACTGAATCGTCATTTACCAAGTTGTTAAACGGTATTAACCCAGGCACACATTTCTCCTCAGATCCTTCTCCTATGAAAGAGCATTTACACTGGATGACACATACATCTACTGCTCAAGGTGAAGTGATAGTTGAAGATAACTTTACTGCCAAACTTGACGCCCACAGTGAAGAGCTTACTAGTGAGGATTTGATAGAGGTGAAAGGTGAATTTGCCGTAGGTGATACGATATTAGTCCGTAAAAATGATGGTACCAAGTTGGCAAAGGCTAAATCTAACTATAGTAGCTGTTTGTTAAATTTCATTACTAATCAAGAAGATAAAAACTTTGCAAGCGATTTTCAAGAACAAACAGGGCCGATTATTTCAGATAAACATGTCGCCCTGTTGGAGACATTATGAGCATCATAAGAACGTTAACCTTAGGTGCAGCTAAAGCATCCAAAACATTAGCTGTTTTAGAAGAGTCAATTAAAAACCAAGTATTGATTGCTATGGCTGTGGCATTGCGTGAGAAAAAGCAACACATTCTCATAGCGAATGAACAAGATTTGGCTCAAGCAAAACAAAACAGTTTGAATAGCTCGATGATCGACAGGCTCACCTTAAACGATGAAAGAATTGAAGCAATGGCAGCAGGAATTGAAGTCATTGCTGGTTTGGCAGACCCTGTTGGTGCTGAACGAGTGGTTAGCGAACGTCCCAATGGACTTCAAATTCGCAAGATGCGTGTGCCCTTGGGTGTTGTCTGCATGATTTTCGAAGCACGACCTAATGTTACCGCAGATGCAGGTGCTTTGTGTTTTAAATCAGGTAATGCAGTTATTTTGCGTGGTGGTAAAGAGGCATTAACTTCTAGTTTAGCCATTGCACACGTTTTACAGGATGTGTTGATAAAGTTTAATTTACCTAAAGAGCTTATTACAGTCGTACCTGATCCTAGCCGCGATTTAATGTTTGAATTGATGCAGCAGCGAGATAGTATTGATGTGATTATTCCAAGAGGTGGTGAAGGCTTGATTAATTATGTCACTGATAACAGTAAAATACCTGTCATTCAGCATTTCAAAGGTGTGTGCCACCTGTACATAAATAAAGATGCCGATCTGAGTGTTGCTATGAGCTTGTTGATCAACGGAAAAACCCATAGAACTGGGGTATGTAATGCGATTGAGGGACTGTTGGTAGACCAATCAATTGCGGCTGAATTTTTGCCCAAAGTAGCTGAAAAACTTAGAGAAAAACAGGTCATAGTTAACGCTTGCGTAACTGCCAGCCAATATTTCGAACAGGCCACTGTTTTAGCGTTAGACGACTTTGGTCAGGAATATTTAGACTTAGAAATAGCCATTCGGATTGTTGATGATGCTGACGAAGCTATGGCGCACATTGATAGGTTTGGTAGTCACCATACCGAGGTCATCTGTACCAAAAATGAAATAACAGCTAAACGTTTTCAACGAACAGTCGATGCGTCTGTGGTAATGGTAAATGCATCTTCACGTTTTTCTGATGGAAGTGAACTTGGATTAGGTGCAGAGATTGGTATCGCGACAACCAAGCTACATGCTTATGGACCGATGGGTGTAGAGTCATTAACGACCGAGAAATACTTGGTTATGGGTGACGGGCAAGTCCGCGCATAATTAAAGAAAACAACAGAGCGGACTAAATTACCGCTCTGTTTATAGCTATATACGGGTTCTTTTATTACTCGCCAAAAGCGCCTGCAGCGCCGGGAAATACTACCGGACTCTCAAAGCCCTCTTTGCTGATACTGGCGACACCAAAAAAGTAGTTATCTATTACCACATTTTCTAATGTATGTTGAGTAACGTTGCCTACAAATTTACTGTATTGCCATTGTGGTGCATCGGTGTAACGCCAATAAATCTTATACCCAGCGAGCTGATTATTTTGGCTTTTGTCTAGCACCGCCCAGCTCAATGTAGTATTTGGTTGGACTGCACCTTTTATCGTCACCCGCGCTGGTGGAGATGGAGCCCATGCCATGCTAGCCAACGATACAGCATTTAAGGCGGTGAGTTTAGCTGCATAATCAAAATTAACACCGTCTATTGTATCGCCGTATATCACACCATCTTCTATTCGCAGATCTTGGTGCTGACGGTCGTAATGTTCGTTAGTTTCCATAATACGCACACCTGGATAACCCAAGTCGTTGAAGGGACGATGATGCCCACCGCGACCAAATCTGTCTAAACGGTAAACAACCATAGTATTTAAGTTTGGGATATATCTGTCAGCCATTAAATCAATATAACGAGCTAAGTTGCGACTTGGAGAGTCCACTTCGCCACCGGTATACCTTCGAGTGCGAGCTTGTGCATCGGTTTCGGTATAACGAGTGCCCTCCGCAAAAATACGAGCTGTGGTATTGTTGATAACGCCATTTATACCGGCAATATTGCCAATCATGTCGTTATTTAACACTGCTTTTAAACGCCATCCTTCTTTTTTTGCTGTTTCAGCTAATATTTTACCACCAAATAGACCTTGTTCTTCACCCGCCAGAGCGGCGTAAACAATACTACCATTAAACTTGTATTGGCTAAGTATTCGCGCCGCTTCTAAGATACCTGCAACGCCAGATGCATTGTCATTTGCACCAGGTGAATCATCGGTAAAGTTCATTACATCAGAAATGCGCGAGTCAATATCGCCAGACATCATAACGTAGCGGTTAGGATCAGTGCTACCCGTCTGCACAGCAATCACACTGACAACATCTGTAGCATCAGGAATGCGCTTTTCACCCTGAATAATCTGAGATTGAAAATATACTTTTATACACCCCCCACAGGCTAAAGAAATATCATCAAATTCAGATTTGATCCAGCGCCTAGCCGCGCCTATTCCACGTGTATTAGATTTTGTTTCGGATAAGGTATGACGAGTGCCAAAGCCAACTAACTTACGAATGTCTTGTTCAATACGTTTTGCAGAAATCTGTTGTTGAATATCATGTAATTGCTGTTGATCTCGGTACTCTAATTCTGTTGCTTGTGCGGTTAAGGCGAAGATAAAAAACAAAAATGCGCCTACCACAGGGTGAGCCGTTCTCATAATCTGTTCCTAAGTAATTCTCTATTAATCAACATAGTTTATCGCATTTTGAACTGATATTGTTCATTATCAGTATTCATTAATTCTGAATCAACAATCGACTAATATTATGATCCCACTGGTTTTTCATCCTATTTATAGCCAACTTGACTTACCTGCACGTCATCGTTTCCCTACTGACAAATATCAAGGGATCCGCAATGCATTAACTGTTAAGGGGGTTGCAGATGATAACTTTTTTATGCCGACCCCAGTTTCCTCAAAAGACTTGTGCCAAGTCTTTAATCCGCAATATGTGCAACAACTCATTGCTGGAACTCTGGATGTTAAAGCAATGCGGCGGATCGGTTTTCCTTGGTCTGAACAACTTATTCAGCGTTCATTAACAGCTGTAGGTGGCACAGTATTAACTGCAGAACTAGCCTTAGAACATGGTAAAGCATTAAATTTGACCGGGGGTTATCATCATGCATTTGCTAATTATGGTTCGGGATTCTGTCTGTTTAACGATCTGTACTTGGCTGCTTTGACTATGCTGAACAATCCTAAGATTGACAAAGTCCTGATTTTTGATTGTGATGTGCATCAAGGAGATGGGACCGCGAAGTTAGCTGAAAATAACTCACAAATTTGTACTGTTTCTCTTCATGCAGAGAAAAACTTTCCATACCGCAAACAGCACTCAAATATGGATTTTAACCTGCTCAAAGGAACACAAGATAGCGAATATTTAGATACAGTTGACAGCGCTTTGCATTTGGCGATTAACACTTATCAACCTGACGCGGTCATTTATGATGCTGGGGTAGACATTCACATCGATGATGACCTGGGGCATTTAAACATCAGTACTGAGGGGGTGTATCAAAGAGACGCTATGGTATTTGATATTTGCAAACGTAAAGGTTTACCTGTGGCAGCAGTCATCGGTGGGGGGTATCAACGAAATATTGATAATTTAGTGGAAGTACATCTTCAGTTATACAAAGCAGCAGGTGTCTTTTAGCTACTACTTTCTGCAACTTCATCAATTCTTATATATTTATTTTTTGGTTTGTTTATTGTCTTTTTTTAACGATATCGATGAATAAACTCAATTGTTCTCAGAGCATGACGGTAAAAGAACTTAATAAATACAGATAGTCAATTTAAAAAATTTCTTTTCGATAAGCCTGATCTTACCAGTGTTGGCTTGAGGTGGTGCATCAAATCTAACTGAAGTCTTAATGCTGATGTTTTAATTGTGCTTGACGGCTCTGATATGGCAATTGAAACCAATGGTATGAATGGTATGCCGAATGTCGCTTGGCCATATTGGTTATTTCTCCATGAACTGCACATTGAGCTATTCTCCACGCTATGTGAAAAAGTG
>Ga0209712_10001628_pt1 | contig 19006 bp, 13 predicted proteins | sample ArcOceMetagenome_FD_187443 | JGI IMG/M metagenome (GOLD analysis project Ga0209712, IMG submission 187443) | Marine eukaryotic phytoplankton communities from Arctic Ocean - Arctic Ocean - Greenland ARC118M Metagenome (SPAdes) (version 2) | ecosystem: Environmental > Aquatic > Marine > Oceanic...
TCTTCTTAAAGAAGGCGATTTTGAAATACGCCAATACGCATCGTATGTCATAGCAGAAACAACTGTTGAAGGTGATTTCGATAACGCTTCAGGTGATGCCTTTAGAATTCTTGCTGGTTATATTTTTGGTAAAAACAAAGGTGAGAATAAAATAGCCATGACATCACCTGTCGAAATGGAACAGAGCGCAACAAAAATTGCTATGACTTCACCCGTTGAAATGCAGCAAGACGATAATAGATTTACCATGCGCTTTTCAATGCCTTCACAATATAAAATAGAAGATTTACCAGAACCGTTAGATTCACGTATTACATTCGAAGTGGTTGAGCCAGAAGTGCGCGCCAGCAATAGATACAGCTGGCTTAGCTCCAAAAAAAGAAGCTTTAAGAAAGCTCAAGAACTTAGAGTTTGGCTCAAAAATCAAAACGACTACACAGCAAATAAAGACTATGTCTATGCTGGCTACAATCCACCATGGACCCTGCCTTTTTTTAGACGCAATGAAGTCCATATAATCCTGACATCAAATGCTGAATAATTGAAGAGACGAATAAAGCGATGGCTAACCCACTGAGATTAAGGATTCGAAAAACCTTACTGTTAATGAGTTTTACACTGCCATTTACGCTCATTAGTATTATTATTTTTATTAATACAGCAAAAGCTAGTGATGCTATTTCAACGTCAGACTCTTCATCACATCATTGGACACCATCAAAACAAAGAGACGGCATTAGTAGCTATACGCGTGATGTCGCTAACTCTAAATACAAAGCCGTAAAGGGTGTGTCCATCCTGCCTGTTTCCACGGCTCGATTATTTGCTGCTATCAATGACGCCCCTGCTTGCCCTGAATGGGCTGACACCTGCAAAGAATCTTATGTTCAGCAAGCAGTATCAGCACACGAGTTTTTTATCTACACCTTAAATGATCTGCCTTGGCCGGTAAAAGATAGAGATGTGCTTGCACATGTCACATGGAGCCAAACAAGTGAGGGCGCCGTAGTCATGCACAGTCGAGCAGTCAATAATAAGGTGGGGGTAGAAAAAGGCGTTGTACGAATAGAGCTGGCAACAGCTCAATGGCGCTTTATGCCGCTAGCTGATGGCAGCACGGAGGCTAGCTTCGAAATTCATATGGATCCTAATGGCAACATTCCAAGCTGGCTATTGAACAGACTCATTCTTAACTCGCCATTTAGTACGTTTGATAACCTTGCTAAGCAAGCTGCAAAAGAAAAATACGCTGATGCAGCGCTACCCTTTTGAACTAGCGCTTCTAGCCAAGCCACTTAATTAGCACTCTTAGTTAGACCTCCTAGCCAGCTCTGCTAACAAGACTTCTGATCTAAGCTTCTGAGCTCATATCCCACTTAGCTAAAAAGTTAGCTGCACCTTCTTTGCTCAAATAACGCTTTAAGTATTTTGATGGTGTCTTTCGAAGATCAACTAAAATCAATCCATCTAAAGAATCGTTAAACACTTCATTAATTGAGAAACAAACAAACTTACCGTTTAACGAAAGATAGTGACGTAATAATGTTGGCAAAGCTTTGCCAGGATCACAGCGGCCAATTAATTTATTGACCATCGAGACATGATTCAACGAGGCCAACATGGCATCGGTCCAAATTTTTCCAGAAACTTTTAATGGGACTAATGGTTTCACATCTTCCAAAAAACACTGCTCGGCACAAAAAGATTCCAACATGCACTCAGAGATTAATGCGCGTGCTAAATCCGAATGTTCATTTGAAATGCTCACAGCGCCGAATAAGGTATGGTATTCAGGGTTTTTAGCGACATATAGGCCAATGCCCCGCCAGAGTAAATCTAAGGTTTGTGGTAAACGCTGATAATCAGGATGAACAAAAGAACGACCCATTTCTAAGCACTTACCAATTTTATTTAAATAGTGCTCATCAAAATCAAATAATGTCCGACTGTACAAGCCATCAAGTCCCTGTTGCTCAACAATCTCATCGACACGACCAATGCGATAGCCACCAACGACTCTAGATGATTTTCTGTCCCAGATAAACAAATGCAAGTAATGCGGATCGAAACGGTCAGTATCAACTCGATTACCTGTGCCTTCACCCGCCGCACTAAAAGTCACTTCACGCGCAATGCCAATAGTTTCAGCCAAACTTCCTAAGCGATTAAATGGCGCACAATAAACCGAATACGAATCAGTCTCTATGAGCTGGCAATCAGCTAATTGATTTAATATCGCCTCTGAAGAACTGCATGGCACATTAACGCTATTTAGTTCTGCGTTTTCACTATTCACAGAATCAGCTACCGAATCCGCATCAGAGCTAAGAGAGGTCGAAGAGCTAACAGAATCACTAGGGCCTACTTGACGTTTAAGAAACTCTGTTGCCATCCATAAATAATCAGTTACCGCACGATCATCATTAAAGCGTTTAACTTCCTGTGGCTTTATTACCTCACCAATAATAAGATTAAGCTCACTGCCTGTTTTATTGGCTAGCTCACGGGGCAATAACAGCGTACGTAGCTTAGAGTGAATCAGCGCCATCGCATAAAAGAATCGGCTATTGTAACCATCGACATAAATCGGCAAGCACGCCGCACCAGAGCGTCTTAATAAATTACCAGCAAAACGGTTCCAAGGATGATCTTCAACTTTACCCGAGCGAACATTAACAGAGGCAACCTTACCAGCAGGAAAGATCAACAAAGCCCCTCCCGCCTTTAAATGCTGACTGGCAGCGCGAATACCTTTAATATTTTCTCGAGCCGTATTTTTAGATAATACATCGACGCCAATAAAAGTGGATTGAAGCTCGGGAATACGAGTCAGTAAATTATTGGTGAGCACTTTTGTATCTGCACGCAACTCGAGTAATAACTGTGTGATAGCAACACCTTCAAGGCCACCTAAAGGATGATTAGCAACAATCAGCAATGGTCCTTCCTTAGGCAAGTTGAGCAACACTCTTTGCGAATCAATCGCTTTTACTCGAACACCTAAATAATCTAAAACGCCTGACAAAAACTGTTGAGTCCCCAGATTTTTGGGTGCCGATTCATAACATTTGGCCAGTACAGACAAACCAAGTAATCGCTCCAAAAAAGAGGCTAGCTTTCGGCTACCTAAAGGCAGTTGAAATAGTTTGTTTTGGGATGAATTTGTCGCATCCATAATCTAAGCCGCAACTCTTCGCTGTAAAGCCACCGGAGCACCAACATTTACCTCACAAGGAGAACCATCACTATAAGCGATAGAGACTTGATTTTCGCAGACCTGAACAGAGCATTGACTCACCGTTTTTGATAGCGCTCTGTGCATGCAAACTGAATTAATATGTTCAGGCTTACCCTCTATTAAAGCCATATCATCATTAATGTGCGAGCGATGAAAAACAGAAAGACTATTAACATCGACAGGCTTAGTCATGGACTGGAAATACTGTTGACGATTATTACATACAGCTGTTGAATCGTAAGAAGATGAAGTCACTGGCACTTTAGGAATCAACTGGGTCAAACTAACGTTATCCCAACTAAACTCTTTAACCTCATGTTGAAATATAACAACTTGAAATCCACGATAAGAAGACAAATCCATTGCTGACAGCTTCTCTTCTACCGAGGCAATAGAATGACTATCAATTAAGGCCACGACTATTTCACCTCGGCTTTTAAAAACACGATTATCAGGATCTATAGCTGCATAGTTATTCAGTAAACAAATGGTTAAACCATATTGATTAACAGCCAGCCATGTACCACCGGCATCCGCATCTGTAGGTGCCAAGAAGTTCACGCCATTTTGGGTTTGCTGCCTATGGGGAGGTAATGCACGCTTACGGGTTTTTAATTCATCACGATTAAAAAACAAAGAGTAACCTTGGGTACCTTCATTAAACAGCCAAGTTAAGGTGCACATTATAAAGCCTCTCTGTGTTTAACTGTCGACGGTGCTAATCCAACATTATCAACATCTAAACTCACATTTTGCGCCCGTAAAATAAAAGCGACCAACGCCTCATGGTGAACTAAATGGCCATGTAAAAACGTGAGTTCACGACCGACAGTCGATCGCTGCGGCACAACATCTTCACTCTCAGGCATGCCAACATCCACACTGACAAGCAAGGCTTGATCATGGTTATCTATCTGCGCTGTACAGGTGATCATGCTGTTGATCTTCTCAATAGCAACAGTACGATTTAACTCAACGTCAGAAACTCTAGCCCTTGCATCATAATTGATATGACCCATTGGAAGACCATCAATAAATGCCTGATAATGATCCAAAACATGGCGGGTATGAGCGCCAACCGATGAATTGAACAAAGGCTGCTTATCTAACAGATATTGACCGTCGGTTAAGGACTCAATAATCGTTAAAAAACGCTTGAGCAAAAAACAATTATTTTGTTGTAACAATTTCCAGTACACCCCAATCTATTGAGCCGAGATTTAAGCTAATTGTATTTGATCGGCCGATAAGAATTTTAGCCTGATCGGACCTCAAGAACAGTGAATAATTCCAATAATCAAGCATAAGCTGTTCAATGAAAAACCAGCAGCACCTAAACTGGGTGAACATGCTATAGTGCGAAAAATTTGGGTCAATATGGCTACTAACATAGCTAAAGGACGCTTTAAAAACCTCTTAAAAGCCTTTTAATTGCCTTTTAAATCACTTAGCTGCAATAGGTTTAAACTCGTCGTCTAGCCCTACTATCAACACCTGATAAGCGATAAGCCAGTTTATCTTATCAATGTAATGACTGTGCTAAATACAGCAACAATAATACAGAAATATTAATACTGTATTAAAAAGAGGAGCTAATCACATGAAAAATTATATTCAATGGCCACTCATTGGCTTTATTGTATTTGTATTTATTCAATCATTATTTTTTAAATTTAGCGGTTCAGAAGAAACAGTCATCATTTTCACTACTATCGGTACTTGGATGCAATATATAGGCATCTCAAGCCATTATGCAAATGGTTTCGCTGCTCATGGTGGCTATTTAATAGGCACCGTTGAACTCATTGCATCGGCACTAATTCTCGTTCCCCTTACCCGCTTTCTCGGTGCTCTTTTAAGCCTTGCAGTTATTAGCGGCGCAATCTTTTTTCATCTTTTTACGCCTCTGGGTGTGAATCGTATTATTGACGCAGCCGGTAACACCGATGGCGGCGTGCTCTTCATTATGGCTTGCGGCGTATGGCTATGCGCTGCTGCTACAGCCTTTAATAATCGCCCAAACAAAAAGAATCCAATCCATTGAGCCAGTTAACTGAAGCAAAAATACGTTTAAAAACCGCACTAGGTTCGTTTAGAGTTAAACGTCTGCCAACAAGAAAAAGTGAAACCTTACAAGCCTGGGATGCCGCTGATGAGTTATTAATCGATAACTTAGCCACAGAGCATGCCTTAGTGTTAGATGAGCAAGCGAGTAATGATAGTCGTCTACTCGTGATTAACGATCAGTTTGGGGCGCTAACGACTTCATTGCATCGTCATAAACCTGATAGCTGGAATGATTCGTCAATATCACATCTTGCCACTCGTCTTAACTATGAAGAAAATTTTAAGAGTGAAAGTGATAGCGAAGCGACCTTTAACGCTATTAGCAGTACAGAAGCATTAAGTGGCAGCTATGCCATTGTGTTAATCAAAATACCCAAAACACTTTCATTGTTAGAGCAGCAGCTAAGCTCGCTTAGCCATCATATTAATAGCGATACCATTATTATTGCTGCCGGCATGACAAAGTCTATTCATAGTTCGACACTCGCCTTATTCGAAAAACATTTAGGCGAAACGACAACATCAAGAGCGACTAAAAAAGCACGGCTTATATTTTGTAAAGTCGATAGCAAGATCATTGCAGCTGAAGCTAAAACGGCTGAATCAGCTGAATTAACGGCCACACGCTATTTTGCTGACCCGCTGGACAGTGAACTTATCAGCTATGCCAATGGGTTTTCACGCGATCGTTTAGATTTAGGTGCCCGCGCAATGATGCAGGCCATGAATGACAACACTTTACCCGACGCAGAAAATATTGCCGATCTTGCCTGCGGCAATGGTGTTCTAGGCTTACATGCCCTTAACGCTATTGGTAAAGATATTAATAAAGTCGATAAACAGCGATGCATTACTTTTATTGATGAGTCTTATATGGCGGTTGCAGCTGCCAAAGAGAATTACCAGCACATTATTAGCGATGCAGATAAACACAAGATAGTGCCTTCATTTGTGGTTCAAGATTCTATTAAAAAACCCGATGTAAACTATGACTGGATTATTTGTAATCCACCGTTTCATATTGGCACGGCTATGGATACTTATATTGCGAACCGTATGTTTCAACAGAGCTTTATAGCGCTTCAGCGTACCGGCCAACTATGGGTTGTTGCTAACCGACATCTGAAGTATGAAAATCAAATTAAGAAAATATTCAAGAATGCTAAAATAGTATTATCGAATAAAAAGTTTGTTGTTATCGCAGCAACAAAAATGTAATTCTTAATGTTGCTGTTAATGCATATCTAAACGCAGCTCTCAATCGAACTCTATTAGCTATCGCCTAGTTCAACTAGGCGATTGATTAATGGAAAATACAAAGCGCATTTAGTGTCAATAACCAACTCATCACTCAATAAGTCAAACTGAGTAACAGCCTCTTTATAGTTAGCTAGCTGCGGCGTATAAACCTTCTTTTGTTGGGCAATAAAATCATCAGCACTCACTAAATCACTGGGTGCTGATATTTTATAATCAATAATCCAACGCACATTGTTCTCATCAATAAAACTTCGGTCAATCACATAATGATAAACCGGCGAGCTAACATCGCCAGATAAACAGGACAACGGCCATTCATTCTTTGCAGAACGGTGCTCACTGCTCAAAACCCACTTACCGGTAACATCTTTAAGCACAGCGCTAACAGCGCCTTCAACGACGCTTAGCGCATTATCAATAGCCTGCGAATTAACACCTAACTGCAACAATCGACAGCGCCAAATGGCTCGCTGCCCTTGAATCGAACTTACTGACGGCAAGCCTTGTTCCGACTCAGCAAGCTGCTCAAAAATCTCATGCACACAGGTGCCAATCATCGAGGGTAACTGACTAGACTGACCTTCTTGGCTTTGTGATTCAGAAAGATAGCTAACATCGCCATCCATTGAACTCACTCTTTCAGCATCTTTCTGAGCATCAAATAAGGCAGATGCTACTGACTTTGCACTGATACGTTTCAATAAAGGATAGGCCGCTGAATCCAGTGTAGAAGCATCAAGCTCATCAATAGCATGAGGATTAGGGTTAGCATTAACAGCAACCAACTCTGCCTTATCGGCAAGCGTCCCCCAAAGCCGAGAAAGTAATGCATTGGCCGTGGGTGCTTTTAACTCACCTTTTTCATTTTGCGCTAAGTTAGCAAGCAAAAATAATTTTGACTTTGCTCTTGTTGCAGCCACATAAAGTAAACGAGTAGATTCAAACAATGAAACACGTTTATTTTCATCGCGTAAAAATTGATATAAATCACTGCCCGTTTTAGATGAAGTTGAAGCAGAGTAAGTATTGCCCAGCATTAGACCCACAGCATCTAACGGACAAAGGACTAAACCTGTGCTGCTGTCATCGAACAAGTGCTCATTCCAACTTAATAGCGGCTTATCATCACTAGGGCCTACTCTATCTAGCCCTGGAATAATCACCGTATCAAACTCTAGACCTTTAGACTTATGGATTGTCATTATCTGTACAGCCGGAACAACATTCTCCTCAGCTGATACCGTTAGCTCACTGCGGGTGTAAAGACGTTTTAAACTCTTCTGCAGCAAGTCCACACTAAAACAGCTGCCATTACTTTGACAATCCTGCTCTAGCTTTTCAAATAAATCAAAAAAAGCGACAACCGATTCTCGATCATCTCCATCAAAACTATTATAGGCCAGTAAAGGACCTTGAAGTTTTAACCACGCGGCCTCAACCCATTGCCTTAAGGTTTTTCTGCCGCGTTGTAACCAAAGCGTTGATATTGTTTTGGCTAATAAATCTAAGCGGTCTCGCCCTTCTTCACTTAGTCCGCTAATAGCCGCCTGGAATTCATTAGTTTCTTTATAGCTCAGTAAATAATGAACAACTGCATTTAAACAAGGCTTTGATGTTTTTTCTTTATTGCCAGGATCATCGACCAATTGCTGTAAATCCAGCAAAGATAAACCACACCAAGGAGCACGCAGTATGGCTAGCCATGCAATATCATCGGCGGGATTACACAGCGCACGGGTCAATGATACGCAATCCATTATCACTTCACGGCGCTGTAACGGATCTAAATCGACACCATGCCAATCAATACCGGCCTCATTTAAAGCAGGAATTATGTCGTCTAAATGTGTTCTATAGCGAATCAATATAGCAATCGTATTTTGCGGAGCAATGCCTTGCTGCTGAGTAATGGCATCAACAATAGCTTGGGCTTCAGATAAACGGCCCTGCTCATCAGAACTCACTAATAATCGACAAGCAGAATCATCTTCAGGCGCTATCTCATCTCCGCCGATACTCTTAGCAATAGAATAAGGAACTGCACCACGAGATATATCAATGGCATTAGGAAAAGCATGAATAAAGTGACGGTTATTCCATTCAACTACCGCAGGGGTTGAACGAAAATTTTGCACTAACTCAACAGAATGCAGAGGCAAGTCGCCAACACCTGAGGCTTTAGCCGTAAGGAATAAACCTACTTTTGCAGCACGAAAACTATAAATAGACTGCATGCCATCACCCACAACAAAGAGTGTTCGTGGATGCTCAGTACAATTTAAATTATCTTGATACCATTCGGCCGTTAGCGCTTTGAGCAAATCAAATTGTGAAACAGCTGTATCCTGAAACTCATCGACTAAAATATGCCGAATACTTTGATCCCACTTATAGCGTACCGCACTGGATTCATCACTATCATGTTCAGCACTGCTTAACGCGCGCAATGCAGAAGCGGTTATTTCGTTATAGTCACACTGTCCATTACGACCAAATACCAAAGCTAAATGCGCATAAAGATGAACAAGACAGGTGGTAAGCGGCTCGAGAATCTCCCAATGCTCGTTCTGATATCCAGTAATTGGCAGTGAAGAAATAATTTCTAAAGCGGTCAGTAATTCTGGCTGTGTTTGTATTTCAGCGAGTAAACTTTGCATCGCTTTTTTACGCTGTTCAAAAACCGCTTGCTGCTCTTTATCTTTTGCTGCCGTTTTAGACGGAAAACCCTGGCGTTTATCAACGCGCTTACGAGGCTTGCCTTCTTTGGTACAAAGCAGTTCAACTATGGCTGACCACTGCCCATGCTGCTCTAAGCTCGGCGCGGGCAAACCCTTAATACCTGCGAGCTCGCCAATAGCTGAGGCCGCATTTTCTGCTGGCATAGTTTGTAATTGACTTCCCGCAAAATCAGCACAAGCACATAGGTCACTTTCGATGGATAACGAAAGCATTAGCGCAGAAGCCGAGGCAAGCTCTTGCTCTATCCAGCGCGTTAAAGTCTGCTCTAAGGCTGAGCGAGTGGCTTCTTGGTTTTCAAAACCTGCTGCATGCTTTAACCATTGATCTCGTAATGGCAGCATATTAATAAATAATTTGTAAAGCCTATCAACATTATTATCGACATGCAGCAATAGCTGACCCAGCACTTCACTGACATTAGGGTCACTATCAAGACCAGCAAAAAAACCATCGACTGCCTGTTGGTAAAGAACACTAGGATCATCAACCGGTTTTAATTTAGCGCCTAACTGACTCATTACAGGCAAATCAGAAGCAATGCTTTGACAAAGGCTATCAATAGTCTGTAACCGCAAACGTCCAGTGTTATCTAATAAATGCCATTGTTCACTGTCATTTTTGTTTAATACCGCGCGAGCCAACTGCCATGTTAGACGTTTATGAGGCACCGACGGTTCTTCGGCCTGCAAACCTAACTGCAGAGCACCAAGCAAACGCTCACGCATTTCAGCGGCCGCTTTACGCGTAAAGGTAATTGCTAATATTTGTTCGGGCTGATCAACCACCGCCAATAATTTTAAAATTCGCTGCGTCAACAATTCTGTTTTACCCGAACCTGCAGGCGCGGTGACACAAATAGAACGGCTAATATCTAATGCTTCTTCTCTTGCCGAAGCATCAACAATAATGGGGGCTAAATTACTCAAGATAACTCCCCCTCGGCAGCGCCGGCTTCAGAGATCGTTTCAGAACACGTTTCAGAACAATGCAATCGCATAATAGGCTCATAAATAGGATCATCAACGCGGCGGCTCGTTGTATCTACGGCGGCATTAGCTGCTGCAATTTCATTAATCGCCAGCGTTAATTTCTGTTGCCAATGCGCTGCTAATGCAGACCAATCATCAATATCGTGATTACGCTTGGCCGCTAAATTTTTAATCCCTTGAATATCTAACGCCGACCCTTCATCGGGAGAAATACCCTCATAGGCTAAATCACCCGCTTTTAAACGTGCAAAAGCAATAGCCATCGGCGGCTTATTACTTGAATCACTTTCTACATCATCATCAACATTATCTTTGCCCATAAGGTTATCCATGGCACAAACATAAAGCGGTAATTGCGGCTCAGTCACCGCATCATCTAACCAGCCAGACGGTTGAGTCGCCCCGCTTTTATAATCGATTAAAATTAACTGGCCATCTTCTAAGCGATCAATTCTATCAATACGTAAACGCAATGTTTGCCCACCAATAGAAAAGACCAATGCTCGCTCTAGTGATTCAATAATAAAGCCCGGCCTATCGGCCTCAAGTTTTAGCCAGTTCTCTAGGGTATTTTGTAGTCGTTGCTTTTCAAGCATGCGTAATCGAACTGACAATGGCGCAAATCGACGTGCAAACACATCATCCAGTGCTGCGACCGCAGAATCATTCACCAACTGACTAATTTGCTCAGCCGTACAATCTTGTAAGGCAGCAGAGCCGCCAAGTGACTGCCAAATAACTTCTAACGCTGCATGTATGGCATTGCCTCGCTCTAAGGCCGACACGCCTAAAACAACTTCACCTAGTGGTCTAGCACCCAAACGCCACTTAAGATAAGTTTTAAGTGGATTAACATTGTAATCTTTAAGCATTGCCGAACCGCCGACTAAAACGTGATCTTCGCTATCACTCTTACTCTCACCCTCACTCGCATTATCAGCATTAACGGTTAATGGCTTGCCGAAATGATCCGCTATCATTTCAAAGCTCTCGTGCGCATCTAACTCTGCAGTATCTTTGCTCATCGATGAAGTGGCATCAAGCCCTTGTGAATGATCATCTTGTAAATGCGCATCCCGAATAAAATCAACATTAGGGTCTTGAGAAAAATTATTGGCTAGCCCATCAACGAGTGGAGAAATTTCACAGGCTATGTCATCAACCGACAAGGGATAGCTCACAACAACTTCGCTAGCACTGGACAAATAACCGATAGTAAGTTGCTTAGCATACTCAAACTCACGATCAACAGAAGAAGAAGGCATTGAATATTCGAGCTGTAATGCTCGGGGAATTAATGGATGCGCTTGTGGCATTGCCGGCCATTGCCGTTCAGACATTCCCATTAGCCAGATATGATCAAAAGTCTGACCACTTGCCTCTAAGCCACCTAACACTTGAACATGTTTTGGCGCACCAGGAAGATGAACCGTTTCTCTATGAAAGACTTGTTGCTGGCAATGGCGACTAAACAGCTGCGCAGCTTTCGATAAAGAAACCTCGCCTACCACTGCATCAAAACTAGAAAAGCTCTCACATTGCGATTCAAAGCGTGTTAACTGCTGATATTCATCACTGTTTAAGGTGCGACTACCCGGCCATAAAAAGAAACTTAATATTTTCCGAAACACGGGCAACCACTGTGAAGCCAGTGCCTGCTTAGATTGATTTTTTCCTCGACCACTCTGCCAACTAATAAAATATTGCGCGGCAGCTTCTATACCACTGGCTAAATCAGCGCTTAAAGCGGCTGAATCACTAGCGGCTTGTTTATTCACTGCATCAGTCTGAATGGATTTTTTATTACCCGAGCGCCAATTTAATAATCGGCTGACTTGAGACAACGTGTACTCTCGCTCGCCGGCATCATGCATTTTATTTATCAAGTTACGGCGAACTAAAACATCACTTTGATCATTCCCTATATACGGAGAGCTCAAAAGCGCTAACCATTGCTCTATGGGTAATGGACGGCTAATTGCGTCAATCACCGACAAGCCCACTTTAACAACGCCGCTTTCAGAGAGTGGAATACCTGCCGACATATTAAAACCGGTTTGTAAAAAAGGCATCGCTGTTTTTATGCTGGTGGGCTCAAAGGCTTCTAAAAAAAGGCGCTCAACGAGCATACGATTTTGCGCGAGGTTTTGAATCACTACCGCTATACGGGCAGCTGGATTTTTATCTTGCAATTGTTTTGACCAATAAGCCGCCGCTTTCACTTCTTGGTCAAAATCATTACAGCCTTTAAACTTAATGCTTTTGCAGCCTATATTTAAATGAATGCTTTCAATATTATTACTACCCGCATAATGCTCAACAATCGCTTGCTGCAAAGGTGTGGGTGATTGAAAACCAACCATAACCACTGGGCGATCAGCAGCTGAGGGAGCATTATTTAAGGACAGTAATTGAGACTGGGCATCGACTAAAGCAATATGTTCACTGCCTTCTAACAAGGCTTCATAGTGTTTAATCCAATCATAAAAGGCACGACTATCAACAGCACTATTAAACTCAAATACATGCTGATCTACATCAACTAAACCTTGCTTTAATAATTGATAACCTTGCTGAGCTTGTGCGGCAGCAGCGGCTGGAGACATTAAAGTCTGAGCAATAGGAGACTGCTCCAAAGCGCGCTCCCAATAAAGCACATCTTGTCCGGCTGTAAGAATTAACCTTGGTGCAGTTTTTCCAGACAACATAGCAGCGGTCCATTGCGCGGTAGTCCATGCATCGAAAGGAATCAGTTCTGGGCTCTGCCATACGCCCTTACCTGCGTCTTTAGCTACGCCCTGACGCTCAAGCATCATGTCATCAAGCAGATCACGCAAGTAAGCGGCAAGTCGAGTATTTGGAGTGAGAAAAAGCGCACCACGATCTAAGGCATTTTCTAATTGCGTAGCGATATCCGAGTCGAGCAAGGAGATAACATTATTTGGCATGAGTATTTAAAACAATTGAGCTTGCTTGGGTTTATAGCCATCGCTACCATTTTTCAATGACGTCGACATGAAAGAACTGGTCACCTGAGTGAAGAATAACGCCGGTCTCGGTAATCACACGAAGCGTTAAACCACGAGAAACCATTTGGCCCTCCCGCATACGTCGACCATTAATAATAATCATACGCTCTTCATGGTCATTACTAAAAACATGAAAAGAAAATTCTAACTCGGGAATCGTTGATTGATAATCAGCAGGCAGCTGCCACAGTTCTTTGATTTGGCTATTGGGCGGCAATTCATCATCAGACGAATAACTGCTTATATTAGTGGCATCATTAACTTTGCCAGTAGTTGAAGAATTGTTATCAGATAGGCTTGCGTTTGTAGATGTATCGTCACCATTAACCGCCGCTTGTTCGACCTGCGAACCCTGCAATAGCTCAACTAAACGCGGTGATAATTGCGGGGCAATTTGCAGCCAAAGCCACCAAGAAGCCGCAATAATAATGACTATGGCAATAACCAATAATATTAATCGATTACCGGTACTAGGCTCGGTTTTCGAAGGCGGAATACTGTCTTGCAAGCTGTGCACATCGGGTTGGCGACTTCGCTGACGCTCGTTTTCAGATTTTTTTATCGCATCAAGAATAAATGACATCGATTACCCTACCAGCATCGTAGATAAATACGATATTGCTGCCATGGTTTTACCACGGCCTTGTTGAAAGACATTCAAAATAGTATCTAAAAAATCCGTTGTGACCATTACAAAAGCCATGCCAATTAGTAGCAATAAGACGCCCAATCGAGCGATCCAAACAATACTAGATTCAGAAAAATTAATCGATAAACCTGCTGAACGCTGAGCTGCTGCTCGACTGCCCTCTCGCCCTAACACCTCTTTGCATGCTTCGAGCACAATAGGATATTCAATTTCGATACTGTCTTTGGTGTAGGCACCTAACATTGAGCGATCACAAATTACATTGACCAAACGAGGCACACCACGGCTTTCGCTATGAATATGTTTTAAGGCCGCGCGCGAGAATAGCTCACCACGAAAACCGGCAATATGTAAGCGATGCTTAATATAAGCCGTTGTCTCTTCGGCACTCAATGGTTGCAGGTGGAACCTAGCGGTTACGCGCTGCGCTAATTGACGAAGATTGTCTTGAGCTAATTTATCATTAAGTTCTGGCTGGCCAAGTAAAATTAACTGCAGTAATTTTTTCTCACTGGTCTCAAGATTAGTCAAAAGACGTAACTGCTCAAGTACTTCGTCAGCTAAATTTTGAGCCTCATCAATAATAAGAATGGTATTGCGGCCAGAGGCATAACCCTCTAGTAAAAACTGGTTCAGCTTATCAACTAACACTTTAATAGAGCTGCTATCGGTATAATCTACGCCTAACTCATCACAAATAGACTGTAGTAATTCATTAACAGATAAACGCGGATTCACAATAAAAGCAATATCGGCGTTATCGGGCAATTGATTTAATAAACTACGACAGATAGTGGTTTTACCAGTACCAATATCGCCGGTTAATAAAACAAACCCACCTTCATCACCAATACCAAATAATAAATGCGCCAACGCCTCACGGTGCTGATCGGTCATATAAAGGTAACGGGGATCGGGGGCTATAGAAAAAGGTTTTTCATGAAGCCCAAAAAAATTCTGGTACATGCATTAACCTTGTAAAGTGAGTCGAACACTGACATAGCCCGGACTGGCACTGTCTAATGAAATATCAACTGCGCTAACACCTTTTTCAGTTTCAAGCTCAGTCAGCCAGCTAACAATGTCATTAAACTTAACTTGCTCTAAGCGCAATCGTACGCGATCACCATCTAAGGGCTCAAAACGGCTAAAGTTAAGATTATGTTTTTTGGCTGTAGAAGATGCGATGCTTAATAGCGAACCCTCGCGTTCAGCACTGGTATCAACAAGCATTTCTTTAACGATAGGCTCTTGAGCAACCATCCATTCATAGCTTTCTAATTGACGTTCATAAGACTGACTTGCTGACGTTAGGTAAGCAAGTGATGGCGACAAAACCATTTGATAGAATAAATAAGACAACAAAAAAATCACTAATACATTCAGTGACAAGCGATCTCGCTCGGTAAGAGCGTGGTATTTTTGTTCGAGCTCTTGAAAACCTTTATTGGCTCGAACGCGCGCGACTAACTGATCAAACTCATCACTAAGCTGCTGCTTTAATTCACTCATAGGTATTACCTAGCATTACTTTTCTGTTTACTTTATATGATGATTAACTTTAAACAAACAATTTCAAACAATTCAACTGCAACCAATAACGATGTCTTTTATTCAGACGGTTAAATAGTTAGCGACTAATTTGCATACGGCCATTAACCATTTCTTGATCTTGATTCGCAGAGAGAATATCAACCGTTAACCCTTCTACTGTCAGTTGCTCTTTATAAGATTCTAGGATATCAATACTATTAACGCGCAAATCAATAATAATATGACCGCGTTGATTATCGTAGCGTAACTGACCAATCGTCGAAGGTACTTCAGTTTCTAAATTAGACAGCGCACGAGAGGCTGCATCGAGCAGCGGCAAGAAGTCAGACGTCGTGCCACCCATTGTTTTACCGGTAAGCTGACGCTGCATTTGCTTAACAGGATCAATGACTTTTTTCTGCTTAGGAAAGACACTGCGATAAATAGCGACGCTATCATCAAAGTATTGATCGGCTTTAACGTTAAGATAAAAGCCACCTGCCATAGTTACCACTAAAAACAACGCCACACAGGCTGAAACAATAACACCCGCTTTACGTATAAATTTTCGGTTAGCAGCATTAGCACTAATCGGACTAAATTCACCCTGCAATAAATTCAATGTCGTTTCGACAGTGTGCACGGCATTAACCGCCAACAAATCAGAGCATGATTCTGTGTAAGTAATTTCGCGAGTTTCAATATTCTCAGAACGAATAAACTCGCCTAACTCAACTTTAAATTCAGCTGGCGTAATAATTAATATAGGGTCCAAAGATTCATCTAACAAGTCATCTAATGATTCACTCTCTTGTGCAGTTGAGTGCTCTAAATCATCACTGACAACCGGGCTACGGGTAAACGGCTTGTCGGCCTCCGCTAACAATAATGCAATACTAGTGAGTGACCCTTCCGCTCTTGCAGCAGTAGCGCTTTGATGCTCCTCGCCCTCTGCGAATGCCGTAAGACTATCAGCTGAATCATCATTCTCTGACTCAATCAATGTAGATGATGTACTGGCCGATATGGCTAACTGTATAACAGACTTTGCGGTATTTTCATCTAACAGCATGCCGCTGTAATCTGCATCTCTAAATAAAACTTTGTTATTCTCAAATAACAGCTGCCAATCACCTACTTTTTGAGGCACACAAAGCACATCAACGAATAAATAATCAGGCAATATATTTTGAGTTTCTAACGCGTGTAACCATGATTCCAGTAACTCTCGCTTTACTGCCGCAATATGTACGGTCTCACTGGCATGATAAATCGGCGTTGCTAAATGCATGCTTTCAATGGGATCAATAATTTGCTCTTCGACCACAAAGCCTAACACCTGCTTTAAATGGCGATGCTGCTTTATCGGCACCTCTGTAGAGGTAAGTAGCACAGCACTACTGGGCACAATTAATATATTGCGCCGTACCGCTTTGGATTCAGGAACCTGCTTTGCAACGTCCTCGAGCAAGCAACTACCCGAAGCATGAATGCGGCCATCGGCCGATAACACAGACCACACCACTGGACTGAACTCATGAATATCGACTTGTTTAAAGCGTAAGCATAAAAAATCTGACATATTTTCTTTACTATTAAGTGAAAAATGTTTTTTTAATTTGCATGTATATATCTAAACTGACACACAAACCAATTTATAAATATTGATCGTCAACTAACCTTCTATTTTTCGTCTATAAAAAATATCTGCTCAAGAGCATAAGTCGCTGCTAGTTAATCCTTTATAAACAGGCGATAAGCATAACATTTATTAACGGGCAGACCGACCATAATGAGTATTAGAAAGCCTGCCTCAGGCTATTTATTTCACGTATTCATGGAGATTACAGCCTACATTCTGCACGCTCTAAAAGACGTCATACAATCTTGGGCATAGCTAAGAGCCTAAGAACCTGAAGCGGCCTCGATAAAACGATAAGAATTATCCGTCTCTCGTCGTGATAACACAATGAATTTCGCTTCTTCTCCATAGCCCTTTTGTCGCACAATGGTCGAAAGATAAGCAATGCTGCCAGCATAATTAGCTCGAATATTAATTTCAAAATATTCGCTGGTGTGAGAATAAGCCCCTAATAATGATGATACCGATGACGCTTGATTTTTAGTCCCTGGATTCAATTGGCTTGACGCTTGTAAATTGGGAAGCGAAACACGATTAGAAAAATCGCCCATACTCGTAAAAGGCTCTTTTCGTGCCCCTATAATATCCAAGGCATTGGAGTAACCGATGCCTTCATTACTGCCTGATTTATTACCCACAGAAGCCACTTGTAATGTTGCAAGCGCATAGACCGTAGCGGTATTAACATTAATGGGTAAAACCCCGTATGTCTTAATAGCCGAAATATGCGGCAACAGAACAGCCATAACATCAGCATCAAAACCATTAATCAAACGCAACTCTGACACATCAGTTAACCGCTGATTAGCCACTAAGTAACCTGGCTCTTGATTAGTATAAGCATCACCATCACTAGAAAAACCGTCATCCCTATCATCAGCGTCTAACCAATCCCTTAGATTATCGGCAAGCGCATCATCAAGATCTAGCTCAACCAGCAGTCCACGAAAGCGCTCAAGCTCATAAAGACTCACTTTGTTATTGTATTGCATCAAGTTGTTAATATTATAAAAGCGATTTATATCGACGATACTCACAAGCACAGAACCAATATTATCGATTTCAAATGGCATGGGGCCTTGAGCCCAGAACTCATCGAGATGATCACCTTGTGGTGCGTCTTTAATGTCTTGTTTAATATTTTCTTGCAAAGCTAATATCGCTAAATCTTCTGCGGCAAGCGCATAATAATAAGCCTGCGTTCGATTAATCATGCTGGTTGTGCGCTGCACATCAAGCACTTTGCCGATAATAATTTTTGATGTAATTAATGTCGCAATAGCAAAGACGAGCAATACGGTTATAAGTGCTACACCCGCTTGCTTGCCTCGACCACCCGCCTCTTTAAAGCGAGATGGCTGTCGATAATAAGAAGCTTTTATAGCATTTTTATATAACATAGCCTATAACACTCTAAAGATATGAGTCATCACATCTTCATTTTCAAAGACAATACTGACTTCGACAGCTAGGGGTGCATCGTAAGCAGAGACCGCTACTGATTCGAATGTTGACACAGGAACATCTCCCCACTCCTTCGTCGCTTGATCCCAAAAACGTGTACGAAAATCAACAACTCCTCCAATCAGAACTTGCTGCTGTGGCTCGCTATCTTCTAAGCGATCTAACACCTGCCAATATAGACGAATTAAATAAAGACGCTCATCATTATAGAATTCACTGTCAGAATCCTTAGCTTCGGGATGGTAATCGAGTAGGTAGGCGACACGCTGCAAGTCACTACGTGGCCACTGTAGAGGGTTTGACCAACCACCACGTGTAAACTCAATAAGGTAATCACCGGTAGCAAACAAAAGTGGCTCAAGCTGATTACCCTGCCCCTGCCAAACTGGCCTATTC
>Ga0209712_10001629_pt1 | contig 19000 bp, 19 predicted proteins | sample ArcOceMetagenome_FD_187443 | JGI IMG/M metagenome (GOLD analysis project Ga0209712, IMG submission 187443) | Marine eukaryotic phytoplankton communities from Arctic Ocean - Arctic Ocean - Greenland ARC118M Metagenome (SPAdes) (version 2) | ecosystem: Environmental > Aquatic > Marine > Oceanic...
GAACTACAAGATTCACAGAACTCTTCGACTACACTAAATGTGTTAAGCTGTTCAGATTGGATCAATTCACCAGTAGTATCGTCGATCATTTATTTTTTACCAGCTCAATACCATCTTTAGAAATAAGGATTTTTTTCTTTTTATAAAGCATTCCTATAGCATTTTTAAATGTTTTCTTACTCATGCCTAATGCGAACTTTATATCATCTGGAGAACTTTTATCATTAAGAGAGCTTTTACCACCACCTTTAATGAGCATTCCCATAATTTTAATCGTTGAATGATCAAGGTTTTTAATTCCTTGAATTTGAAGTGCACAATCGACAAGACCATCTTCTCTTAGTTTCTTAACAAAACCTGTGACTTCAGTTCCAATTTTAACTGGTTTGAAAATCTCAGAATTATAAATCATACCTATGAATTTTTTATTTAAAATAACTCTATAACCCATATCTGTTCTTTCAGCGGGAACCATAGAAACTTTATCACCAACAGCAATATCAAGCTGAGAGTCTAGAATATAATTAGAAATTTTAGTGGTACCAAAAACTCTATCCGTTTCATCTAAACAGATACGAACAAGATATTCATTATGAAGCTCAACTTTATGTTTTTGCTCGTTACCAGGAACAAGAAGATCCTTCTCTATCCCAAGATCAAAGAAAGCACCAAACTCTTGAACATCAATACATTCAAGAAGAGCGTACTCTCCAACTTGAGCAATCGGTAGCCTACTTGTAGCGATTAAAGAGTCTTTACTATCAGGATAAATAAAAACATCAACTGTATCGCCTACCTTAGTAAACTCTGGCGCCATTGAGGGAGGTAAAAATACATCTCCAAAGGCTTCTGGAACTTTTAAGTAAAAGCCTGAACTTGTTTCTCTATGTACTTCAAGGCTATTAACCTTACCTATTTCTAACACTTTAACTCCTAATTTCAATTATTTTGGCAACTTATAACTAGTATTTCACCAAGTAAAGATTTATAGGAAAGATTATAGAAATTACTCGGTCAATCTCATCTTAATTCCTATTTTCGTGAAGAGAATACTATGCTAAGAAGATTTATGGGAAATTTGCAAAATACACTAGTAGAAACTATTGAAAAAGACTATGAAGATATTCAAGCTATAGAGGATTCAAAGTCTCAAAGAAAAGAATGCAATATTCTCTTGAAACGGGTTGAAACGGCTAAAAACCTTCTAGGATCAAACGAAGATTTATTAAAAAAGATTATAGATATTGAAAGTAAAATCAAAGCGGCGAGATAATGGCTAAAAAGAAAAAGCTACTTTCTGGATTTGAGCTTATCGGTATTGCACCAAATATATTATTAAAGCATGTTGAAAATACAGCTCCATTCTTATTCCAAGGTGAACTTGATACAAGTGGAGAAAAAAGAGAATTTCTTGAGAAACTCAGATTCTATAAAAAGAATTTAAAAGCTCTCGCTCATATAAACTTAACTGAGTATTTCCATATATGCCTAGCAGCTCACTGGTCTACTGCTGGAACTTTTGTTCCTACAGACGTAGATAACCAAATCCGAGAGGGCCTTTGGAAGCATAAATCAATAAAAAAACATATTGAAAAGATGGCAAGGTTAACCATTGAATCTTGGTCGTGGGATTATGAACAAGTAACAAATAGAAAGTCTTATAATAGATTAAATGATCAAGTTATGAGTACTCATGAAGGGACGTGGCTAAGTGTCGCTATTGGTGCTTATTGTGCTCTTATAAAGAATGATATGCCTGAACTAGCTTCTGAAGTGGCCTCTGTCATAGTAGCAGAAAATAGAAAAGAAGAAGCTTTATTACTTCAATTAAAAAAAGATCAAGATCATATAAACTTCTTAAGAGCAGCACCTCTTATGGCCCATAACTTTGGAGATCTAGACCGGGTTATAGAGCAGTGGAATATGACTGAAGATTCATTTTGTAAATCAATCTATAGACTTGGACATATTGCTAATCCAGACTATGATCCAATCCTAGTCTTTACAGGAACAGTTAACAAAAAGTTTAGCTCAAAAGAAAATCATCGTCATATGGCCATGAGACAACCTAGGTGTTTACGAAAATCACAGATGTTTTTAATTCCAGTTGGACCTTTTATGGATAACTGGGGATCAGAAATTGGTAAAAGTAAAATTTTAACTCCAGTTGAAAAGGCTGAAATCATAGCGGCCATGTATGATGGTTATGTAAGACAAGATCAAGCATTTGGATATTGCCGAGGCTTTGGGGCATTAATGAATGAACTCTCTATAGAAGAGAAAGATCAAGTAGAATCCAATATCGCTTTTGATTTACTTCAAAAGATTAATTCATCAAATTTTAAAGAGATTGCAAACAGAACGTTAGAGGATTTTGAAGGTGAATACATTGAAGGTTTGAATAAATTTAAGTGTCCTAAAACAGATCTAACTTTTAATTAATTCTTTAGCTATAAGTTTCAAAAGGTAGGTTTCTCTGATTATAGACATACCTTTCTTTGGGCTATTTAAAATAGTTTCTTCGTTATGAGCTATGGTATCAAAAATATTAACCCATTCTGGTCTCATTCCATTATTTACTTCATGAGATTCAAAAGATGTTTTACCTAGCTCTTTATCTACTTCACAAACATAGCAGTAAGAAATCATATGCTGTATATCAAAACCTGGCCTATACCAAGGTCTGTATTCTTCATAGATTCCAAAAGAGCTCACGACACTAATATTATTAGCTCCTGTCTCTTCAACTAGCTCCCTAACTAAACCAACCTCTATGTCTTCTCCAGTGTCGAGCCCACCACCAGGCAATGAGTAGTCATGATACCTTTGCGTGTAGAGCATTAAGATATCACTCCCCTTCAAGCATATGGCCCGTGTTGAGAGTCTAGTAAATTGCCGCTTACCTTCAATTGTATCTATCTGGGAATGTATTGCTGTTCTTAGGTGTCTCATTATAATTGTGCTGTATTTAGTTGGCCACAAGCTGCTAGAACGTCATCGCCTTTTGTTTCTCGAATCAGTGTTGGGATTTCAAAAGCGTCTAAAACTTCTTTAAATTTTTGTACACGATCCAGACTTGGTCTTTTATATTTACTTCCAGGAAATGGATTAAATGGAATAAGGTTTATATAGGCTTCTTTTCCTTTTAGTAACTCTCCCGTTTTCTTAGCATCTTCAATTGAGTCATTAAAGTCTTCAATAAGAAGATATTCATAAGTTATAAATTGTTTTTTAGCTAATGGAATATTATCTATATAATCTAAAACTTCAGTTAAAGGATATCTTTTATTAATAGGTATTAATTCGTTTCGTTTATCATCAAATGGAGAATGCAGTGAGAGAGCTAAATTAACTCCCGGCATCTCAGCACTCCAACGAGCAAGGCCTGGGATATAGCCAGAAGTTGATATGGTTATTTTTTGAAAACCTATTGAAGTTCCATATTGTGAGACAAAAATCTCACAAGCTGATTTAACATTATCAAAATTATGTAGTGGCTCACCTTGTCCCATAAAAACAAGATTCAATATTCTATGGCCATCAGGTCTATTTTCTTCAAGCCACTGCCAAGCTTTTAGGAATTGTCCGACAATCTCACCAGTTTTAAGGTTTCTCTTTAAGCCTTGAGTACCAGTAAAACAAAAAGAACAATTCATCGCACAGCCCACTTGTGAAGAAAGACAGATGGAGTATTTATTGTGAAATGGAATAAGAACGGACTCTACTTTTCTTCCATCTTTTAATTCAAATAAAAATTTCACAGTATTATCTTCTGATTCATGAACAGTATCAATTACTGGCAGATCAAATGAATAATTACCTTCAATGTAATTTTGAGTATTTTTTTTTATATCAATTTTACATATTTCTTTATTTTTCTTTTTGTAGAAATGATTGAAATACAAATTCGCTGCAGTTTCGTTTAAGTTGTTCTCAATCAATAAAGTTGAAAGTTTATCAAAAGTTAGGTTAAAAAAAGACTCTTTATTCAAATTCATGGGAATCATATATCATAAGAAAAATGTCAATAACACTGTCAATGTAAACTATTTATCTAAACTCAGAATGTAATTACTTATACTTGAGATCGGATTTCTGGCATCTTACTTGCTGTATAAGGGTAGGGAGAATCTATGAAACGACTATTAATATCATTAATTTCATTATCAATTATCACTGGTTGCGGGAAAGCAAAAAAGGCCATCGATCAAATAACAAGTGATACTGTTACGCAAGATTCCCTCTCTGCTCAAGGATGTTCTTCATTCAATCTAACACATCCAGAAGTATCTACTTTAATTAGTTGTGAAACTGGAGAAGTCTATATGCTTTTAACTAACGGGGAATTAACTATAGATGTAGGAATCGATATTAGTCTATACCTTGAATATGTAAATATAACTAATGACAATAACTATATGTGTTCTACAGATGAACTGCTAATAAATGGATCTTTTGAGGATGGACATAATTTGGGTAATAATAAATGGGGAGTCTTTTTAGATCTTCCAGGCTGGTCTGCTGAAATAGATATAGTGGATGCCCCAATTGAAATTCAAAATGGAAATAATATTGGAGGAATTGCCGCAAGTGATGGTACTTCTAAAATGGAATTAGATTCACATAATAAGAATGGTTATACTGAAAGTGATGCTTTAGTTTCTCAAATACTTACAACAACTGAAGATAAAGTATATAGCGTTAAGTTTGATTACTCAGCAAGAGTAAATAATAATGCTGGAACGAATAGAGTTGAAGTCTATTGGAATAATAATAGAATCGCCTCACTTAATAGCTCGAATGTTGGCTGGGAAACATACACACTAAATGTTGTTGGAATTGATTTAGAATCGAAACTCTCTTTTAGAGCAGTTGGAGACAATGATACTCTAGGTGGCTATATAGATAACGTATCAGTTCAAGAAATTTGCGAATAAATATAATATAAAGTACTGTTTTGAGTATGAAAAATCTTATATCTCTATTTTTAGTACTCTTTAGCTTTCAAGCACTAGCTCATTCTGTTCATTATCACTTGGGGGCCCCTCTTGAGATTATCAAGATTGGTCATCCAACTTTGACGATGATTGCAGATGAAATCCCATACGAGGACATAAAGACAGATAGAATACAGACATTAATAGATAATATGATAGTAACGATGAAAAAAGCTGGCGGTGTCGGGCTTGCTGCTCCACAAGTAAATGAATCTGTTAGAATGTTTGTTATGAAGCCCAAAATGTTTAAAAAAGCTGAGGCCATCATAAATCCAACTATAGAATACATTGAAGAAGCTGGAAAAAAAGATTCAAGTGAAGGTTGCCTATCAATTCCTGGCAAGACGTTTAAAGTTGAAAGATATAAGAAAATCAATATCGCCTACTTCAATAGAGACGGAGAATATGTAACAGAACAAGCTTCTGGTTTCCGTGCAATTGTGGCGCAACATGAATATGATCATTTAAATGGAATTCTTATCTCAGATTTCTTTTTACCTATTTTCATAGACTTAAGCCAAGAAGAACAAAATTTAATTCCTAAGATGTAAAATAAATTTAATAATTCCGAATACTTACCGCGTCAAAACAAAAGATATAAATTTAGCCACAAAGTTAAAGAGTGTTTAGCCCCTGTATTTGTAAAAGTTAAAGATAATTGATAAATCATCTGTATAAACTTACACAGGAGAATACATGTTAAAAAACGCACTCGTTATGCTCACGCTTGCTATGATGACGACATCAACAATTGCGGCCACTAAGCTTCAAAAAAGAATGATAAGGTTTGTAGACTCTGTAGCGGATGTATATGATTCAATGTATGCACCAGCTCTTTGGAAAAAAGAATTTTCTAACTGGACTATGGATGCTCAAGTATCAATAGCGAAAGAAAAAATTCTAGCAAAAAGTCTTTCAATTTCTGAATATCAAAAAGTAGTTAATGAGTTAATCCTGTCTATGAAAGACTTTCACGTAAGTGTTAAGTTTCATGCAACTGAAAGTGCTAGACTACCATTTATGATCAGAGGAGCAGAAGGTAGATACTTTATTGTTCATATAGATAAGACAAAGTTATCAGACGCTGACTTCCCTTTTGCTATTGGTGATGAAATAGTAGAAATGAATGGCAAATCAGTTGATTTAATTGTTAAAGAACTTAAAGGTAACCTTGGAGGAAATACTTCTGAAACTGATCAAGCATTAGCTGAAATGAGCTTAACAAGTAGGTCCGCTGCTCGTGCTCATATTGTTCCAAAAGGAGCTGTTGAGGTTACATTCCTAAAAGATGGAAAGAAGGTTACAAGACAGTTAAGCTGGGAATACAAAAAAGAAACAGTATCTAGAAGTAATATCAAATCTAATAAGTCTAATGAGAAAAGATCACTAGCTCCTAAATTGGAGATGTCTTCTCAAATAGCTTTAGATTTTGCTAATGAAGCAGCTACTGAAAACAAATTTGGTCTTGGAACAAGAACTAGCTACCTTCCTTCACTAGGAACTAAGATTTGGGAATCAGATAAGTCTTTTCACCACGATGCTTATATATACTTAAATGATAAAAAAGAGCTAATCGGTTATGTTCGTATTCCAAAATACGGGGCTGGTGAAAAAGAATCTCTTCAATTTAAAGAGATTATGAAAAAAATGGCAAAGACTACTGACAAACTAGTTATTGATCAATTAAACAATCCTGGTGGATCTGTATTCTATCTATACTCTCTAGTTTCAATGCTTACAGATAAACCAGTAGCTGCTCCTAAGCACTACATGGCAATTAATCAAAGTATGATTATAGAAGCAAATAAAAGCTTGAGAGAGCTTTCAACAATCAAAAATATTGAAGAGTTAAAGAAAGCTATGGGCGCAGATACGATTAGTGGTTACCCAGCTTCAATGACTTTCTTAGAGTTTATGAAATCATATTACCAATTTCAAATAGATGAGTGGAACAAAGGTAAAACTTTAACAACACCATTCCATTTATATGGTGTTGATAAGATCAATCCCCATCCAGAAGTTCAATACAAGAAACCAATACTTTTACTAGTGAATGAGCTAGATTTCTCTGGTGGTGACTTTTTTCCAGCAATTATGCAAGATAACAAAAGAGCAACTATTATGGGTGTAAGAACATCTGGTGCTGGTGGTTATGTTATTGGCGTAGATATTCCAAATCAATTAGGTGTTGGTGGGTTTAGATATACTGGATCTTTAGCTGACAGAATTGACAATACTCCTATTGAAAACTTAGGTGTAACTCCTGAGATTAAATACTCTTTAACTCCAAAAGATTATCAAGGTAATTTTGAAGGATTTAAAACGAAGATACAAGAAACAATTAATAATTTAAAATAGTATTAATTGAGCCTGGAAGTTCTACTTCCAGGCCTTTTTCATTCCTGCCTTATACTCTCCACTCTTTTTCATTTCTTTTAACTTCCTAGAAATTTATAAGTTCAAAAAAACATATTTTTTACCTAGAAACATATGAGCTGACTCTTTTGAAGTTCATTTAATCTTATATGTTGATCTTTTATATACAGGGTTTTCTTATAACCGATTTTGAATATAACCTTCAACTCCAATAAGAAGACACATTATCTTTAAAGATAAAAGTTTAAAAAAGCTTCTCTATTTTAATATAAGAAATTATTGTTGTTTTACTTGAAAGATAATTTAGCTTTTCTTTTTCAATATTAATCCCTCTTCTATGACCAATATGCATACCTTCAAGATCAGATATGTCATTAACTTTTAGGCTTGGATTATTTGAAGAGATTGAAACTAAAAAAGAGGTTCTTCTACCTTAGTTATGTAATCATGTGTTTTATTATAATTGGCCACTCGAAATAATTCCCCGTCCACCACATCACCTAACTTAGTTTGCTTCCCTAGTCATATTGGTGGATAAGAAATAATAGCATAGAAATCCAAAGGGATGAAATCTTAAAAGAAATGAATCAAGCCACTTTTAGATCATCAACAAGATCTAGTTCAACTAACTTAAGGATAATAGATTCACTTGACTTGCCCATTTCACTAGCAGTGTATGTCACATCAAATCCACTATAATAATACTTTAGAAGCATAGATTCTTCTGTGATAGTCCATTCATATTCTCTATTGAAACCGATTTTTTCCAAAGCTACAACGGCCTTACAAAGGGCCCTAATAACATTTGGTCTATTAAGAATATGATTGTTATTTAGAGTATTTTTAGACTCAGGATCAATTCCCTCGCTTAAGCTTATTAAAATATTTAGTAATTGATCATTATTCATAACTCCTTATCGGAATTTAATAAATTTATCTTAATAAACATCAAAATCGTTGATTTTTTGAAATTAGAGACGAAAAGATATAACAAACTAATTACTAGTTTGAAATTAAGGCTAAATCATTAAAGTGATACTTGATAGATTAATAAATTATACAATTAAGTCTGATAATTTTCCATCAGAAGAAGAGAAAAGAAGAGTTCGTGCCTTCATTCTCGTATGGATATCAACTGTGATAATTATGTGGTTTTATGTATTTTTTTCGTGGTCTGTGTTTGAGTTTAACACTGTCGCATATATAGGACTAGTATGTACTATTATACACACGCTAACACCCACAATTTACAGACATACCAAATCATTAGTTCTAGCGGGTCTAAATATATCACTTACTGCTCTTGTTTTTCAAATAACATTTTGTATCTTTAATGGTGGAATAGATTCTCCATCTGCCATTTGGTTCACAGCACATCCGGTAATCATTTCTTATTTTGCATCAAAACGCCTAATACTATTTAGTGTTATTTTAAACATGTTTGTAGTTATTGGACTAACCCTTTTGAGTAATAAAGGTTTTTTTCCAGTAGATGCTCTTGAAGATTCCTTTACGGATTGGATGAGAATTAGCTCTTTAATATTTCTAGATATTATAGTTGCAACTTATACTATTGTATTTATGAATACAACAAAACAAAATGAGGTAGAGTTATCAAATAGAAATGAATTGATTGAAAATCTAATGCGAATTATATCACATGATATAAATAATGCTTTAACTGTATCCACTCTTTCAACAAATATGCTAGAAAAAAATCTAAAAGACGATCAAGATGCTTCTAGAAGAATAAAAATGATTAAGAAATCAAATGATCAAATAATAGAAATAACTAACTCAATAAAAATGTGGATGAAAACTAATAAGAAGAGTTTTAATCTAAAGTTGACTCCAACATCATTCTCAACAATAACGAAACATATTGAAGACAGTTTCCAACCTTTAATTCAAGTAAAATCAATATTGCTAGATTTTGATATTGATTCTACAATTACCAGTGATACCAAAATCTTAATCGACAGCAGTGCATTTAGAAATCAAGTTTTAAATAATTTAATTTCTAACGCTATAAAATTTACTCCTCAAAATGGAAGGATAAGTTTCAAAGCTGAAGTAAAAAGTGATTTCATAAAAATACAAGTTATAGATAAAGGGATTGGGATACCATCGAAGATTTTGAATGTAATATTTGACCCCTCTTGTAGTAAATCTAGGCCTGGGACGAATGGCGAACAGGGAACAGGTTTTGGTCTACCTATTGTAAAGAGGATGCTTGAAGAGATGAATGGTAGTATCAAAATAGATTCAACTGTTAAAACAGATGAGAATGATACAAGCGGAACAACAATGTCTATTTTAATCCCACTTGTACAAAATTAATATTGTATACTTGAAGGCATATCTTTAAATCTCATATAGTTTAGTCCTTCTTTTTCGAACACTCTATCTAATGACTCAAGTTCTTGAAAAAATTTTTTTTGAGCATCATTTTGGAAAGAATTTTCAAATTTATAATTTATATTTTTTAAATAATCTACTGTCCATGGCTTAAAGAAGAGAACCTGTGCCATTAAGAACTTACTTATATCCCAGAATTTAGTTAATTTAGAGAAATCAATATTTTTGGTATTTTTATCAGGAGGAGGAATTCTTAATCGCATAGATTTTTTTCTAACAGGAACAGAGTTAAAGGTAGCATGATCAACACCATGCCCAACCGTTACTGACCACATATAATAAGCCACAGCCCTTGTAAGGTTATCCCCTTTCATAATTTCTACTTCATTTGGAAAACCCGGGACATTTTTTGAGATATAACTGGCCCAAAGTTTTATAATCTCATCTTCTCGGTCAAAATCTTTAAGTATTTTCTCAACAAATGAATGAAAGATATCATAATATTTATCTCTAAACTCCCCAAAGAAAGCATGTACAGGTATTGGTTTCATTGGATATTTATAAGTTTTATAAGAAGCATTCCCTTTAATTCCTTTGAAACCTTCAACGAGTAAATCTCTTAAACCGTCATAAGGCCCTGGATGAGGAGAATAGGTTTTCCACCATGTTGGTCGAATGACTGTACTTTTAAATGTTAATACAGCGTTTTCTAGAGGCAAAGTAAATCTTAAATGAGGGCTCAATAATTTAAATAGAATATGATTTTTAGGAACTGCTGATTTTGTAATGGCATTTATTGAATCAAGTGGAAAATGAAGTACCGAATGAACAACTAGCGTAATACCAATAGATGCACCCTGCAGTACAAAGTATTTTGCAAGTTTCCAAGCATCACTATCGTTTGGTTCAAAGTAAGCTTTAGTGTCATCTACATAAATCACTATTGGTTCATATTTATACTTACCACCAGCTACTTTTCTCACTAATGTCTTAGTTCCAGAAACATACAAACCTGGAAAAGGTTTAACAACTTTAACTATTTCAAAATCAAGAACGTAAAACTCATCATCTGTTTTTAAGTAAGTTTCAAAAATTTTCAAATCAGTCTCATCAAGATCCTTAGATATAAATTTAGATAACATTGTATTTTCAAATAATTCCATAAAGTCTTTATCATCAATTTCATCTAATTTATTATTTAAGAATCCCTTTAAGTATGCAATTGGTGAGTAAAGAATAGTTGTAAAAAGAAAACGTGAGCCAATCCATAACCACCAATCGATTCTTTCTTTTAGTGGAATATGAATAATAGCCGGGGCCTCTCCAAGAGGATGTTCTGGTGAAGGCTGAGGCCATGGACCTTTACGCTCATATAAAAAGTCTTTTGGCTTATAATCTTTAAATTGTTTTGATTTATTAGACAAAATCTCTCCAGTCATAATTGATATTAGTTTTAATAATATAGTAATATAACAAAATAAGGTAAGATAAACTTAAGATTCTTTAATATACAGAACTAGACCACTATATTATAATTTTTAAATGATTAAATACCTATTAGAGTTTCAAAAAGATATCTCTAAACTAGATATTCCAAGCAAGTTCACGTATCCCTTCTACTACACTCCAGGGAAGCTTATGCTTACTGCTGTGAAAGAAGTCCAAGTCTTATTAGAATCAAAAAAATTTAAACATAACTTTGGTATTGATAAGACTAAAAGCACACCAATTATAGGCAAAATGTTTGGCGTTTTAGTCGTAAAAACAGTTAAAGGTAAACTTGGAATTCTAACGACTCATTCCGGAGAGATACAAGATCTAAATGATTTCGACTTATTTGTCCCATCTATTATAGATGATACATCGTTAAACCAAAAGAAAGAAGAATCTAGGCAGCAAGTAAACCAAATCAATGACGAGATATTATCGATTAATGAAAATCAAAAGTATAAAGAACTTATAAATCAAAAATTCAAATTAAAGTCATCGAACTTAGAAACCCTAAACCTGTTCAAACAAAATGCCAAAAAAGCGAAGATAGTGAGATCAATCAAAAGGAAGAATTTAGATCACGATAAGAAGAATGATGAGGAACTTAGCGAGCTGATACGAGAAAGTCTTCACTTTAAGCACGAACTCAAAGTCTTAGTAAAATTGATTAAAGAAAGTGAGGATACATTTAAAATAACGCTATCATCCTTTGAAGACAAAATATTGAATCTAGAGAAAGAAAGAAAAAAAATCTTAAGGGAATTACAAACCTTTGAATTAGATCAATATCAATTTATAAACAAAAACCAAAAAACGAAGTCTTTAGTCCATATATTTAATGAGTATGCCAGCTTCAAGCCTCCGGCTGGAACAGGTAATTGCTCGGCACCAAAGCTATTGCAATACGCATACAGTAATAATTTACATCCCGTAGCAATGGCTGAGTTTTGGTGGGGATCTCCCCATAAATCAGAAATTAAAAGACATAAACACTATTACCCAGCTTGTACTTCCAGATGCAAGCCTATACTTTCACATATGCTACAAGGATTGGAAGTTGAAGAGAATATGCTACTAGTAAACGATGCAAAAGATTATCAAATACAAATAATATATGAGGATGATTATTTATTGATTATAAATAAGCCCGCTGGACTATTATCAGTTCCAGGAAAGTCCATATTAGATTCTGTAGCAACGAGAATGAAAACATTATACCCTCAATCAACTGGTCCCCTTGTAGTTCATAGACTAGATCAGGAAACATCTGGGATTATGTTAATTGCAAAGGAAGAAAGTATTTATAAGTCTCTACAAAAGCAATTCATAGATAGAACAATTAAAAAGAAATATACGGCAATTCTGAATGATAAAATAAATATTAGTTCGGGAGTAATTGATCTCCCTTTAAGAGGAGATTTTAACAATAGACCCTATCAACTGGTTTGTGAAAAGAATGGAAAACAGGCCAAAACAAACTTCAAAGTCCTTGAAGAAAATAAAAATCATACTCGCATAGAGTTTGAACCAAGAACAGGCCGAACACATCAATTAAGGATACATGCTGCACACTTTAGAGGCCTTAATGCTCCCATTATTGGGGATACACTTTATGGAGAAAAGGCGGGACGTCTTATGCTCCATGCTAGCTGGATAAAATTTCTTCACCCTATTACGAAAAAGAATCTTGAATTTAATTCAACTGCTGATTTTTAAATCATAGATACCAGTAGTTATTCAAAGTACTAGCTATTTAAATATTTATCTTTATAATTAATTATATGAATAAACTTAATAAAGCGATGAAACTTAAAAGTAGTAACACAGTAGCTGTTACAATAAAGTTAGGTATTCTGGCGGGAATATATATATCTTTTGGCTCATTGTTATACTCAATAATGTTAACAGTAGATGGCAATGCTAACCTTATAAAGCTCCTTGGCGCAATACTGTTCACAATAGGACTTAATTTTGTTGTTTTTTTTAAAGCTCAATTATTCACAGGTAATAATCTAATGATATTTAGTCTTTTTACAAAAGAGCTGAATTTGAAAAAAATACTACGAAATTGGTTGCTAGTGTATATTGGTAATTTTTTTGGAGCAATTCTATTTAGTAGTTTCATATATTTTTTTATAAAGTTTATTCCAGGACTAACAACAAAGTTAATCAGTATTGCCTCAACGAAAGTATCATATAATTTTGATACAGCTTTTCTTAAAGCTTTATATTGTAATTTTCTAGTATGCTTGGCGATTTATTTTGGTATTACATTTGAGAAAAAGATAAATAAAATAATTGGAATAGTAATTCCCATTACAGCTTTTGTTTATTTGGGGTTTGAACATAGTATAGCAAATATGTTTCTTATCCCCTTAGGTTTATACAGTAGTCCAGTATTTGGAACTCAAATACCGATTCAGTTTTTAGAAAATATAGTACCTGTCACACTAGGGAATATATTTGGGGGTACTCTATTCTCATTAATTGTCTTTGGTGTTTTCACTATAAAGAAATATAAATAAAATAAATTCAAATATTTACAGTTTATTTGGTAGAAGCAAACAATCAAGATATATGATGTAATTCAGATAAGTTATTGAGGTATATAACTTGTGAATTAGTGTTAAATTTTATTTATGCTAGCTTTAATTCCAATAATTAGTTTATTAGCCTAAAGAGCAATGGTCGGTAATTTGGTATTAGAAGATAAGATGACGTACATCTTTGGTAGTATTTCGACAAAATAATGAAAATAAGTAAAATTAATATCAGTCAATTTAAAGGCAACAAGATATATAATATCTCATCCTCAAGTAAAAACAAAATCCTATAATAAAAAACAAAAATTCTAAAAATATACTTCCAACTGGAATAATGGAAACGAATTTAATAAGCTTGATGATAAGAGTTTTTAATTGTTTGTTCTTAGCCCCCATATCAACTAGAGCCTCCAATCCTAGAATAAATAGTGCAAAGTCACAACCAAATGTTGAATTAAAAGAATCTCGATTAGAAATTTAAGAATTAAATACTCAGGATGAAAATCTAAAAAAAGTTATTACTGACATGGCAATTGAAAACAAATACATAAAGCCCATAATAAAGTCCTTAAAAAAAGGGAAAGAACATATGTCTAAGAAGCAAAGGAAACAATCGAATTAGGAAATCATGTAAATATTAAATTTTTCCTCCCAAGGGCTCAAATAACTCATAATCGAACGGAATGGCAGAATCATTTGTCGGAACGATTAAAAGGGATTACGCGTACACTTCTGATTGTTTTGATGCAGATATGGTTTTAAGAATGTTACCAGAATGGATTAATGATTATAATGAGAAAGCACCCCACTCAGGACTTGGAATATTGAGTCCTGTGGAGTATACAGAAAAAGCTAAATTAGGTGTCTAGTGAATTGGAGACCAAAGCAATTTTATAAAGCTAGATTTCAAATTAGTTATTATTTTTAGTTTTTGTATTTCAAAAGATTAAGTTTAAATTAGCTTTTATTTAATTTTCAAAGACTCCATTTAAACTTAACAATATTTTCTTGTTTCCCTTCATAGATTAATCGCAAATGAGTATGTAATTACCATGAGTTATTATAATCTATATTTCTAGTTCTGAAAAAAAAATGAGAATAAAAAAGGATTTCAGCCTATAGTAAGTAACTCAAGAATTAGGCGAGAACCTTCCCTACAGCATGTGCACTGGCCCAGCACCACTGAAAATTATGGCCACCAAGTTGACCAGTTACATCTAAAACTTCACCAATAAAATATAATCCTTTTTGAAGATTACTCTCCATAGTTTTTGAAGATATTTTACTAGTACAAATTCCACCACGAGTAACTTCTGCTTTTCGAAAACCTTCAGTTCCATCAGGTGTTAATTTCATAGAATGTAAGCTTTGAATAATCAGGGTTTTATCTTTTTTGGAAAGTCTGGCGATATATATCTTGCCATCAACTCCAATTCGATCAAAGAATAGTTCAACAAAGCTATTTGGTAAGAACTTTTTAAGTATTGTATCAACTTGATAATTTCCAGGAGCTTTAAGAAACTCATCTTCAATATTTGTGGAAGGTAGCCAATTTACATCGATCTCATCTCCTGGGTTCCAAAACAATGAAGTTTTTAAGATACCTGGACCACTAAGCCCTTTGTGAGTAAACAAGACATTCTCAGCTACATAATGACCATTACATGTAATGCCTACAATAAATGCATTACCAGCAAGCTCACTAAAGCCAGTTAGCTTAAAAGGAACAAGAGCAGGAGTTCCAGGAATTATTTTATGCCCAAAACGTTTAGCAAGTTTATGCCCAAATGCTGATGCTCCTATTTGTGGCAGAACTAAACCGCCAGTTGCTATAACTAAATCTTTTGCAATATATTCATGGCCTTCATTAAAAACACGGTAGCCAACGCTAATTGTTTCAATCTCTAGGTTTTTTTGACCAAGCCTAATATGAATATTTGGCCTGTTAAGCTGTGTAAGTAAAACAGTATTAATATCTTTTGCGGAACGTTTACAAAATAATTGTCCATGCAGTCTTTCTTCGTATGGAATATCATTTTCGGCCATAAGTCCGATAAATTCCCAAGGGGAATATCTTGATAGTGCTGATTTAACAAAGTGAGGGTTCTCGCTGTAATAGTCTTTTGGGTCAGATCCATAGAGATTTGTGAAATTACACTTTCCACCACCAGAAATAAGGATTTTACGTCCAACTTGCGCATTATGATCCAGAAGATAAACTTCCTTCCCTTCTAATCCACAAAAGTGAGCCGCCATCATACCAGCAGCACCTGCACCTATAATGATAATATCTGTATTTATAGTTTTAATATGTACCTCAAAACCCTTTTTTAACATTCCAAAGTTCAAGCGACAATGAATATGTAAAGATTTCAATGTCTTTTAAAAGTTAACATACTGAGTTTATAGGTGTAAAAAGACATATGTTTAACTTCAAAAATACATATAACAAAAATCCAAATCACTTCTTTAGCCCAGTTGTGGCTGATCACATAGAAAGCCCAGAGCTAATACTCTTTAATTATGAACTGGCCTTAGAACTTACTGGAATAGACTTTCATAAATATACGGATCAAGAACTTGCCAGCTACTTTAGTGGAGCAGACAAGACAATAGAATCAATTGCTCTGGCCTACTCAGGACATCAATTTGGGCATTTAAATCCAAGTCTTGGTGATGGTAGAGCAATGCTTATGGGCGAAGTAGTAACTCCAAAGAACAATCGATATGATATTCAACTCAAAGGAAGTGGACCCACTCCATATTCAAGAAATGGTGATGGAAAGTCTGCATTAGGTCCTGTCATAAGAGAATATATTGTTTCTGAAGCTATGTATTTCTTAGGAGCTCCAACAACAAGAGCATTATGTGCTGTTAATACAAATGAGAAAGTTTTTAGACAAACACCAGAGCCAGGTGGAATTTTCACAAGGGTTGCAAGTTCTCATATAAGAATTGGTACTTTTGAATACTATGCCATTAGAGAAGATTTTGAAGGGATTAAAACTTTAGCTGATTATACAATTGATAGACACTATCCAGAATCTAGCGGGGACTACTTAAAGTTAATAGAATTAATTGCTAATAACTGGGCATTAATGATTGGAAAATGGATGAGTCTAGGATTCATTCATGGAGTAATGAATACAGATAATATGGCCGTTAGTGGAGAAACCATAGATTTTGGACCATGTGCTTTTATGGACACTTATTCAGAGAATAAGGTCTTTAGTTCAATTGATAGAAATAGAAGATACGCCTATAACAATCAACTTGAGATTGGAAAATGGAATCTATATCGTCTGGCCAGCTGTTTTATACAACTACTAGAAGTAGAAAAGATTGAAAACTTATTACAGCGATTAGATAATATATTTGAACAAAGCTGGCTTATAGAGATGGCGAAAAAATTTGGTATTGAAAACCCTAAGGTTGAGGATAAAGAGTTAATAAATTCTTTTTTAAAAATCCTAGAAGAGAATAAGCTCGATTTCACTCAAAGTTTTACAAAATTAACTTATGACTTAAGTTGTTTTGATAAATATCAAGGGTTCTCACAGTTTAAGGCCAAATGGGAATCAAGAATAGATATAGAAGTTGCTCAAGCCTTTATGAAAAAAATTAATCCCTATATCATACCAAGAAATCATCAGGTTCAAAAAGCTATTGAGCTAGCTTACGAAGGGGATTTTTCATACTTTAAGGAATTAAATATGGCCTATAAAGAACCATTTAGTCCAAAGTTTGAATCATTAATGCTTGCGCCACAAGAAGGTGAAGTTGTAACTGCGACCTTCTGTGGGACTTAGTAATGATTGAAATTATATGATAATTGTACTATTAATTAGAAAAAACAGGAAATATTATGGAATCAGAAATAATCGACATACAAATTAAACTTACACATCAAGAAGATTTGTTAGATCAGTTAAACCAAGTTGTTACAAAGCAGCAGTTCACAATTGATAGGCTAATTAAAGAAGTCACTGAATTGAAGCTAACATCTATAACTGGTCAAACTGAAATCAGTAATGAGAAGCCACCTCACTACTAATGAATTCTAATCTCTATTCTTTCTTTACAGTATCCCACCAATATTCAATTTCAGTATTTTTACTGGCATTAACAACCTGACCAATCTTAGGTGCAAGTAAATTGATATTATTCTCTTTAGCTAATTTAGAAATTTTTTGAATTGGATCAAACCAGGAGTGTAATGAAAGCTCAAACATTCCCCAGTGAACAGGAAATAACTTTCTACCTTTCAGGTCTTTAAAAGCTTCAATGGCTTCACTTGGAAACATATGAACATATTTCCAGTTTTTATTATATTGACCATTCTCTAAGAATGTCACATCAAAAGGTCCATACCTCTCTCCAATTTCTTTAAAGTGTGTATCATAGCCTGAGTCACCACTAAAATATAAATTATGATGACTAGACTTTATTATCCACGAAGCCCAAAGAGTTTCATTATTGTGTATTCCATCACGTCCTGAGAAATGTTGAGCAGGAGCGGCCGTGAATTCAACACCTTTTAAAATTATGGACTGCCACCAATCTTTTTCGATTATATTATTTGAATCTACTCCCCAACCTTTTAGATAAGACCCAACACCTAACGGTGTTACAAAAGTGACATCTTTGTCTTTGAAGTATTTGATAGACTCCATCTCAAGATGGTCGTAGTGGTCATGCGAGATAAGAACGATATCAATTTTTGGAAGTTCTTCTAAGTTTAGCACTGGTGGCTGAAACCTTTTAACCATAAAACTAAAAGGTGCTGCTGAATTTCCAAAAACTGGATCAACTAGAACAATAGTACCATCCATATTTAAAAGAAAAGTAGAATGCCCAAACCAGATAATTTTAAGATCACTTGAAGAGTTCATAAAGTCTTTTAGATTTGGTTTAATCTCAGGTAACAAACTTAGTGGAACACTATTTTTTCTTGTCGAAAACCACTCTTTAAGAAGCTTAAAACTCATACTCTTTTTTTTCATCTCATCAATAAGTGTAGGTCTTCTATTTTCAAAAACACCTTTCTCTTTATTATACTGATCAGAACCTTTAAAGTTTATAAGCTCAACACCTTCAGGTCTTGTCCCGAAAGTCGAACAACTTGTAAGCATAATACCTGCTATAAAAAGTATAAGAATACTAATGATCCAAAATTTAAATTTCATTTATCCCTTTTAAATTAAATAGTTGTCTAATTCAGACACGACAACTTTG
>Ga0209712_10001631_pt1 | contig 18981 bp, 12 predicted proteins | sample ArcOceMetagenome_FD_187443 | JGI IMG/M metagenome (GOLD analysis project Ga0209712, IMG submission 187443) | Marine eukaryotic phytoplankton communities from Arctic Ocean - Arctic Ocean - Greenland ARC118M Metagenome (SPAdes) (version 2) | ecosystem: Environmental > Aquatic > Marine > Oceanic...
TGTTCTTGCAAGTGGAATTACTATTCTTCAAGTGGCCGCTAATCCTTATGTGTCAGCACTTGGCTCAGTTAAAACAGCCGCAAGCCGTCTTAATTTAGCACAGGCATTAAATTCTTTAGGCACAACCATAGGTCCTATTCTCGGTGCTATGCTGATTTTAAATGCTGCTACAGCTGACGCCTCTACGGTGCAAATGCCCTATTTGTTTATAGCAGGAATGTTGATCACTGCAGCTATTGTCTTTTATAAGATAAAATTACCTGTTCTTGCACATGTGCAAAGTGATGAAAAAGTAAAATCAGACAGTATTTGGCAGCATAAATCATTGCTTTTAGGCGCGTTAGCTATTTTCCTTTATGTTGGTGGTGAAGTTTCTATTGGCAGTTTTTTAGTTAACTATTTTGCTGAATCGTCTATCGCGGGTTTGAGTGAAGCTGAGGCTGGTGAAATGGTGGCATTTTATTGGGGAGCGGCAATGATTGGGCGATTTATTGGGGCTGTTCTCATGCATTATTTTAGCGCAACGCGCTATTTAGCTGTTAATTCACTTATCGCTATTATTATGATCGTTGTTAGTATGAATACTACGGGAAGTATTGCTATGTGGTCAATTTTAGCGGTAGGGTTTTTTAACTCAATTATGTTCCCAACTATTTTTACCTTAGCTATTCGTGGTCTTGGCTCATTAACAGGTAAAGGCTCGGGTATTTTATGTCAGGCTATTGTGGGCGGTGCTCTGATTCCTGTTATTCAAGGTGCTGCTGCTGATATGTGGGGGATTCAATTTAGCTTTATCATTCCACTTTTTTGTTATCTTTATATTGGCTGGTATGCTTTAAAGGGAGTAGAAGAAAATACTGAAACCTAATTACAGGGTTGTGTGAATTGATATCATAGATGCATACAATTAAACCGGGCAGTGTGAATTGACCGGTTTTTTTGTAGTGATAGTGACTAGTAACTTATGCCACTTGCTCAGAACAAGTTGAATTAGGAAATAGTTTAAGACTCTTTTTCAACTCATTATAATTAAAGTGATTCAATCAGTGAACTAAGTTGTTTTTTAGGGCAATTTCGTATTTTTGTTAAACTATTGATTAGTTGTTCTTTAATGATTAAATTATTAATTAAATCCTCACCAAAGATAGATTCAATCGATAAAAAACTGTCAACAACTTCAGATACATCATCACTCCACATATCAATAGTGGCGTTAAAAGTATCAGCCATAGGGTCAAAAATTTCCTTGTTGTTTTTTAGTGCTTGGCAAATAAATTCAAACCAACTAGCTAATGAAAAACAAAGTAAGTCAGTTGAACGGTTGAGTTTAATATTGTCACGAATTATCGGTAACAGGCGCATTTGTAATTTCTGAGAGCCATCCCAAGCGATTTGTGCCAATAAATGACGAATTGAAGGATTTAAAAAGCGTTGAATGATTTGGTTACCGTATGCTTTTACATCCAATTCTTTTGGCGGAATAAATGAGCCAATAATTTCATCAGTAGCAAGCTTGGAGATAAATTGATAGAAGCCTTTATCGCTTGTGACATCAAAGATAGTATCAAAACCGGCTAACGAACCGGTGTAGGCGAGTGATGAATGCAAGCAGTTCAGTAATCTTAATTTAGCATTTTCAAAGCCTTCTACGTCATCGGTAAATATGACTCCTACTTGTTCCCAATCAGGTCGTTCGCCTTGCCAGTTATTATCGATAATCCATTGACTGAACTCTTCTCTTTGTATCGGCCAATTGTCTTGGGCACCAATGGCTTTTGATACAGATTCAATAGTATAGCTTTCAGTTTTAGGAGTAATGCTATCAACCATTGCATTTGGAAAAGAGACATTAGCTTCAATCCATACTCTCAAGCTGCCATCAATTTGAGCGGCATAATCTAAAACTGCTCGTCGAAGTTTGTCACCATTGTCTGAAACATTATCGCAACTTAAAACGTTAAAAGCTTTAATCGCATTTTGCTTTCTTTGCTTTAATGCTTCGACAATAAAACCAATGGCGCTGATTGGCGTTGTTGGGTTGGTTAAATCATGCTTAATGTCCTCATGATTTAAATCTAAAGAGCCGTTAGACGCTAGGCAATAACCTTTTTCCGTAATGGTAAGGGTGACAAGCTTAGTGGTTGCTGCCGACATGCGAGTGATGACTTCAGTGCTTTGTTGAGTAGCAACTAAAATTTTTTTTATTGCTCCAACGACTTGATAGCTTATTTTTTTATCTAAAATAGCGAGGGTATATAAATAATCTTGTGGTGCTAACATATCTCGTGCAGTTGCACTCCTCAGTGAAACACAACAGATTCCCCAATTCCCACCTGATAAATTCATAGCGTTTTCAGTGTAAACTGCTTGATGTGCTCGGTGAAAAGCACCGGGGCCTAGATGAACGATACCTATTTCTGTATTTTCTCTATCATAGTTTGGAATCGAAATTTCTGATTTATTTGCCATTTCCACTAATGTTTTTTGAGATAATTTCAGTTCATTCATTTTGATTATTTTCCGTCGAATTAGTTATATGGTCTAAGCTTTCTTTTAATGCCGATAATTGTGCTGATTGTAAAACGCCACCTTTTATTCTTAATATTTGCGAGGCCGCTTTAGCTGAAAATTTTATCGAATCAATTGCTGAAAGGCCTGATAATCGAGCCCCGATATAGCCACCATTAAATGTATCGCCTGCACCTGTAGTATCAACAACAGCGGTTGATGGCGTTATCTCGATATTTTTCATTTGATTATTAGTGAGCAATAAACAATTTTGAGGGCCATTTTTAATTACGATCTCATCAGCTTCAATGGTTAGTAAACGCTGAGTTACATCGTCAGCTGATTTGGCATTAAAGAGGATTTCTTCTTCCTCAAACCCAGGTAAATAGATGTCGACATACATGAGTATTTCATTAATAGCTTTAAGTGCTGTTGCTTTGCCTGACCATAATTTAGGGCGATAATTCGGGTCAAAAATAACTTTACCACCTTGTTTCCTGTAATCCATAAGAAACAAGTATAATTTTGAACGACACGATTCACTCATCAGGGCAAGAGTGATGCCAGACAAATATATATAATTGTGATTTTCAATTTGTTTTAACATTGGAACTAGTAGGCCTTCGTTGTTAAACAAATAGCTGGCCGCAGAATCACTACGCCAATAATCAAAAAAACGCTCACCAGTCGCATCGTTATTTATCATGTAAAGACCAGGAGATTTGTTTATTACTGTTTTAGGCTCAAGTAAATGAACGCCTCGTTGATCTGCGTCATGACGAACAATATTTGCCGATTTACCGTCTCCTAAACTGGTTATATAAGTAGTATTTATACCTAGCCCAGCAAGTGTACACGCTGAGTTATAGGTATCACCAGAAACGCCCAATGCAAAATTTTTATCACTTAAGGGAGAAAGCTCAAGCATAACCTCACCAATGATAGCAATATCAGCCATAAAATCCTCTATATTGATGCTTTAAAATAGACATCTAAATTTATAAGTTGTCTGAGTGTAACCATAATAAACGAAAACAAAGCGGCCTTACCAGTTTATTTTTTATTTTATTTGTGGTTATTTTAGAGAGTGTCGGTATAACTTATTGATGCTTATCTATATTTATTGCATTTTCATTTTGCTTTTTATATTTTACGATCGTTTAAATGTGTAGTTTAGGTATTTTATTTTGGACTTACCAATAATTTATCTGTTATATTTGATTTAATTAATACAGTGATTAACACAATCGTTAAAAGTTAAATTTTATCTTTAGTAAGATATATTGGTCAGTGGGAATTATGTGTTCATGATAAAAAAATTAGTATTACATCCCGATAGATTATTTTCATCCGATGAAAATATTCGAAATGTTGCTCGGACTTTATATCAAAAGGTCAAAGACTTACCGATTATTAGTCCTCATGGTCATACAGACCCATCGTGGTTTTCACAAAATACATCGTTTGAAAATGCTACTGAGTTGCTAATCAAGCCTGATCATTATGTGTTTCGTATGTTGTATAGTCAGGGCATCGCATTAGAAGATTTGGGTATTTCAACCACAAAGAATACTGAGGTCGAAACCGATAGCAGAAAAATTTGGCATATATTAGCCAAAAATTATTATTTATATCGTGGCACGCCATCAAGAATGTGGCTCGATACGGTGTTTTCTGAAGTGTTTAACTTTGAAGTTGTGTTGTCTGAAGAAACTGCCGATCATTACTACGATACTATTAACACAGCCCTAGCAACCGATGCGTTTAAGCCGCGTGCCTTGTTTGAGCGTTTCAAAATAGAATTAATTTCTACCACAGAGTCACCTTTAAGTGATCTTGCTGAACATAAAGCTATTAATGAGAGTGACTGGAATGGTCGAGTCATTTCTGCTTATCGCCCCGATCCTGTTGTGGATCCTGAGTTTGAAGACTTTGTTAGCGCAATTAAATATTTTGGCGAAATTACTAATGAAGATACGTCAACATTCACAGGCTACTTAGCTGCCCATCGAAAACGTAGAGCTTATTTTAAAGCAACAGGGGTTACCTCAACAGATCACGGCCACCCAACGGCTAGAACAGCAGATCTGGAAAAATCTGAAATAGAGGCGTTATATGCCATCGTTATTTCAGGTAAAGCATCACCAGAACAAGCAGAACTTTTCCGTGCTCATATGCTGACTGAAATGGCAGCCATGAGCATAGAAGATGGTTTGGTGATGCAACTACACCCGGGCGTTTATCGTAATCATAATCAAGGTCTTTTTGAGCGGTTTGGACGAGATAAAGGAGCCGACATCCCTCTTCAAACGAGTTTTGTTGAACAGTTAAAACCGTTGCTTAATAAATACGGCACTAACCCTGAATTCACACTAATTTTATTTACCTTAGATGAAACATCTTATAGCCGAGAGTTAGCGCCTTTAGCTGGACATTACCCCTGTTTACGTTTAGGGCCACCTTGGTGGTTTCATGATAGCCCAGAAGGGATGCGTCGATTTCGTCAGCAAACAACTGAAACTGCGGGTTTTTATAATACCGTTGGTTTTAATGACGATACTCGTGCTTTTTTATCTATTCCTGCTCGTCATGACGTAGCCAGAAGAATGGATTGTAATTGGCTTGCTGAATTAGTTTGTGATCATCGCCTAGATTTTAATGAAGCAGAAGAACTTGCTGTTGAGTTAGCGTACACACTAGCAAAGAAAGCTTATAAATTGTAATGCCTAGAATGAAGGCAAAAATAGAAAAACGGAGATTAAATAATGCGTGAAGCTTGGAGATGGTTTGGTCCTAATGATCCAGTAACAATTAAGGACATCAGACAAACTGGAGCGACAGATATTGTCAGCGCTTTACACTCTATACCTACGGGAGAAATTTGGCCTTTAGACAGCATTAGTGCTCATCAGAAATTAATTGAACAGGATAACAAGCCTCTTTCATCTTTAGTGTGGTCAGTTGTGGAAAGTATACCAGTCCATGAAGATATAAAACTGGGTCGCGACAACCATCAACGCTATGTTGATAGTTGGATAACATCAATGGAAAACTTAGCAAAATGTGGAATTAAAACAATTTGTTATAATTTTATGCCCGTTATTGACTGGACGCGTACAGATTTAAAATTTCAGCTGCCGAATGGAACCTATGCGCTTAGATTTAATCAGCAAAAGTTTGCTGCTTTTGATTTGTTTATTTTACAACGCATCAATGCAGAAGCTGATTATTCTGAAGAAGAAATATTACAAGCAAAAGTGATGTTTGACCAAATGTCAGATGAAGATAAAGCACTGTTAACAAAGAATATTATCGCTGGTTTACCGGGCAAAATGACCGATGCCTATACATTAGATAATTTTCGAGAGATGTTGGCGAACTATAAAGATATTAACAAAGATGTTTTAAGAAAAAACTTATTTTCCTTCTTGTCACAAGTATTACCAATAGCAGAACAATTAGGGGTTAAATTAGCGATACATCCTGATGATCCACCAAGAGACATGCTAGGTTTACCACGTATTATTTGTACATCAGAAGACTTAGATATTCTTTTTACTTCGCTACCAAGCCCGGCTAATGGTATCACCTTATGTGCGGGAACTTATGGTAGTCGCCCAGATAATGATTTACCTGCCATGGCTAAACAGTATGGTTCACGTATTCATTTTGCTCATTTAAGAGGCGTTAATAGAGATGAAGATGAGCAACGTTCTTTTTATGAAGCTGAGCATTTAACAAGTGATGTCGATATGGTGAGCGTTATTTCAGCTTTATTAAAAGAAGAAAAAATGCGTGATGAGGCTGAAGAGCATCGTGAAATATTTATTCGTCCCGATCATGGTCATCAAATATTAGATGATATTAATAAGCAAGGTAATCCTGGATATTCCTGCATTGGCCGTTTGAAAGGCTTAGCTGAAATACGGGGTGTCATTAAAGCACTGAATGCTAATTTATAATAACCCTCAGTCTAATAACTGATATTTATGAAGCTCAATAAGTGAAGTTTCTCTAGCCTTATGGGTATAAAGCGCTTATAGCCATTGATGTTTTGAAAAATGGTTACTACATATTTCAATAAGTTGTTGGCGGCTAGAAATGGAGCTTACAACTTTTTTTAAACAAAAATAGGAAAGAAGAATAATGATAAAATTAATGGCACCGATACTATTATACCTTGTAATAGGCATAAGCGGTTGTTCGTCCAACGAGACGGCTAGCGATAACGGTTGGCAGAGCTTATTTGACGGAAAATCATTAAGTGGTTGGAAGCAAATTAGTGGTAAGGCACTTTATGACGTAAAAGATGGTGTTATTACCGGAACAGCTGTTGCCAACTCTCCTAATAGTTTTCTAGCGACAACAGCAACATACGGCGATTTCATTTTAGAATTTGAAGCGAAAGTTGACAATGAGCTTAACTCTGGCGTTCAATTTCGTAGTCTAAGTGATCCGAATTATAAGGATGGTCGAGTACATGGTTATCAATTAGAGATAGATCCTAGTAAACGTGCATGGTCAGGTGGTATTTATGATGAAGCACGTAGCAAGTGGCTTTATCCGTTGTCACGCAATGAACAAGGTCGTGCCGCTTATAAAAATGAACAGTGGAATAAATATCGAATTGAAGCTATTGACACAAGTTTACGCACATACGTTAACGGTATTCCAACAGCTAACTTAGTCGATAACCAAACGGCTGAGGGCTTTATTGCGTTACAAGTTCATGGAATTGGTAAAGATAAAAATCAACTGGGTAAGCAAGTTAGTTGGAAAAATATTCGTATTAAAACTGAAGGCCTTGAAGCAGAACGTTGGGCTGAAGGTGCAAGTATTATTGAGCGAAACTTTATTCCTAATGAATTAACTTCACGTCAAAAGTCTGAAGGTTGGGAGTTACTTTGGGATGGAAAAACAACCAAAGGCTGGCGTGGTGCTAAGCTGAAAACTTTTCCTCCCAAAGGATGGCAGGTTAAAGACGGCGTATTAACAGTATTATCATCTGGCGGTTATGAGTCTCGTAATGGCGGTGACATTATCACGTTAGAAGAATTCAGCAATTTTGAACTAGAAGTGGATTTCAAAATTAGTGAAGGAGCAAATTCTGGTATTAAATATTTTGTTGACCCTAATTTACTAAAAGGAAGTGGTTCAGCAATAGGTTTAGAATTTCAAATTCTTGATGACAAGCGTCACCCCGATGCTAAAAAAGGTACTGCAGGCAATCGAACTATTGGTTCATTGTATGACTTAATAACAGCAGGTAATTTATCAAACCTTCATAGCGATAAAAAACGCTTTAATGGTGTTAACCAGTGGAATCGTGCACGTGTCGTTGTAAACGGCAGTAAAGTTGAGCATTGGTTGAATGGCGAGCAAACCGTTGAATTTGATCGCCATAGTCAAATTTTTAAAGCACTAGTGGCTTATAGTAAATATGCTAAATGGCCTAACTTTGGTGCTTGGGAAAAGGGGCCAATCTTATTACAAGATCATGGTGATTTAGTCCATTTTCGTTCAGTAAAAATTAAACGTTTAGATACCGCAGTGGAGAAGTAACATGAGTATGACACGTAGAAAGTTTTTAGGCACAAGTGCTGCGGTTGCTGGCGCAGCGGCTGTAACAGCAGCATCATTTTCGGCAAACAGCTATGCACGAATTTTAGGAGCTAATGACCGTATCAATTTGGGCTTTATGGGCACCAACAGTCGTGGTGCAGCATTGCTTGGTTCATTTGTATCAAATGGAGGAATTAACATTACTAATATTTGTGATGTCGATTCACGAGTTATTGATAAAACGTCAGCCACAGTGAAAAAATTGGGCTTCGCCATGCCAAAAGCTACTGACGATATACGGGTGATGCTAGAAGATAAAAATATGGATGCCATTGTTATCGCAGCCCCGGATCATTGGCATGCTACCGCAGGTGTTATGGCGTTGCAGGCTGGTAAACATGTTTATGTTGAAAAACCGCTCAGTCATAATCCCCATGAAGGCGAAATTTTTATTGAAGCCCAAAAAAAATATGGCAAAGTTGTACAAATGGGTAATCAACAGCGTTCTTCTGTTGAGACACAAGAATTAATTAAATACATTCATGACGGCATGTTAGGTCATTGTTACCGAGCAGAAACTTGGTATGGCAATGAACGTGGCTCTATTGGTAATGGTAAAGTTGCGGACGTACCTGAATGGTTAAACTGGGATTTGTGGCAAGGTCCGGCACCTCGTACAACCTATAAAGATAACTATGTACATTACAACTGGCATTGGTTTTGGCACTGGGGCACAGCTGAATTGTGTAACAATGCGGCACATGAACTTGATATCGCCCGCTGGGCATTAGGGGTTGAATTTCCTGAACAAGTTTCTGTAACAGGCGGTCGTAACTTTTATACTGATGATGATTGGGAAATGTATGACACTATACAAGCTCGATATGATTTTAAAGGTGGTAAATCTATTGAATGGGTAGGTAATAGCTGCAATAAAGTTCTACGTTTTGGTCGTGGGCGAGGCACGTTAATTCTTGGTACTAAAGGTTATGTAATTGTCGACCGTGCAGGTTTTGAAATTTACGACTTAAGCGGAAAATTAGTGAAAGAGCGTAAAGTTACAGGCAGAGCTGTTAATACTTCTGATCTTATGGGAGGAGGCGTATTAACCGATAATCATACCGCCAATTTCCTTGAAAATATACGTGGTACTGCGACTTATCAGTCATCACCAGCTAGCGAGGGACATACAAGTACCATGCTTTGTCATTTAGGTAATATTGCTTATCGTACGGGTGAAACGGTTCAATGCGATTCTGCTAATGGTAAAGTAAAAGGCGATAAAGCTAATGCACTTTGGGGGCGTGAATTCCAAAGTGGTTGGGATTTGAAAGCCTAACAACTATTTTTTTAGCTTAGGTACACATTTTATATTATAGAATGCTCGAAATATAAGACAAAAGGGACTGATGTTTATCAGTCCCTTTTTTATGTACAGGATTTACTGTATGTCGTGATCATCTGGATGTGAAAGAACGACGATGTATAATTATCTCTTCCTACCCATTCCTTGTAGGTGAATATTAAAGGCTTATTTACTGTTTATTGATTTTAGCGTGGTTATAGCGTATTAAAGCAGCGCAGAACGCAGTTGCCTGGAATAATCTATATCTTCAATCAATATTCATCTATCAATCTTCAAATATTCTCAATTTCAGCATTTTTAAATAACGTCGTTGCTTTAAATCTAGGTAGCCAAGTCTTGCTCAGTCATACGCCTTGTGCGCGAAATTTATACTTGTTGGTGGCGGGGACATTTTAGAGTATTAAAGTCTTTTTAAAATATATGTCCTGTTACAAAAATGCCGTTCATCTTAAGAGAAGGGCATTAGTATCAACGGCTTCTTTATCTTTAAACATAGTGTACAGCTATCGTAACCATGCGAAGGTGTTGTTACGGAACGCGTTTATAAGCCAAATACGCTAGGTAACCATTCACTGATTGCAGGAACACCAGCTACCAATGCTAATACCGCAATCATCGCCGCATACATGGGAAGAATAGGTTTAACAATTTGTTGAATGGACGTTTTAGCAATACCACAAGCAACAAATAACACGCTACCTACAGGGGGGGTACATAAACCAATGCATAAGTTGAGGATCATCATGATGCCAAATTGTAGAGGTGAGATTCCAATGCTTTCGGCAATAGGTAAGAATATAGGGGTAAATATTAATACCGCTGGCGTCATATCCATAAAGGTGCCGACTAATAGTAGGATGATATTGATCATCAATAAAATCATCAACGGATTATCTGAAAGTGATAAAATGAAGGCCGATAGTTCTTGCGGTATATTGGTGTAACTTAAAATCCAAGACATAGCACTTGATGCTGCGATGAGTAACATCACCACCGCTGTCGTTTCAGCCGACTTTAATAAAATATTTGCCAATTGATTGATTTTAACTTCACGATAAACGCCCACAGATAGCAGCAGCGAATAAAGCACCGCAATAACACCCGCTTCTGTTGCTGTGAATATGCCACCTAAAATACCGCCAATCACTAAGAATATTAAAAATAGTGCAGGTAAAGCATCAAAGCCTGTTCGAGCAATTTTACTAAAAGAAGACGTTTCACCTATAGGGTAGTTGTTCATTTTTGCGTAAATGGCACAAACTACCATTAATGATAATGCGACTAATAAGCCCGGTATATATCCAGCAATAAACAATGACGCAATCGACACGCCTCCACTGGCTAAACTATAAATGATTAAAATATTACTCGGTGGAATAAGCAAACCTGTTGTTGAGGCTGTAGCGGTTACCGCAGCACTAAAAGCAGGATCATAACCTTCTTTTTTCATTGCTGGGATCATAAAACCACCAATTGCGCTGGTTGCTGCAACGGCAGAGCCTGAAATAGCACCAAAGAGCGTGCTTGAAATAACATTTACTAGCGCTAAACCGCCGGGTAAGCTACCCAAAATTGATTTAGCAAACTCAATCAAACGTTTTGCTATACCGCCTTGCCCCATTAATATTCCTGATAAAATAAAGAAGGGAATAGCAAGTAAGGCAAAACCATTAATTCCACCTGCCATACGTTGCGCCATGGTCGTCATTGCGGGAGTTGGGTCAATAGTGACTAGCATAGTCGCGAGCGTTGCCAGCGCAATACTAATTGAAATGGGCACATTGGCTAAAAGTAACACCATGAACGTTATAATTAAGATGAGAATTGAAATATCCAAGGGTTATTCTCCGGTCACAATTGATTTATTATCGGTATTGGTATCTGCATCATTGTCGTCTTGCAGATGAGGGTGTACATAAACTTCACCCGCTAGCGTCGCGCGAGTGAAATCCAAGGCATAAATAGTGATTAGTACACCAGATATTGGGATGATCATATAAACGTAACCAATTTTTATCCCTAATGATGCAGACAGTTGGTTAAGTTCTAACGTTAAAAGTACCAATTGCGAGCCGCCATAAATCATCACGGATATGGCGAAAAGTACAGAGGCAAGGTAAGAGAAAATAGCGAGTTTTTTTTGCAGTACAGGTGTTTGTTTTTCTACTAGATAACTTAACCCTAAATGCGCTCGCATTCTGTAAGCCCATGCAGCACCAAGTAAGCCAATCCAAATCAGTAAAAATCGCGCTAATTCTTCAGACCAGCTACTGGGTGAATTGGTCGCAAAGCGGGTGAAAATTTGCCAAGTAACATCAAGTACCATTAATCCCATCAAAACTACGAGGGTAATGGCTAATGTTTTATCGATTATTTTTATCATCTTTATAAACCTTTACTTCGTTCTTATTTAATGTCAGCAATTTGTTGCATTAACTCGTGAACCGGGCTGCCTTTATAGCTATCATGCATGCCCTTTACCGCCTCTTTAAATGCTGCTTTGTCTGGTTGTATGATTTTCACACCAGCTTCTTCAACGGCTTTGAGAGCCGCATCAGAAGAGGTTTTCCATAATTTTCGTTGGTATGGCACTGACAAACGTGCAGCTTCTTGTACCCATGTTTGTTGTTTGGTGGTTAAGTTATTCCAGATAGGGCCAGACATTAATAATATATCAGGTACGCTGGTGTGCATATCTTGAGTATAATACCGAGCAACATCATAGTGTTTTGAAAGATAGAAGCTCGGAGGATTATTCTCTGCGCCATCAACAACGCCTTGTTGTAGCGCAGTATAGAGTTCGCCAAATGAAATGGGGGTTGCAGACCCACCTAATGCTTCAACCATTCGGACGGATGTTTGACTTTTTTGCACTCTAATTTTTAAGCCTTCAAGATCTTTAGGTGTTCGTATCGGTTTATCTCGGGTGTAAAAGCTTCGACTCCCTGCATCGTAATAGGCTAAGCCACGTAACTTTACTGCTTCACCTTCAATAAGTAGATCTTGACCAATTTTTCCATTGAGTACTCTCCACAGGTGATCTTCATCACGAAAAACGTAAGGAATTGAGAATATTTTCATTTTGGGAACAAAGCCTTCCATTGGGCTGGTAGAAACTTTAGTGATGGCAATAGACCCTATTTGTAATAGCTCCATTGAATCACGCTCTGAACCAAGTTGCCCATTAGGGTAAATTTCTATATCCATGGTGCCATTAGAAAGATCTTTTAAGCGTTCATTCATAAATATCATGCTTTTGTGCACGGAATGTCCGGTATCTAAGCTATGTGCTAATTTTAAAGTAATATGGCCATCGCCTTTATCACAGCCATAGAAGCTAAAGCTTAAAATGGCGATAAACACAGATTGAGCAAAGTGTTGTAATCTTAGTTTCATTATTAGAGGCTCCCCTAAGAGCAATTCAACATGACAGGCCACTTTGTGGAATATCACTTAATTGGCCTGTCCAGTTTCAAACGATAACATTCGTATTTAAGATCATCAAGTTGAGATTAAAGAAAAACTTTATACAGATGAGATAAGAGTTAGCCCTGAGCCCAGATAAATAAGGAAAGAAATTAGTTATATACTTCATGGATAACCGCATTGAGATAACTTTTAACTTATAAAGATAGCGTTATTATTCTCGATTATCATTAATGAACTGGTCATTCCAATTGCATTCGATGTATTTATAATTTAAAATTACTAACTGATTAGTTAGGTTTGATAGCAATTTTAACTTGTTTAGTTTAGTCGCCTGAAAAAAATTAATTTTGAAAGGAAAACTTATGAAGTCATCATCAGGTAGGGAACCGCGCCTTTATCAACAAATTGCTGAGAAATTAGTCTCTTTAATTGAATCTGGTGAATATACCGTTGGTATGCGTTTACCCGCTGAGCGAGATCTTGCGGCAATGTTTAATGTCAGTAGACCAACAATCCGGGAAGCGGTTATCGCTCTCGAATTAGAAAGTATTGTCGAAGTTCGTATGGGCTCTGGTGTTTACGTTATTGAAAATCGTAGGAATAAAAACCGGTTTTCTGATAAAGATGTTGGTCCATTTGAATTAACAGAAGCACGAGCATTATTTGAGGGTGAAGCTGCGGCACTTGCTGCAACAATGATCACTGATGAGGAGTTAGTATCGCTCGCTGAAACTTTAGATGAAATGGCGTGCGAAAATAAGAATGACATGGATACGCACGAAGCAGCAGATAAAAAATTCCATATGATCATTGCACAGGCAACAAATAATAGCGCTATAACCTCTGTTATAGAAGAACTTTGGGATGAGCGCGAACGATCTACCTTAACTAAACGTATGTATGAAAAAGTACGAGATAGTGGAGTAAAACCTTCTGTTGACGAACATCGAGAAGTCTATGAAGCGTTAAAAGCCCATGATGCTCAAGCTGCTCGTAATTTGATGCGTGCACATTTAATGCGCGTAATAGATGGTATTTTAGAAGCGACAGAAATTGAAGCGGTCGAAGCGGCTCGAAATCAAACACTTAAGAGTCGTGAAAGATTTAGTAGAACGCGTAAACTTAGCTAAACATTCATTATTTGAATGGTATTAGTCATTATGAAAGCCTGCTTTTTCGTTGAAAACAGGCTTTTTTTATCCAGTGATGGTGTTAGAAGTCTTTAGAAATACTCACTGTGAAACTTTGCCCCATATTACTAAAACCAACAGCTTCTTCATAAGAATCATCTAAAAGGTTATTCGCATTAAAGCGCAGGGTAATATCTTTTTTAATCGACCACTTAGCTGAAAAATCTACCCGATAATAACTGTCCATTTCAACTAGCCCTGTTGGAATTGAACTGTCATAGTAATTATCATTAAAGGTAATGCGTGAGGAAAGAAATAATACATCACTTGCTTGATGACTTAATAATATTCCAGCTTTAAATTCTGGCCTACGACGCAATTTAATATCAGATTCAAAAGTATCCATTTTATTGTAAGTAACGTGCCCTGAGATGTTGAGCTTCTTGGTAGGATGATATGTAAAAGATAATTCAACTCCTCTAGCTTCAACTTTTGAACGGTTAACATTAATAAAGTTGATAGGATCAAAATCGACTAAATCAGTAAAAGTATTCTTATAAATACTTGCAGTAGTCGTTAGTTTATTATTGAGTAAATGATGATTTAAGCTGACATCATAGTTTTCACTTAACTCAGGTTTTAGTAGAGGATTGCCAACAAAAGGGTGACCTACAGCGAAAAAACTGGGCAATTTAAACCCTTCACTATATTGCATTGAAATATCAGTTATTGAATTGAATTGATAACGAGAGATAATACGAAATGTATCGACCTTAATGGCTTCTGTTTCTTGGCCTCCATCAGTTTCATCATGGCGCAATGCCATGGTGAAGTTTAAGTTTTCTGCAGGGTTATATCCAACTTCGGCAAAAACTGATTCAGTGGATCGTGCAAGTGTATAATCTGCAGAGACTGGAAAACCAAAATCAATTATACTTTCCATACCACCATCCTCTTCAGCCAAAGCAACACCAAGCGCCATTGTTAAATTATTTGTATACATATAGTTTGCTGTCATACTGATATCAAGACGTTGATAGCTTGATATACTATCAATGGCTGGCACACCATCCAATACGGCTGGTGCTATCCCTGGGCTTGAAATATCTTCTTCACGCTCAGACAAAGCACTTTTTATATCGAGCCTCAAAGAATTGCTAAATTGATGTTGTAGGTTGGCATTAAAGTTAGTTTGCTGATAATCACGTGATTCAGGCATTCTAATATCACTAAGTCTATCGCCGCCACTATCTTCAGGAAAGGCTGCAGATTCACCATCAGCATAAAAGAAACCTAACTCCCATTTTGTATTGTTTAAGTTAGTAGATTTTATAGAAGCAATGATTTCTTGACGTTTAAAGCTATCGCCAAAATAACTGTCATCGCCATCTTGAACTGAGCCAGAAATACTTAATTGTGCAAAATCAGCAAGTACAGTAGCGAGATGAAAAGAGCCACCTAAACTATTATTACTACTTGCTTTTAAACTGACGATGCCAAGTTTACCTTCTTCAACCCCTTTAGTTTGAATACTAATAACACCTGAAAGAGCATCACTACCGAAAACGGTTGAATAGCTACCATAAAATATTTCAACTTGAGCAATTAAACTTGGGTCTAACGTACCCAGATCAAAAGCACCACCTCGGCTGTTTGTCGGGTCATTTACTTTAACGCCATCAATTAAAATGGTGACAAAATTTGGATCGCCACCACGTATTGATAAAAACGTAAGGCCACCTATGCCACCTTGTTCGATAATATCAATACCTGGTACGCCACGTAAAACATCGGCAAAACTATTAGGGGCAAGTGCGGAGATCTCATCAGCGTTAATAACAACTTTAGCTAAGCGTCCTTGATTACTGGTATTAGCAATATGTGTACCGGTAACAGTGATTACTTCGGTTAACTGAGTTTTATGAGCAGTTGACACTTTTATTGAGGTTAGAGATTCTTGAGCTAATAACTGCGAAGAGCAAAGCAATATAGCCAAAAGTAGCGTTGTAGTATTAGAAAAAAATGTTTTCAGAGGAGATTGTCGTTTCATTTTAAAATTCATTTGCGAGGTTGAACCTATATTTACTTATATTGCTGACGAAGTTCTTTTGCAGTGAAAGCAGAGCTTCTATTTGAAGTGGCGCCGAGTACTTTATTTACCAATTCGATTGTCGAGAAGTTACCTTGGTTACCCCAACTATTTTTTAAAAAACCTATTAAAGCGGTGATTTCAGCCAAGCTGACATTGTTATTACCTTTTAACCCAGGCATCTCTATGCCTGGGTTATATAGCGTGCCTGCTACATTAACAGGGCCTGTTAATCCGTGCAGTAGTAGAGCAGTCAAACGTTCAGAATTGCCCGTTACCCATTCGCTATTCGCAAGTGGCGGACCCGCAAAATCGAGTCCTTGACCATTTTCTCCGTGGCAACCACCACATCCGGCACGTTTGTATATATTCTTACCACGTAAATAGGTTTGATAATCTTTTTTATTAAGGTGCGTTTTAGTTTCTTCTTTAGCCTTAGGAAGCGAAATCAAAGTGAGTAATTGTTTTTGGCTTTTGTTATTTGAAAATAACGAAATAAAGTGGCTTTCACGGCCATTTAAGCCAGTAAGCGCTAAACTGGCGATGGTTGATGATTTTTGCCAATGGCTTACTAAAGTCACTAATAACAGATCACTTGCCGTTGTTTGAAATTGACCGAGTGTTGCCGCCAAAGACATTGCAAGTTCATACGATGAAGTTTGAGCCATATTTTGCTTTATTAAGGTTTCAACAAATAATAATTGTTGTTTTTTTGGTAGTTGCGTTGATAACTCAATTACCTGAGCTTTAAGCATGTTTGAAGCCGATGCTTTAGAGATGAACAAACTGAGTATAGGCTCATTAAGGGCGTTAAGTCCCTCTAATGTCCAGAGCGCATTGATTTGATGGTAATCTTGGGAAGCCGTTAAGGCTATATCATTTAGTTCATTCAGAATGGATTGGTCTTGCCTTTCAATTAATAGTCGTTTTGATGTATCTCGATGCCAACTGTTTGAATGAGTTAAATTCTCAACTAATTGAACACTGGATAAATTGGCTAAATTGGTACTCTTTTCAAGCGCATTAGCAGAGTCAGTTACTCGGTAAATACGGCCAAAATGCACACCTTGATCTAACTTTTTACCTAAAATATATTCTGACAAGTATTGAGTTAAATAAAACCTGTCTTGCAAAATTCCACGGTACATATCAACGATATATAAACTGCCATCAGGAGCCGTGTAAGTATTCACTGGACGAAATCGTTCATCCGTAGAGGTCAGAAACTCTTGTTTATGATAGAAAGGCTGGCCATCTATCAAACCATCTTGTTCCGTTATTTTAATGGCACTAACTAAGTTTCCTGAGGGTTCAGGGGTAAAGGCATGACCATAGAATTTTTCCATGGTCGTTCCTCGATAAATGACAGGACCACTGACAGCCGTCGCATTGATCATTTTATTATCATCATTGAGCTTGTCTTTATTGTACGCTCTATTCGTGCCTAAATTTGGTCTATTAGGGTATACTTTATTGTCAGATAAACGTTTTTGAGTTTTATCGTCAAATTTTATTTTAGCGTTTCTTATACTTGCATTCACGGGGACTTTATCAACGATTAATAATGAACTGTTAGTTGTATAATATAGGCGACCATAGTCATCTCTAGAAATACCCCATTGCCCACGAGATTCAGTTAATGCTCTAGCAAGTTTCCAATGTTGTGTTTGATAGATGATTTCACTATCTTTCTCTATCGTTGCGTTTAGTGGATATAGGCGATAACGCTTATTAGATTTTGCGTTATATAACCAATTATCTAATCCATATAATAAACCATTGGCTTTATGCTCTACATTTGGGCCTTCGGCATATGATGCGTCAATCACAACAGGTTCCCCTGCAACATCTTTATCATCAACCACGGTAATTGAAACAAAGTTCAAGGCATGATCATCGGCAAATAAAATACCGCCTTTAACATGGGCAATTGCTCTTGGTAATGTAATGCCTGACAAAAACACTGTGCGCTTATCGGTATATGTATCACCGTCACTATCTTCTAAAATAACTATATTACCAACAGGATCAGTTTCTCCTGTACCGGCAACGTCTAACATATAGTTAGTCATTTCGGCAACCCACATACGACCTTGGGCGTCAAAACTTATCAGGACGGGATCTTGAACTAAGGGCTCGGCGGCAACGGTTTCAATTAATAAGTCATCTTGTAATTGAAAAGCTTTGAGAGCATCTTTAGGCGATAGGGGATTTGACGAAGGTCCTTTTATCCATGCTTCGTAGCCAGCACCATGTACATGCTCATTTTTATCATCGTTATGATGAAAACATGATGATAGTAACAATGGAAAAATTAAAAAAAGTAGTGATTTGGCTATTTTCATAAATGAATTTTTTTCGGTTAGTTGATATGAAATCGGTATGACCAATTTAATATGGATTCTACTTTTTAAATATTAAAAAGGCAACACTAGTTATATCACTGGGAATTAATATATTCGTGGAGATTTGAAGCGACAATAAGTAGATATAGAGATGTCTGCAATTAAACAGGCTGATGTGAACTAATTTTTCAGCTATAGTGATTAGTGTCCTAGAGTTTTGCTCTTAGTTCTGGTCAAGCAACATAAGATACATTAATTATGGATTGTTCATACTAAATTGGGTGTTCAGGTAATTCTAAAGCACTATGGGGGCGAAAGCGAGTTAGAGTTAATGTTCTAAATCCATTTAAAATTTACATGATTCAATGTCCGCTTTGAGGATTTGAGATCTAATTCCGTGCAAAATTTTCGGCACAATCACAATTGTGAATGGATGTGATGTTTTATATAAAAACGACAACTTTAGGGTACCTTATTTGCCGTTTTTAACTCAAAAGCTAATGTCGGCTAATGGCTAAAAGCTGCTATATACGAGTACTAATCTTATATGTT
>Ga0209712_10001632_pt1 | contig 18980 bp, 16 predicted proteins | sample ArcOceMetagenome_FD_187443 | JGI IMG/M metagenome (GOLD analysis project Ga0209712, IMG submission 187443) | Marine eukaryotic phytoplankton communities from Arctic Ocean - Arctic Ocean - Greenland ARC118M Metagenome (SPAdes) (version 2) | ecosystem: Environmental > Aquatic > Marine > Oceanic...
GATAGAGCCAATAAATCACGTAAACAAGCAGTGGGTCTTTCATTTACCAAAGTACTAAATTTTTGGTAATCCTGGTAGTCACCACTTATCACAGCTTTTTGCAGTGTTGTGACTACGTCAGGGTTGTAAGAATGATATTCACCGCCGTGTACATATTTTAATAATCCGCCGTGGTCTACGTTTTTACGTTTTAACCAAGCGACACGGTTTAAATTAACTTGATCTTGTTGGAAATCCTCAAAGTCAGCACCTTGAATACGGCTTGGTACTCCTTTAAAGCAGATGTCCATTACTGTTCTATTAATCCCAATCGCTTCAAATAATTTTGAACTGCGGTAACTAGCAACGGTTGAAATCCCCATTTTTGACATGATTTTGTACAAGCCCTTGTTTATCGCTTTACGATAATTAATAGTCGCTTGCATTGGTGTCATGTCTAGATGCCCAGACTCACACATTTGTTCAATAATTTCGTATGCCAAGAACGGATATATTGCCGTAGCACCCAGACCAATCAATACTGCATAGTGATGCGAGTCTCTGACCGATGCTGTCTCTACTACTATATTTGCATCACAACGCAATCCTTTGTCTACAAGTCGCTTCTGTACTGCACCTACGGCCATAGCTGCTGGTATAGGTATGCGTGACGTTTTGATGGCTCGGTCTGATAAAATAACAAACGCGGCACGTTTGTGTGAGACTAAGTGTTCTACCTCATTGCATATTCGATTAATTGCTGCCTTAAGCCCTTCTTCTGGTGGGAAATTAAGATCGACTACTTCAGAATAATAATGTTCAGGATCGTAATTACGTAACTGCTTAAGATCGGTATACACCATGATCGGTGAGTCAAACAGTACGCGGTCAGCATATCCTGATGTTTCTGTGAATACCGACTTTTCGCGGCCAATACAAGTAGCCAAGGACATCACGTGATTTTCACGTAAAGAATCAATAGGCGGATTGGTTACCTGAGCAAACTGTTGCCGGAAATAATCGTAAATTGTACGGCTTCTTCCAGAAAGAACAGCCATAGGCGTATCATCACCCATCGAACCTGTCGCTTCTTGGCCATCTTTGGCTAAAACCTTGACTACTTGTTCAAGCTCTTCATAACTGTAATTAAACTGTTTTAAATAAGTATTCATCATGTTGTCATCAAACATACGCTTGCCGATTTCAGGCGCATCACATTGTTCAAGAGGTGTTAAGCGACGAATACTTTTATCTAACCATTCTTTGTAAGGATGACGACCCTTTAAATCATCATCTATTTCATTTGAGCGCCATAATTTACCTGTCTCGGTGTCTATAGCTAGCATTTCACCCGGTCCAACACGACCTTTTTCAATCACATCTTCTTGCTTATAATCCCAAATACCTACTTCTGAAGCTAAGGTGATTAATCCATCTTTGGTGATGACATAACGTGCAGGACGAAGGCCGTTGCGGTCAAGATTACACGCTGCATGGCGACCGTTAGTTAATACAATACCGGCTGGGCCATCCCAAGGCTCCATGTGCATGGAGTTGAACTCATAAAAAGCCTTTAAATCTTCATCCATGGTTTTGTTATTCTGATAAGCAGGAGGCACTAACAGACGCATCGCACGGAATAAATCCATGCCGCCGGCTAAAAACAGCTCTAACATATTATCTAATGATGAAGAGTCAGAGCCTACTTCGTTAACAAAAGGTGCCGCATCCGCCAAGTCAGGTAGTAAAGGTGTTTTGAATTTACCTGTTCGGGCTTGTGCCCAATCGCGGTTACCACGAATGGTATTAATTTCACCATTGTGTGCCAAATATCGAAATGGTTGAGCCAATGACCAACGTGGCAACGTGTTAGTTGAAAAACGTTGATGAAACACACAAATAGCTGACTTCATATTTTCGTCGGCTAAGTCTAAATAAAACTGAGGTAAGTCACCGGCCATAACAAGACCTTTGTATATTGTGACAAGACTAGACAAACTTGCGATATAAAAATCTTCGTCATTAGATAGACGTTTTTCTGCCCGTCTGCGAGCCATAAATAAACGGCGTTCTAGATCTTGAGAGCGCCATCCTGATGGCCCGTTAACAAATACCTGTTCAATTTGAGGCACACACGAGGCCGCAAGATCACCTAAGACTGACTTATCGGTAGGTACAACTCTCCAGCCAACAACGCCCAACGTCTCTTTTTCTAGCTCTTCAGTGATGACTTGTTTGGCTAAGTCAGCTAGTGCTTGGTCTTGGTTCAGAAAAATTACACCAACACCGTACATTTGGCCTAACTTCCAGTTTTGCTGTTCGGCTATTTTGCGAAAAAATGCGTCGGGTTTTTGTAGTAATAAACCACAACCATCGCCTGTTTTGCCATCAGCAGCGATACCGCCACGATGCTGCATGCGGTCAAGTCCCTCAATTGCGGTACTGACCAATTTATGACTTGGCTCACCTTTAGTATGGGCAATCAGGCCAAAACCACAGTTATCCTTTGAATCATTAGGATGATATAAACTCATTAATGCAGACTCCTTCAACCTTCGACTGGGTGGGGTGTTGTATGTTGTTAGTACTAATCATACATCTATCTACGTGTATGGACCTAAGATGGCTCCATGCCCTGATGCTTATTTTCCAATTATAATTACCATTAGGGATACCAATCGAGTACCGAATATTTATACTAAGCAGGTCATATAAAATACCGAGGATTATTTTATAAATCAATTGTCTTATATAGCGTATTTGATATTTTTCATGATGCAGAAGCTATTAAGTACTAAAAACATATATAATTCAATGATATAGTAGTTTTTTTTGGCTTAGTTATAAGCTATAAATAAAAGCCTAAAAACAATTCCAGTTGTTACTAAAAAGTAAAAAAAACACTACTTTGTTATATTTTAGTATGCTTTGTATTGAATTAATATTTATATAAAGTGAATAAGCAGTCTTTTGGGTATTGAGATATACATTTAATAATAGGCTAAGTTTTGATCCTCGGAATATTCTTGCTAGCATATTACTAATTCACAAAAACCACAGATGTTTGAGACCCAGATTTATGACAAGAATGACTTTAGTTGATCCATGGGTGATCCGTATTGCTCAGCTTATCAACAGATTTGGTGCGGTAAAAGCCAGCGTTTTATTTGTTTTTTTGACATTGATATTTACTTTCACTGGCACCTATTTTCTTAGGATGTTCTTCAGCGATCAAGCCCATACTGAAGATTTTTTAATTGCTGTTGTATTGACATTACTCAGCGCACCTTGGGTATTGTGGGTTTTTAGCGAGTTGGTAAAACAGCTAGAACGCTCAAGAGAAAATCTTGCGGAGGCGGTGACTCAATTAGAACGATTACGTAAGGAAGATGAGTTACTCAATCGCACTTTGCAAAATAATATTAAGCAGCTTAATCATGAAATTGAGCAACGCAAAAATGCCCAGTTAGAGCGTGAAAGTGTTTTCACCGATTTAGAGCGTGAAATCACAGATAAGTCTGAGAAAGAACAACAAGCATTTCAGTTATCTACTCTACTGAGATCAATCATCGATGCGTCTCCAGACTTAATATATTATCGGAATCAAGAAGGGCAATTTGCCGGCTGCAATCGTGTTGCAGAACAAATGACGGGTAAAACCGAACAAGAGTTAATTGGGTTAACGCCTCACCAAGTTTACGGTGAAGAACTTGCCCGACAAGTAGTTGCCAGTGATCAAGACGTACTTGAAAACAACCTCAGTATTACTGAAGAACTATGGTTGCGCTTTTCTGATGGTCGCAGCCGCTACTTTGAAATGCGTAAGGTGCCATTTTTTAGCGCTGACGGCACGCGTCTTGGACTGCTTGCCTTCGGGCGTGATATTACTGAGCGTAAACAGTCAGAGGATGCTGTAGCCAAAGCCAGTAGAGACAAAGCTGCTTTTATTGCGACTATTAGTCATGAGTTACGCACACCGCTAAACGGCATTGTTGGATTAAGCAGAATGTTGCGTGATACTGATCTGACTAGCGAGCAGTTTGCTTGGGTTAGTACAATTTACGCAAGTGGTATTACTTTGGGTAATATATTTAATGATATTATTGATTTAGACAGGCTAGACAGAGACAGGCTTGAATTATCACTTAAAACAGTATCAATAAAAGATTTTACTCAAGAGCTCGCTAGTATCATAGAGTTGTTAGCCGATGATAAGGACCTCACTTTTGCTGCACATGTAGAAGAGCCCTTGCCCAGTTTAGTTGAGGTTGACGGTACTCGCTTAAGACAAATTTTGTGGAATCTATTATTTAACGCAATCAAATTTACACAAAAAGGTACGGTCTCATTAGAAGTTAAAGCTAAAAAAATTGATGATAAAACATCCATGGTCACATTTAAAGTTTGTGATACGGGTGTAGGTATACCCAAACAAGATCTAGATAAAATTTTCGCGATGTACTACCAAGTTGACTTACCCGAACATCAAAGTGCAACAGGAACTGGCATTGGCCTTGCTATCTGCCAACAAATGGTATCTTTGATGAATGGTGAAATTAGTGTGAGCAGTGTGAGAGGTGAAGGTACCTGTTTTACTGTCGACTTACCTCTTGGTATAAGTACAAAGCCTATTCAAGTTGAAACACTTAAAGTCACAGGTTTACAAATATTGTTGGTTGAAGATATTGAGTTAAATGTGATGGTCGCAAAAGCGTTGCTGGAAAAACTTGGACAACATGTCGACGTCGCTATGACAGGTAACGAGGCGGTTAATATGGCACGTGAAAAACAATATGATCTAATTTTACTGGATATTCAATTACCTGATATGAATGGTTTTGATGTAGCCAATATTTTGCATGAAGAATCGTTGGTAGAGCAAACAAGTATTGTGGCGTTGACTGCAAATGTGATTAAAACTCGTCAAGAGTATCTTGATAACGGGATGGATGAAGTCATCTCGAAGCCAGTCAAAAAGAGTCGTATTATTGAAGTGTTCAACAGTTTGTTCTGCGAGCAACCAACAACGCCTCATCAGCCTGCTCCAGAGCCTAAAACAGCCCTGTTAAACACTGTTCTCGATATAGAACTATTACAAATGTTGGTGGATACCATAGGCCACGATATGGTGTGCACCAGTGTTAATGTTTTTCAGGAAAAGATGCCTGAATATTTAGAAATTTTGCAGTTGAATTTAAGTGCCAATGAAAAAGACGAAGTGTGCTCCCAAGCACACAAAATAAAAGGAGCGGCGAGCTCGGTAGGCTTAACCCGAGTTCAAAAAATTGCTAACGAAATCCAACAAGGTGATCATCCAGCATGGTGGCAAAATGTGCATGATTGGGTAGAACAGTTAAATCAGGCCACTAACCAAGATATGCAGAAATTAATTAACTGGTTGGGTCAGCAAGATATAGACGATTAGAGGGGCCTAACTGGCCTCTACCTGAACAATAGTTAATTCATCAAATATTATGATACGGTTTTTGTTGGCTAGCTTGTTTTTAGATGTAACATATTGGTTATTCGCCATTTAAATTAATGGCAGCACAAATAGGTTATATCAGTTATGTCAAAATTTGACCCCGTTGATCATTCACATCGTCGTCGCAATCCTTTAACCGGAGATTGGGTCTTAGTCTCACCCCATAGAGCGAAACGTCCTTGGCAAGGTCAAGTGGAAAAGTTACAAATTGCTTATACTGCATCACACGACCCAGAATGTTATCTATGTTCGGGAAATACCCGTATTAATGGTGAAATTAACCCTGAGTATGCCGGGACATTTGTATTTACGAATGATTTCGCAGCATTGATGCAAGACACCCCTGCAACACAACAATCGAATGATGATCTATTTACTTTGCAGGCTGCCAGAGGGACTAGTCGGGTTATTTGTTTTTCTCCCGAGCACAATAAAACGTTACCTGAATTATCTTTACCCGCTTTGGAAGGTGTAATCAATACTTGGCAAAAACAAGTGGCCGATTTATCAAAAGACTATGTTTGGGTACAAGTATTTGAAAACAAAGGGGCAGCCATGGGCTGTTCTAACCCACATCCCCACGGACAAGTCTGGGCGAATGACTTTATACCTAACGAAGTAGCAAAAGCCGAAGTTAAGCAAAAAGCTTACTTTGATAAACATGCTAGTTCGCTGTTGTTAGATTATGCGCAAAGGGAATCGGTGGATGGTTCGCGTACTGTAGTTGAAACCGAACATTGGATAGCGGTAGTGCCATACTGGGCGGCTTGGCCGTTTGAAACTTTGCTTATGCCCAAGTTTACTTGTGCCAGATTAACCGATGTTAACTCAGCGCAAAAAGCCGATTTGGCCGTCGCTATTAAAAAACTTACAAGTCGATATGATAATTTGTTTCAATGTTCTTTCCCTTATTCAATGGGCTGGCACGGTGCACCAAACAATCTAGAGTCGACTGAACATTGGCAAGTCCATGCTCACTTCTATCCTCCTTTGTTACGCTCAGCCACTGTACGTAAATTTATGGTAGGTTATGAAATGATGGCAGAGCCACAACGAGATTTAACCCCAGAGCAAGCAGCACAGCGTTTACAGACGCTCAGTGATGTTCATTATAACGAATTAATTGGAGTTTAAATTGATGTCTAATAACACGTCTAAACTTAAGTCTACTATCTCTCAAAGTATTATGTTGACTGAACTTAACTCGGTATTTACTCAGACATTTGGGGAAGCGCCAACTCGTCATTTTCAGGCACCTGGTAGAGTTAATCTGATAGGTGAACATACTGACTACAATGATGGTTTTGTACTGCCTTGTGCTATTGATTATCAAACTTTAGTTGCAGTGACACCTAGAGACGATATGACGGTTAAAGTTGTGGCCGTCGATTACAGTAACCAACAAGATGTATTTTCACTCGATTGTGAAATCGAAGCTCACCCAACACAATTGTGGAGTAATTATGTGCGCGGTGTCATCAAACACCTGCAACTTAGAGGTCATGTATTCAAGGGTGCCAATCTGGCTATTACCGGTAATGTACCACAAGGCGCTGGGTTAAGTTCTTCAGCCTCATTAGAAGTGGTAATCGGTGAAACTTTTCGTGGTTTATATGATTTATCACTAACCAAAGCGGAAGTGGCGTTAAACGGTCAAGAAGCTGAAAATCAGTTTGTAGGGTGTCAGTGCGGCATCATGGATCAAATGGTCAGTGCTTGTGGCTCTAAATTCAACGCCTTGTTATTAGATTGTCGTTCGTTAGACGCAGAGCTGATTTCAATGCCAGAAAACCTCACGGTGATGATCATCAACTCCAATGTGAAACGGGGGTTAGTCGATAGCGAATACAATACCCGCCGCCTTCAGTGTGAAGAGGCTGCTAGTACTTTGGGGTTAAAAGCATTACGTGATATCAGCTTGGCTGACTTACATAGCAATAAAGATAAACTGCCTGAAGTGGTTTATCGACGCGCCCACCATGTGGTGTCAGATAGTGAGCGCACTGTTTTAGCTGCGCAAGCTCTGAAAACAAATGATGTTGTACAGCTATCCAGATTGATGGCCCAATCCCATATTTCAATGCGTGACGACTTTGAAATCACAGTACCGCCGATTGATTTCGCCGTAAAAATATTGACTGAATACTTAGGCGATAAAGGAGGCGTTCGAATGACGGGCGGAGGCTTTGGTGGCTGTATGGTGGCTCTTATGCCTCACGATATGGTGGAAGGTGCAAAACAGTTGATGACTGAGCGTTATCAAGCAGAGACGGGTTATCAAGAGACTATTTATATTTGTAGTGCCAGTGACGGAGCGGGGGAGATATAATTAAAAAAATTGAAACGTTGAAAGTGTAGCCAATGTAGTTAGTTGCGCTTTTAATGTTTTGGTGTGTATTCCTAATATCAAATATAGCTTAAAATATGCTAATAACAGTTTTGACATCGAGTAGTTGATGGTCAGTCAATCTTCTGTTGGTATTTCTATCTACATTTAGCTTTATATTTGCGGTGAGCTCTTTTTCTTAGCCAGTATCACTAACAATACCCCCCCTAGGATTACTGCAGCCGATGCTGCAATATGTAAGTCAATCGGTTCATTAACTAACATTATCCCGCCTAAAGCTGCCCAAATAGGCACTGATAGCTGACATACTGCTGCAATACTAGGTTTTAATTTAGGCATGACTTGATACCAAATGGTGTAACCTAATCCTGAAGCGAGTGCTCCTGAGCAAAACGTGTAGAGTAACCCCTTTAAGCTGACGTTGATGCCAAAACTACAATGCATCATTATCAGACCCATGCTGGCGATGGGGACTAATCGAATAAAGTTACTGGCTGTATCATAAAGTGGGTACCTCGATTGGGCGCCAATTAAGCTATATATGCCCCAAGCTATGCCTGCTAAAACCATTAGTAAGCAACCGAGTAAACTAGGCTTCTCCAGCTCTGGAAAGACAAAGTAAATGAATCCCAATAGAGACAGTAAAACCCCAGTATATTCTTGAAAGCCCATTTTATTGCCAGTTAACCATCCTTTGAACAGCATAGTAAACTGCACTGCTGCGAATAATATTAGCGCTCCAGTTGCAGTGTTGAGAGTAATATAGGCATAAGAAAAAGCGGTGGCATAAACAAACAGAGACAAAGCACCGCTGTGGCTACCATACTGATTAATTTTACAGATCACAGATTTGTCTTTGATAATAACTATAAGGGCCAAAATAAGCGCCGCACAAAGCAATCGAATAGACGTGAAATCTGCAGGGTTAACCTGCTCTGTATTTAATGCAAGACGACATAAAACAGAATTGGCAGCAAAAGCGAACAAAGCTAAAAATGTTAAAATAATTGTTCGAGGGAAGCTCAAATCTATATCAACAGCCAAGTCGCAGAGCCTAAAAATGCAAATATACCGACTACATCAGTGATAGTGGTTAAAATTACACTGCCTGCTAAAGCAGGATCAATTTTCAATTTTTTCATGATGATTGGCAAACTTGCACCTGCTAATCCTGCGGCAATCATATTGATCAGCATCGCAAAAGCGATGACTGCGCCTAACATCAAGTCTTGTTTCCAAATGGCGATCACTGATGCAATCAACACAGACCATATCACACCATTTAAAAAACCGATGGCTAATTCTTTACTGATCAACCATCTGGCGTTAGCTGAATTTACATGACCTAAAGCCATACCCCGAATAACGAGTGTAAGAGTTTGATTACCTGCGACTCCACCCATGCTGGGTACTATAGTGTTGAGTATTGCTAACACCGCAAGTTGGCTTAAAGTGGCTTCAAATAAGTCACTCACGGCAGCTGCCATTAAGGCAGTAAGTAAGTTGACACCTAACCAAATTGAACGACGCTGGGTACTTTTTACGACTGGTGCGAAAGTATCCTCTTCGTCATCTAAACCTGCCATACTCATCATCGAGTGCTCTGCGTCTTCACGAATAATATCCACTACATCATCGATAGTAATACGACCTAATAATTGATTGTTTTCATCTACTACTGGTGCTGATAACCAATTGTATCGCTCAAACAAACTGGCGACTTCGTTATCCATCATGTTGGCTGGAATGGCTTCAGAGTCCTTAATTAACGATTCTATGGGTGTATTAGTAGCGGAAGTTACCAGCCGAGTCAGTGCCACACCACCCATTAATTTATCATCACGGTCCACTACATATAAGGTATCCGTATGTTCAGGCATATCACCTTTTAAGCGTAAATATCTGAGGATCACATCAACATTAATGCCTGGGCGAAGCATAATAGCATCGGTGTTCATAATAAAGCCTGCCGTTTCTTCACCATAAGATAATCCAAGTTCGGCACGCACCCGATCTTGTTCATCCATAGCCGCCAACAAATCTTGTGCTACTTCTTGTGGTAAGCCACGCAAGGTATCGACGAGGTTATCGGTGTCCATCTCTTCTAGGGCATCTGCAACCTTTTCTGGAAGCATTTTTCTGATAATGCCATTACGTACATCATCAGATAACTCTTCCAGTACGTCACTATATAAATCTGGTGATATGAGTTGCCAAATATCCAAGCGATTGCGGCTGCGGCTCGATTCCAAAAGTAAAGCAAGATCACCAGGCTGCAATTGGAGCAACATCTCTTTAGCTAGCTCAGTTTGCCCGCTACCTAAGGCTTCATTAATGTCATGAAGTTGGTTGTTACTACTTTTAGCTTTGAAGGTATTTGGCATGGCTTAGATAAAATTTCTCATTAGGTCAATACGCCCTAAGACGTAAAGCACTGACTTTACGTTATTAGTTTAATCTATGCCCATAAGCTGGTCAGTACATATTTAACTTTAAGCGTGTGAAATATGTAGAGCAGAGACTGATAAACGACAATATTAATTTGTTATTTAGAGATATTGCACTTAGTTTACGGGATTTTCTATTAAGAGCATTAATAGTTACCCAGCCTTCCTGTATTGAGGGCAAATTAACTAACAATTTAATACTTTTTGCATGCGTGGCTAAAGGGTTTAGTTTCTTAGTTAGTCATTATTAGAATAAAGGATACTGTGCATAAATGGAAAAAAGGAGTATTAATAGTACCCACTGAAACTACCAAAGTATATTCATAGTCATATGCCCAATGAAATAGAGTTACTAAAATCTCAAGTGGAAGTCTTGAATCTGGAGATTTTTAAACTGAAAGATAACAAGCAGCAGCTTGAACTTGTCATAAAAAGCACAGGTGTAGGGATATGGGACTGGTATGTGCAAACAGGTAAGACAATATTTAATGAGCGCTGGGCAAATATTATTGGATATAAATTAGAAGAATTATCTCCAGTAAGTATCGAAACATGGATGAGTCATGCACACCCAGGTGATCTTGAAGAATCAGGTCGTTTACTTGAAGAACACTGGGTAGGGGGGGCTGAATACTATATTTTTGAATCACGGATGAAACATAAAGATGGGCACTGGGTTTGGGTCTATGATACCGGACAGGTAATCGAGTGGGAAAGTAATGGTGCGCCAAAAAGAATGATTGGCACACATTTAGATATTACAGAGAAGAAAAATTTTATAGCTAAACTTGATGAAGCGAACGAACAGTTAAAGGAAATGAGTTACATTGACTCGTTAACTAAAATACCAAACAGAAGAGCATACGAAGAAAAGCTAGCCAGTTTAGTTGCCCACTCTAGGAGATACGAAACCCCCTTGTCTGTTCTTATGATAGATGTCGATAATTTCAAAGAGTACAATGATAACTATGGTCACAAAAAAGGTGATGAAGTCCTACTTAGGCTAGCTCAGAAAATAAAGGGGGCATTACCAAGGGAATCCGATTTCGTCGCACGTTATGGTGGTGAGGAAATAATCGCACTCTTACCAAACACCGCCATAGAAGGTGCAATAGTCACAGCCAAGAGAATTATTCATAGCGTAGTTGAAGAAAATATTGAACATTTATATTCTAACGTTGACGAAATGGTGACTGTAAGTATCGGTATGTCTTCAACTAATTTGGACTTCGATACACTATTGGAGCATGCAGATAAGGCACTTTATGAAGCCAAAAAAAATGGCCGAAACAGGTATGAATGGTTTGCTAGCCAATAGCATCAAGTAACACCCCCGCGAGTTGATAAGCGTGGCGTTTAGAATGTCTGGATTAAGCCCATTTTACCTTTTGAGACGCTAGACTGAAAACGACGGTAAATGCCTAATCTAATTACCTGCCCCTCCTCAATAACCCCATCTCAGTTAAGTGGGAATATGTGCAAAGAAATCTGACAGTCCGCTTTACGACCTGTGTCGTTCAACAAGACTTTTATGCTTTAGCTGGCTTGAAAGGTAAAGTGCAAGGACGCATTTTTAAAAAAGTAACTGACACGAAGGCCTCCATCGCGAAGCTGGCTTTTCGCTTCTACAGATAGATAAACGTACTATTCATAGTTTACTATTCCTCCTCATTAAACTTAGTGACGATTAACGTTTCTACCGCGTCCATTGCTGCTTGTGCATCTTTGCCTTCACTGACGACTCGCACTTCTTTGCCTTGGTGGCTTTCGAGCATCATTAAGCCAAGTACGCTGTTGGCTGAGGCTTGTTTATTACCTTGGTGAAGGGTGATTTTTGCATCAAATTTATTGGTTAGCTGAACAAGTTGTGTAGCTGCTCTGGCATGCAGCCCTAATTTATTGACTATCAGTATTGTTTTTTCGAAGCTAGGCATCAGTTTTGTTCGCGGTGGCGAATTTGTACATCAGGATGAGAGTTGCTAAAAGTTTTGGCTAAAATTTCGGCAACATAAACGGACCTATGTTGGCCGCCAGTACAACCAATGGCTACCGTCACATAGCTACGATTGTTACGTTCTAAATGCGGTAACCAAGTGGAAATTAAATTTTGAATTTGCCAAATAAACTTAGTCACTATCGGTTGTGAACTCAAAAAAATCTGAACTGGTGCATCTAAGCCTGTTAAGTGTTTCAGATCAGGCTCCCAATGAGGATTAGGTAAAAAGCGTGCGTCAAATACATAGTCTGCGTCTTTGGGTATGCCATGCTTAAAACCAAAGGATTCGAATACCAAGACCAGCCTATTGCTTTTTTTACCCAAAATGCGTTCACGGACTAATTCAGCGAGCTGGTGGACCGATAGTTTGTCAGTGTCTATGTACAAATCAGCACGTTCGGCAATAGGTGCGAGTAATTGACTCTCTGCTTGGATAGCATCAGATAAAGATTTATTTTGTTTGGATAAAGGATGCAGCCGTCTTGTTTCGCTAAAACGCCTAATCAACATATCATCGCTGGCATCTAAATAAAGTATGGTCATGTTCCAGGTGGAGGGTAGGTAATCAAGAATTTCGACTAGTTCATTAGGATTTTTGGGTAAGTTACGTACATCGATGCTAACCGCCACTTGGTCGTATTCATCAATTACAGTATGAGTGAGTGTGGGTAAAAGGTTAACTGGGATATTGTCCACACAATAATAGCCAAGGTCTTCTAATGAGCGCAGTACTATAGATTTTCCTGAGCCAGAGCGCCCACTAATAATGATAAGTTTCATTTAGTTCAGTGCCTCAAATAATTCTTGATCTGTTTTGGCTTTGCGCATCAGGCTCAAGGTGTCCTTATTATTTAATTTCGTGGCAATGGCTGATAAAGTGCCTAAATGTTCAGATGCTTTGCTTTCGGGTACCAAGATAGCAAAGAAGACATCAACGGGTGAATTGTCTATGGCGTCATAATTGATCGGATTTTCACTGGTCACCACAATAGCGATAACATTTTCCAGATCTTTTAGGCGACCATGTGGCAGTGCAATACCATTACCAATACCAGTACTGCCCATTTTCTCTCTGCATGTAAGACTAGATAAAATAGTAGCTTGATCGATATCAATTAAATATTGATTAGCAATTTGACTAATGAGTTCAAGTACTCGTTTTTTACTGGTTCCCTGAACTGCACATAAAGTACAGTCAGGGTGAAGAATATCTTTAATTTCCATTATGGATTCTAATTATGGTTAATCGTTGACACCATCAATGGCGTTTAATTTTTTCCTTGTGCTTAATCACTTGTCGGTCAAGTTTATCGATTAAAGCATCTATCGCTGCATACATATCTGAATGTTCAGATGTAGCAAACACCTCTGTTCCACTAAGGTGTAGAGTGGCTTCCGCTTTTTGACTCAGCTTTTCCACATTTAAGATCACATGAACATTATTTATATGCTCAAAATGACGTTCTAGTTTAGTAAATTTTGTATCGACGTAGTCTCTTAAAGAATCTGTAATATTTACATGATGACCGGTAAGGTTAATTAGCATATCGCCTCTTCCTTCTTCAATTCGCCTAAAGCAGGCTCTTACGTTGGTTAGATGGTGGGATCATTATTGACTCCCGGTATTTTGCTATTGTTCGCCGCGCCACCATAATGCCTTGGTCGGCTAACACTTGTGCAATCTTGCTATCGCTTAAGGGTTTACTAGGTTTTTCTGCTGCCACTAACTTTTTAATCAATGCCCTTATAGCAGTGGATGAACATTCTCCGCCTGCATCTGTGGCTACGTGGCTAGAAAAAAAGTATTTAAGCTCAAAAATTCCTCTTGGGGTATGCATGTATTTTTGTGTTGTGACTCTAGAAATAGTTGACTCGTGCATATCTACCATTTCAGCTACATCGTTCAACACCATAGGCCTCATCATTTCGGGACCGTGTTCAAAAAATCCCATTTGTTGTTGCACTATACAATTAGACACTTTAAGAAGGGTTTCGTTGCGGCTTTCTACACTTTTAATAAACCACTTTGCTTCTTGTAAATGTGAACGAATAAATTGACTGTCTGTGGTGCTTTTAGCACTTTTACTCATCGCCGCATATTGCTGGTTGACATTAAGCTTAGGTAGACTGTCGGGATTAAGTTCTACAGTCCACCGGCCGTTTTTCTTAGAAACTGATACATCAGGGATAACATATTCCGATTCACCTGTAACTATTGCGGTGCCAGGCCTTGGATTAAGAGTTTGTAACAGACGCATGGCTTCCCGTAACTCTTCTTCTTTGAGTCGTGTCTTGCGCATCAGAGTACGATAATCTTTACTACCTATCAGATCGCAGTAATCAGTAATCAACATCTTAGCTTCTTCTAGCCAAGGTGTATCTGGTGCAGACTGCCGTAATTGGATCAGTAAACATTCTTGCGCACTGCGTGCTCCTGAGCCAATAGGATCAAACATCTGGATTCGTTTAAGTACCACTGCCACTTCGTCCAGTTCAATCTCTTCATTATCCATACTGGCACAGACTTCTTCTATGCTGATAGTCAAATAACCCGCTTCATCGATAGAGTCTATGATGGCTGTAGCAATAGCAATATCGATATCACTAAAATGAGTTAAGCGCATTTGCCAAAGTAAATGATCTTGAATGTTGTCTGTTGTTTCGCCTTGAAATATTTGTTCATCATCGCCTGCTGAGCCTGCACTGCTGATTGATGATGGTGCTGATGAAGCACTTAAATACTCATCCCAAGTACTGTCTAAGGGTAAATCTTTTGGTATATCGTTATTTTGCAGGGCATCAACGCTATCGACACTATCCACATTTACTTCATCTTGGGTGCGTTCGTTATCTTTATTATCAGCATTGTGGTTAGTTTCAAGGGCTTCTTCGCTACTACCACTGTCATTTGACTCGTCTATTTCTAACAAAGGGTTAGAGTCTAGCGCTTCTTGAATTTCAGCTTGCAAATCCAAAGTAGACAATTGCAAGAGCTTAATAGCTTGTTGCAGCTGCGGTGTCATTGTAAGTTGTTGGCTAAATCTTAACTGTAAAGAGGGTTTCATTAACTTCTTATGTTTAATTTGTTGTTGTTATCAGGCGAAATAAACTCTTTATTCTAAAAATTACAGCGTGTTGTCGAAACTAACCCATATTAATTATTAAATTCGCATACTCGACGGCTTAATAGTTTTATGGATATAAACTTTACTATAGCCTGAATTGTTCACCTAGGTATACATCTCTTACTCGTTGGTCGCTTAAAACCTCTTCCGAGGTACCAGATGCTATTAGCTCGCCGTGGCTGACTATGTATGCTTTTTCACACACATCTAAGGTTTCACGTACGTTATGATCGGTAATTAATACACCTAGGCCTCTATCACGTAGCTGTTGAATTATTTTTTTAATGTCATTAACTGAAATCGGATCGACCCCTGCAAACGGCTCGTCTAATAATATAAACTCTGGATCAGCCGCCAAGGCGCGCGCGATTTCTACTCTCCTGCGCTCGCCACCAGATAAACTCATACCTAGACTGTTGCGAATATGGTTGATATTAAATTCGTCTAATAATGAGTCGGCTTGCTGTTCTCGCTGTTCTTTTGATAATTCTTTACGAGTTTGTAATATTGCCATCAGATTTTGATATACGCTTAGCTTTCTGAATATTGACGCTTCTTGAGGTAAATAACCTATACCTTGCCTAGCGCGCACATGCATGGGCTGCAGGGTAAGATTCTGTTGGTCAATATAAATCTCACCTTTATCTAAAGGAACTAGACCAACAATCATATAAAATGTGGTAGTTTTACCCGCACCATTGGGTCCTAATAAACCCACTATTTGACCAGTCGAGACTTCAATGCTGACATCTCGTACTACCTGCCTCGACTTATAAGATTTAGCTAAATGTGTGGCTTTTAATACGGCCATTAAGGTTGTTCATCCTGTTGACCTGACTCAAGTTCTTTAGGCGTTGTCACAGGCTGGAATGTGGTAATAACACGGCCGCTCTGTTGATCGCTGCCTTGGGCTATAATTTGCTCAAGTTCCATATTAAATGTGATTGACCTGCCCTGCACGCTACTAGAGTTTTGCTTTATCTCAGCATTCCCTTCTAATGACAGGGAGCGAGTTTGACGGTGGTATTCAATTCTATCTGCCTTTGCAGTGACTATACTGCCATCTTCTTGTTGTTGAGAATATCTAGCAGGATTACCAGTGGCGATAAATATTTCATTTCCTTCACCCTTGCTGGCATCAATTTCTAATTCGTCAGCACTGACTTTTAAAGAGCCCTGTAAGATAACAACATTGCCTTGATAAGTAGCTCTTTTGGCAATACCGTCAGCGTTTTGATACAAGGATGCAAGTTCAATTTTTTTAGTGAAATCATCTTTTCCAGCATAACTATCAGCTGAAAATAATAATATTACTAAAAAACTAGTTCGGAACAGACGGTTGGTAAACGGTTTTAACATGGTCTAATAACTCATATCTTTGGGTTTCTAGGCTAGCGGTGAAGCCATTACTGTTTATGACATAATTCGGGCCGACAATTTCGACGGGCTCATCTGAGTACATGGTCTTTTCTGCTAAGTTTATTTCGACAAAATTAGTGCGGATAACCTGTATATAACTTCGTTCATCAAGGCTGGTGATTTCAACATCAGTTTCAAATTGAATTCGTTGATCTTCATACAATGTACCTTCCTGTGCATCCACTTTCCATGGGTGAGGTGATTGTGCAAACAATAAATAGTTAGGTTTTTTAAACAATGTGAACCCAAGCAGGTCAAAATTTTCCATCTTCTGGGCAAAAACCTGATGATTTATCTTACCCAATTTATCATACAATGTACTGCGCATCTTACTCGCTTGGTAATTAGGAACCCAAGACTCTTCTGTTTGTGAGTCTACCTTCACTTCTTCTTTAGAAAGCCAGCTAGGAAGACTTAAGGCTAGCGCTAATACAAATAACACCATAATGCATAAGGTAACGCGGTTCATATACTCGCGCTCTGAATGGTATATAACTGCCCGTGAGATAAAAGGATTAAATCACATAGTTCACGCACTGCTCCAAACCCACCTTTAGTGCGAGTCTGATAGTGCGCTTGCGCTGCCAATACAGGGTGACCATCTTGCACACATATGTTGCATTGTGACACCTTAAACATGCCTAGGTCCGGCATATCATCACCTATTGCAGCAGTCTCGTTCATGGTAACGGATATTTTATTTTGTATTGCTTGTAAGGCTGGTTGTTTGTCTTCACAGCCTTGGTAAATATGTTGAACTCCTAGAGATGTCATCCGCTGGTCTACCATATTTGAATTACGCCCAGTGATAACTGCAACTTGCACACCAATTTTTTGTAATGCTTTGACCCCGTAACCATCTCGAGTATGAAATGCTTTAAGCTCTTCTCCATTTTGACCCATATAAATTCGGCCATCCGAAAACACGCCATCAACATCACAGGCTAACAGTTTTATTTGCTTAAGTTGGATTATTAGTTTTTTATCAATTGGCCCATAAGGTGTCATTAACACAGACATTAAATAACTCCTGCTTGAAGCAGTAACTGCATATTGATAGCACCTATTGGTTTGCCATCTGTATTGGTCAAAAACAGTGAATTTATTTTATGTTTTTGCATGAGTGTAAGAACTTCGGCAGCCAACATTTCTGGTTTAGCTGTAATACTATTAGGAGTCATAATCTCATAGATTTTAGTTTTGTGGATATCTATTCTATCGTCAAGTACTCTGCGCAGATCACCGTCAGTGAAAATACCCAATAACTTACCATTGTTATCTATCACTCCAGCCATGCCTAAAGCTTTTTGTGACATGATTAGTAAGACTTCGCGCAGATTTTGTTGCTCTAAGACCAAAGGTAAAGATTTTTCTTTGACCATCACGTCTTCTAATCTAATTAAGAGCTTTCTACCTAATGAACCACCTGGGTGTGACAATGCAAAGTCTTCAGATGTAAAGCCTCTTGCATCAAGTAAAGCAACGGCTATTGCGTCACCCATGACTAAGGTCGCAGTTGTACTCGAGGTCGGTGCAAGGCCTAGTGAGCAAGCTTCCTGCTCAACTTTAATACATAAATTAACATCCGCATATTTGCCAAGAGTGCTTTGAGGGTTTGATGTCATAGCAATAATAGGTACACCCATACGTTTTACTACAGGGATCAATGCTAATAGTTCGGCAGTTTCACCCGAGTTTGAAATGGCAAACAAGATATCTTGTTTGGTAAGCATACCTAAATCACCGTGGTTGGCTTCAGCAGGATGCATAAAAAACGCGGGTGTACCTGTGCTAGCCAACGTGGCCGATATTTTATGGCCAATATGACCTGATTTGCCCATACCACAAACGATGACTTTACCTTTGCAAGGTAATATCAACTGACAGGCGTCTACAAAAGCATCATCAATGTATTGGGCTAACTGCGCGATTGCTCGCTGTTCAATTTCTAATACTCTCAAGGCAGATTGTTTAATCATAATGTGATTCTAAGCGTCGCTGTATTAACTAAATAACAAATATTGATAAGCACAGAAGCAAGTAATTAGACACATGCCTTCCATTCGGTTAATACGTCTGCTGCCTTTCAAGTTAAAGCTAAATATGATGAGTAACATTGTTAGCCCTAACATTACGTAACTGTCACGTGTAGCGGCGTTTTCATCAATCACACCTGGTGCGA
>Ga0209712_10001633_pt1 | contig 18972 bp, 17 predicted proteins | sample ArcOceMetagenome_FD_187443 | JGI IMG/M metagenome (GOLD analysis project Ga0209712, IMG submission 187443) | Marine eukaryotic phytoplankton communities from Arctic Ocean - Arctic Ocean - Greenland ARC118M Metagenome (SPAdes) (version 2) | ecosystem: Environmental > Aquatic > Marine > Oceanic...
AAAAGAAGTTGGTTTTGCTTTAATTTTAGATGGCATTTACAAAGGTATTGGCTATTTAGATGCGTCTCAAGCTGCAGCTTTAGAAAATCCTGAGGACTATCAATTTTTTGTTGAACCCAAAAAAGACAACAGAGATGTTCAGCGAATTATAGCGTCTTACCTAAAGAAAAAGTCCTTAAATATTAATTCTTTATAATTAAATCTTGTAGTTTAATCCAATTTGAAAAACGCTATTAAAATCATCATGTTTATATTCCCCACTATTAAATTCTCTATTTAAAATATCTGTCAATCCAAATAAGTACTTTGCTTCAATACTTAATTTTTTAAATATTTTATATTGAATTGAAGTTGCAATACCTGCGTCGAAATCACTATAATTATTTTCATCTCCATACAAGTAATCGTCCACATGCACCAAGTACCCTATATAACCACCTGCTCCGACAAAAACATTTTTTACTAATTCAAATTTAATTCTGATGGGCAAATTAATTTGATTTACTTTATCGTATTGCCTTCCTCCATCGTGCATAAAATAAAATGAACTCCCTTGTAAAGAATATTGCAGTTGAATATTTAATAGGAAATTATACTCTTTTACAATTTTGATAGGAAATTCTATACTTCCTCCGAAAAAATAGGCCGTTCGAGAATCCAAAGATACGCGTGAATGATTTCCATTGTGGTTTACGGATGATTTTAAGTTCGAAATATTGATTCCTCCAAAAACTTCATAGGTTAGTGACTGACTAAAAGATTGATAAAAAAATACCAATAGAAAAATAAATAGAAATTTTGTTTTTGTAATTCTCATAACAAAACAAACATAGTGCTATAAATTACTTTAAAAAATATTTTGTTTTGTAATCATTAAAAAAATCAAGTATTATATTTGTAAAAATTTCGTTCATGGAAAAATCAGCATATAAAATTCATATTATTGGCGCCGGAATTAGTGGTTTAATTGGGGCTCAAATTTTAGAGAATTACGGCTACAAACCAACAATTATTGAGGCTTCTAGCACTGTTGGCGGACGCGTAAAATCTGATATTTTTAAGGGCTACACCTTAGACCACGGTTTTCAAATTTTATTAACTTCGTATCCTGCGGCAAAAAAATATTTAGACTACGATGCTTTAGAATTGCAACCATTTTTACCTGGAGCCACTATTTTTAAAAACGAAAAAGCACAAACTATTGGAGACCCATTAAGAAGCTTATCTTTACTTATACCCACATTACTAGCGTCTATTGGTACGTTTTCTGATAAAATAAAAATCTTAAAACTAAATTCACTTTTAAAGAAAAAGAAAATTGATGCTATTTTTAAAACAACAGAAATATCAACTCTAAAATATTTACAAGATTTTGGTTTTTCTGATGAAATAATTACTGACTTTTTTACGCCTTTTTTTAGCGGAATTTTTTTAGAAACCCAATTAGAAACATCCAGCAGAATGTTCGAGTTTGTGTACAAAATGTTTGGTGATGGTTTGGCTGTTTTGCCAAAAAATGGAATTCAGGCAATTCCGAATCAATTAAAAAGTAACTTAAAATCCACGAAATTTCTATTTAATTCCCCTGTAAAAGAGGTACAAGACAAAAGTATTCTTTTAGAAAATGGAGAAACTGTAGAAAGTCATATTACCATTATTGCTACCGACCCTAGTTCTTTAATTTCAAATTTAAAGAATCAAGAAACAAATTGGAAAAGTTGTGATACTTTATACTTTGAAACAACTAACAAGACTATCAGCAAACCGCTAATTGGATTAATTGCAGACAAAAACACCCTGATTAATAATATTTTTTATCACACAAGTATTAAAACATCAAACAAAACTACAAAAGAATTATTATCTGTAACCGTCGTAAAAGAGCATCCATTAAATGAAAAAGAGTTGATTAAAAAGGTAACTGAGGAACTGAGTTCCAAATGTGCTATTTCGGATGTCACTTTTTTAAAAAGATATCAAATTAAGAAAGCTTTACCAAAATTAACCAACCTTCAATATGAAATTTCCAGTACAGAAACCAAATTAAAGTCTACTATCTTTTTAGCCGGAGACACCTTACTAAATGGTTCTTTAAACGCAGCTATGATTTCTGGTGAAAGAGCAGCTTTAGGTGTTATTCAAACCTTAGAAGACGGTTTAATTGTTGATGAATTGACATCAGAGTATTCGTAAAGACAGTTTTTTTTTAAATTCTTTAAAGCTACTTTATTCTATTTCAACTGTAATTTTTCCGTTTTAATAGAAAATATGATGGTTTCAGTGAATAAACATTTACTTTTAAGTTTTAAGAAAAATACATGTCAATTTTAAAACCAATTATTTATTTCTCTGTTTTTAATCATCCTTTAACCCAGGATGAAACTTTTCTGTATTCTGAAGTTACAAATAAAGAAACAGTCATCAGCGAATTGAAAAAACTAACGGAGGCTGGCATTATAAATAAGATTGATAATTTCTTTTTATTGGGTGATAATCCATCACACATTAAAAAAAGACTTAACGGTAATTACGAAGCTAAAAAAATAATGCCGAAAGTAAAAAAAGTGGCTTCTTTTATTTCTAAATTTCCATTTATAAAAGGTGTTGCTATTTCTGGTTCTTTGTCTAAAGGATATTATGATGAAGAAAGTGATTTTGACTTTTTTGTAATTACAAAATCAAAAAGAGTTTGGATTTCAAGATTAATTTTAGCCATCTACAAACGTTTATTTTTAAACAATTCTTACAAAGAATTTTGTGTAAATTATTTTGTGAGCACAAGTACATTAGAAATTGAAGAGAAAAATAGATTTACTGCTACAGAAATTGTTACCGTAATTCCTTTATTTGGTAAAGTTGAATTTTCGAATTTTTACAAAGCCAATAATTGGATAAAAGAGTATTTTCCAAATATTGACTTACAAAAAAGCGAAAAAACAATTAAAGTAATTAAAAAACCTTTTCTAACTAAAACTGTCGAATTTGTTTTCGATAATCCATTAGGAACTGTAATTAATTACCTTGTAATGAAACATATTAGTAAACGTTGGAAGTTTAGGTATAAGAATAAAAAAAATAAGCCTTATAAATCTAAAGATGAAATTTCTAAACATCATCCAGATAACTTTCAGCAACAAGTTTTAACTAAAATTAATGAACAATACAATTTCCTTGAAAAAAACCATGGAATCAATATCTCAAAAGAAATTGCATAATCATATTGTATTTTCTAACGCATACTTTTATAAGTTTGATGCCAAACAATGGAGAAACAAAACTCCTTTTCCTCCTTTGGGAACTATTTACGCAGCTTCTTATTTAAGAGAAAACGGATTTACTGTAGACCTTTTTGATACTAATTTATTAGATTCTGTAGATAGTTTACAACCATTTTTAGAAAAAAGAGAACCCGCTTTTTTTGTATTATATGATGATGGTTTTAATTACCTCACAAAAATGTGTTTAACAACCATGAGAGAAGCTGCTTTTAAAATGATTGAAACAGCAAAATCTTTAGGTTTTACGGTTATTTGCTCTAGCTCTGACGCGACAGATCATTATGAAAAATATTTAGAAAAAGGCGCAAACGTTGTCATTCAAGGTGAAGGAGAAATTACGTTGCATGAAACCGTTTTAGCTTTTCAAAACTCGCAATCTTTATCAGAAATTGATGGGATTGTATTTAAAGAAAATGATACAATCATTAAAAATAAAGGTAGAATTGTATTAAAAGATTTAGATAAATTATCGCAACCTGCTTGGGATTTAATTGCTATTGATGCCTATAAAAAAGTATGGAAGGCAAGCAATCAAAATTTCACTTTAAATATAGCAACAACAAGGGGTTGCCCATATAAGTGTAATTGGTGTGCAAAGCCAATTTATGGCAATCGTTACAATTCTCATTCACCTAAATATATTGTACAGCAAATTAAGTTTTTATCCGAAGAATTTAATGTGAATAGATTCTGGATGTGCGATGATATCTTTGGGTTAAAGCCAAATTGGGTACAAGAGTTTAACAAGGAATTAAAAAAAGAAAACTTAGACATTTCTTACTACATACAAAGTAGAGCAGATTTATTATTGAAAGAAGATACCATTGACGCCTTAGCAGAAAGCGGTTTAGAGGAAGCTTGGATTGGCGCAGAAAGTGGTTCTCAAAAAATATTAGATGCCATGGACAAAGGCACTACAGTAGATCAAATTTATACAGCTACTCGTTTATTAAAAAAGCAAAAAGTAAGAATAGCATTTTTTATTCAGTTTGGTTATTTAACTGAAAATAAAGAAGATATACAAAAAACAATCGATATGATTCAAGAATTAGTACCAGACAATATTGGTATTTCGGTTTCGTATCCTCTACCAGGAACAAAATTTTATGACAAAGTAAAAGACGATTTAAAGTTAAAAGCAAATTGGACAGATTCAGACGATTTAGCGATGATGTTTGAAGGTACTTTTAATTCGAAATTTTATAAAAAATTGCATCGATTTGTACATAAGGAATTTAGAAAAAGTCAAGCAAAAGAATATTTTAAACAGCTTTTTTTGAACCCGACGTCGATGTCAATCAAAAAAATAAGAACAATTTTATTGTATGCCTATTACGGTCCCACTTCCGTAATAGATAAAATAATTTTGCAAAAAATTGAGAATACAAATGCAAAATGATTTTGACATAGCTGCGGCGTCTTATGATAAAACATTTACCAATACGCCTATTGGTAAAGCCCAAAGAATGCAAGTTTATGAGCAATTAAATGCTTTTATCAATCAAAAAAAGGAATTGCATATTTTAGAATTAAATTGCGGAACAGGCGAAGATGCAAATTATTTCAGCTCATTAAATCATACAATTACAGCAACAGATATTTCTAATAAAATGATAGCAGTTGCTGCTGATAAATTTAAAAACAAGGATATTAATTTCCATCAATTAGATATTAATAATTTGCAACAACATTCATTTCCAAAAAATTTTGATTTAATCTTCTCCAACTTTGGTGGATTTAATTGTCTTTCAAAAAATGAGGTTACAGCTTTTTTTTTATCAGCAAATAAAATATTAAACTCAGATGGGAAAATAGCTTTAGTTATTATGCCAAAGCATACAATTTGGGAAAAAATCTATTTTTCTTTAAAGGGCGATTTTAAAAAGTCAAAAAGAAGAAATACCAAGAATTCTATACCTGCAAATGTTGACGGTGTTGCTGTTAAAACTTGGTATTTTAACCCGAAAGAAATTAAAGAAATTGCAGAAGGCTTTTCTATCAAGAAAATAAAACCTATTGGTTTATTTGTGCCACCTTCTTATTTACAAACCTCTTTTTTAGGTAAAAAAATAATAGTTTCCTTTCTAAATAAATTAGACACTTTATTCGGATTTTCATTTTCAGCAAAATATGCAGACCATTATTATATAGAACTTCAAAAAAACACAGCGATATGAGCATAATTCTAACCCACGCATATTATTTATTTGAAGATGATAAAGAACAAAAAATAATGAGACCCTATGCCCCACTTGGGCTTTTATATATTTCTGGCTATTTAAAACAGCATAATATTACAAATTATGTATATGATGCTACTTTTTATTCTTATCAAAATCAGTTGGAATTTATTGAAGAAAAACAACCTAAAGTTGTTGCAATTTACACCAATTTAATGACAAAATTAAATGTTGTTAGCTTGGTAAAAGAACTTATTACAAATGATACATACGGATTTCCAAAAATTTTTATTGGTGGTCCAGATATTACCTACAATTTAGAAAACTACTTAAATTTAGGAGCACATTTTTTAATTATTGGCGAAGGTGAAGAAACTACTTTAGAATTGTATAAAGCTGTTACCACAAACAGTTCTTTTGATAAAATTCAAGGAATTGCTTATTTAGAAGAAAACAAGGTTGTAAAAACGCCTCCAAGAATTAAAATGAAAGATCTATCTGAGCTTCCGTTGCCAAATAGAGAAGCAATTCCTGTTGATAAATATTTAAAAACATGGAAAGACTTTCACGGACAAAGTTCTATGACTGTTAGTACACAACGTGGTTGTCCTTACACCTGTAAATGGTGTAGTACTGCCGTTTACGGACAAAGTTATCGCAGGCGTCCGGCAGATTTAGTGGCAAAAGAATTAAAAAGTTTAAAAGACACTTATAATCCTGATACAATTTGGTTTGTAGATGATGTTTTTACGGTTAGCCATAAATGGATAAAAAGTTTTCACGAGGAAGTTATTAAACAAGATGCCATCATTCCGTTTGAATGTATTACCAGAGCAGAACGCTTAACCGATGAAGTTTTACAGCTTTTAAAAGAAGCGGGTTGCTATAGAATTTGGATTGGTGCAGAAAGTGGTTCTCAAAAAATTGTAGATGCGATGGATAGACGTGTTGATATTAATGTTGTTAAATCTGCGATTCAGAAAACAAACAGTTTGGGCATGGAAACGGGTACTTTTATTATGTTAGGATATCCTGGTGAAGAGGAAGAAGACATCACTAAAACAGTTGCATATTTAAAAGATGCAAATCCAACACATTTTACAATTACGCTTGCATATCCTATAAAAGGTACGGCTTTATACAATGATATAGAAAGTGAAATTACTGATAAACCAGATTGGAATACGTCTACAGATAGAGATATCGATTTTAAAAGAACCTATAAAAGAAGGTACTACAATCATGCACTTAGATATGTAATTAATGAAGTAAATCAGCATAGAGAAAAGAAAAAAGGCAATTATATTAAGACTTTTAAAATGAAAACAAAATCGATAGTTGCCCAAACAGGAATGAAATTTCTAAAGTAAAGATGAAATCAAACTATTATCTCTTTTTAATTATATGTATTTCTACACTCTTTTCTTGTTTAAACGAGGTTCAGGAAATGCCTAATAATTCTTCAGAAATTCAATTGAAATGGAATAAATCTTATGAGAATGATTCTATGGAAAAAGCTAGAATAGGTTTGTATTGGTGCTACTCTATAATTGGTGCTAATGTTTTAAATTCTGCTGTTTTACCTTCTAATAATTCAGTTTTTAGAGTAAATATTAATGATATTGCACTTGATGAAAATGCTTTAAAAAAAGTACAAGTTTTGCACAATAAAATTAAAGCAAGTAATGAATACAAATTAAAAAACTCAATAGATTTAGGAAGATATATTTCATTATTAATTGGTTCATCCGAACATTATTACTCAATAACGAACATTCCAAAAAAACTAAATAACATTTTATCTAACTACACTTTAAATCAATCAAAAGGTTACGTAGATAATTCGTTAGTCTCTTTAAAGCATAGAGTTATTGAATATTCTAATCAAGAAAACACGAAACAATTATTTTTATCTACTGAGATAGACCCTCAAAATAATACAATTGTTGAGTATGAAACTATTGAAATTATGAATAACGGTCAGCTTAAATTTGGAATATTTGACGCTAATAAAAACAGGGTTAATACTGCAAATAATTCACATACAACTGCAGGAAAACCTGCAAAATGTATGTGGTGTCACGAAAGTAATATTAACCAATTATTTACTCCTCAAAACGATTTTTCTGGATTTTTAACCTATCAACAATTAAATGACACATTAATAAAATTTAATAATGGATTAAAAAAACAACAAAACGAGTTAGTTGAAGGTGTCAAATTCAGTAATAAACAAGATCATGTGCTACTAGAATTGGCATACATCACTTTTATGGAACCTTCTGCATTAAGATTGAGCAACGAATGGGGTATAAGTGAAGATGATATAAAAAACATACTATACTCACTACCAAATCACTATAATCATGAATTCCCTTTTTTAGGAATTTTATATGATAGAAATGCTGTGAAAAAATTTGCACCTTACAAGGGTTTAGAAGTTTCATCAAGTATTAGGGAAGTTTCAGAAACTGAAGTAAATTATATTGATTAATGTTACAGAATAAGAAAATAATTGTCATTCTACCTGCTTATAATGCTGAAGAAACATTAGAAAAAACGTATCATGAGATTCCTTTTGATATTGTTGATGATGTAATTTTAACAGATGATTTTAGCAACGATAACACAATTGCTTTGGCAAAAAAAATAGGTATTAAACATATTATAAAACACGAATCTAACAAAGGTTATGGTGCAAACCAGAAATCTTGTTATAGAAAAGCAATTGAATTGAATGCAGATATTGTAATTATGTTACACCCTGATTATCAATATACCCCAAAATTAATTCCTGCTATGTGTTCTTTATTGGCTAACAATGTTTATCATACTGTTTTAGGTTCAAGAATTTTAGGTAAAAGTGCTTTAAAAGGAGGAATGCCCGTATATAAATATATTTCAAACCGATTTTTAACATTTGTTCAAAATATTTTAATGGGGCAAAAATTATCAGAATACCATACAGGTTATCGTGGTTTTAACATATCTGTTTTAAAGAAAATAAACTTTAATAACAATTCTAATGATTTTGTTTTTGACAATCAGTTATTAGCACAAATTTGTTTTAAAAAAATTGTAATTGGTGAAATTTCTTGTCCAACAAAATATTTTAAAGAAGCTTCTTCTATTAACTTTAAAAGAAGTTTAATTTATGGTTTGGGGTGTTTATCAGTTTCCCTAAAATTCTTTTTGCATAAAAATGGCATCTATAAATTCAAATTATTTAAATGATTTTTTTTAAAAATAAATATCTTTATTATGTGCCGCTAATTTTAATTTGTAGCTACTATATATTTCAATCTTATTTTTTTGGAATTCACGATTTTGCGAACTATTTTTTTGGTGGTAAGTTTTTGAATGAAGGAATTTTTAATAAAGACATTTACTTTCCTTATCATTTTAATAAAACCATTACAGATTTTGGCTATCAGAACATTTTTGTAAGTTATGCACCTAATACCCCATTTTTAGGCATATTCTTCTGGATTTTTTCTTTTTTTAAAATTGGAGCTTCAAAATTAATTTTTAATAGTATTAGTAGTGTTTTATTTATAGTATCAATTTATCGGTTATCAAATTATCACAAGATTGAGCTTAAATATATTTTACTACTTCCATTTATTTTTTTTATCCCCATAAAAAATAATTTATTATTTGGACAAGTTTACTTTTTATTGTTTTTTCTTTTATCTGAAGGATATTTGGCATATCAAAAACAGTACTATAAATCTTTAGCTGTTTTTTGGAGTTTGGCTATTTTCTTAAAAGTATTTCCTATTCTTTTTATAATGTATTTAGTATTTAAAAAAGAATATGTAGCCACAATCTACTTAACAATATCTTGTATTATTTTGTTGCTCTTTTCTGTTTTTATAACAGGTATAAATGTTTGGTTATTTTACTTTTCATCTGTATTAAATAGAGCGAATAATGGCGAAATTGCCGGTGCTTTTGTAGACAATTACCAATCTTATTATATGTTTTTTAAAAGACTTTTTGTGTACGATGAAATGTATAATAAGAATACACTGATAAACTTACCCAAAGTTTTTAGTATTGTTATTTTGTTTCTTAAATTTTTCTTAGTTGGCGCAGGCATATTTATCACTAGAAAAGAACGAAATACAACCATAGCTTTTTCATTTTGGGCATTTATCAGTATTTTAATATCGCCTTATGGAAGTACCTACTCTTTTATTTTACTATTATTTTTAGGTATTATTTTAGCTAAAAAAACCACCGCTTTTAACCATAAATTACTTGGGTTTGTGTTATTGTTTTGCATTGCTAACAGTAATTTAATACCAACGATAAGTTTTACAATAAATTATACAAGATTGTTTTTCTTAACAGCTCTTTTATTGTTGTTTATATGGAATTATAGAAAGCAAATTCCGTTTAAAAAACTGTTTCTTTCCATAGTTGTTTTAATAACTATTACAAGCTTTCTTAAAACAGAAAAAACTCATTTTAACACGGTGCTTAAAACACCAATATTAACTTATGACTACAAAGTTGAAAATAATAAAATATCCTATTCTTTTTGGAATGAAAATGGTGAAAATTTTAAAACAGAAAATTACACGTATCAATCATTAAATTCAGATGCTATTGAAATTATTGATAATCAGATTTATTATGATCAAAAACAAATTACTTTTGATAATTCTAATAAAAAAAAGGCTATTTTAATTAATAATAAAAAGATACTGTTTCTTTCGGATGCTAATTTAGGAATTGGATTTTATGGTATTAAAGAATTGGATTTATAATGAGAAAATATTTAAAAATTGTATCTAATATTTTTAGAAGTTTTTCACTTCCAATTTTCAGTTTTACGTTGTCAATTCTGGGAATACGATTTTTTGGAAAACAAAATTGGGGAGAATTTATTTTTGTTTTAACCATTATTAATTTCTTCGCTTTTCTGGGTAATTATGGGAATAAAGATTTTTTATTACGAAAATACAGTACTAATCCCTCAAATATTATTACTTATTTTTCAACCAGTTTTTCCACCAGAATTGTATTGTTATTACTATCGCTATCACTCTTTTTTTTGGTGCCAAATAAAATTGCCCTATTAAGTATTTTACTCATATTTTTAATCTACACCTATCAAAGTTTTGATAGTTTAATTATTTATCATCAAAAATTCTTGTATCAATTACTTGCAGAAATTATCGGTTTTATAATAATTGTGCTTTGGTTTTTGTATGATGTTAACTTTGAATTGTCAAATTTACTTTCTGTCTATATTATTTCTTATCTATTTAAAATTTTATTGATATCGCTTACTTTTAAGAAAGAACTTCAGTTTTTTAGTTTCAATTTTTCATCGAAAGAATTAAAAGAATCATTCTCTTTTTTTTTAATTGTTTTTAGTAGTTTATTGGCTTCAAAAATAGATTTATATATTGTAAACTTTAAATTACCAAATGAGCAAATTGCAGAATATCAAATTGGTACAACCGCATTTTTAATGCTACAGTCTTTATCTTTTTTAGTAGTCGCTCCTTTTAATAAACATATTTATAGATTAAAACCTGAAACAATTCTAAAAATCAGAAAAAAAATAGCCTTCCTATCAATACCTCTAATAACATTGGCAACAGTATGTATTTGGGCTTTATTAGAAATATTTGTAAAGATACATCTGCCAAAAAAATTTTACATTTTAGGAGCTATTTCGTCTCTTCCTATTTTCTTTTATATTATTGATATTTTATTATATTATAAAAAAAATAAAGAAAATAAAATTCTAAAGATCAATGTAATAACTGGATCTGTAAATTTAATTTTAACGTATTATTTAATAGATTATTTTGGAATTATCGGCGCCATATTTGGAGCTTTAGTTATGCAATATTTCATCCTGATATTATATAAATTTAACTTTATTCGATGAAAATTCTATTCAAATATAAACAGCAATTATTCTATAAGAAACTCATCAAAAAAAATGATTTGTGTTTTGATATAGGAGCAAACATTGGTAAAAAAAGTAAACTCTTTTTATCTATAAACGCGAAAGTGATTGCGTTTGAACCACAAACTAAATGTTTAGAATTTTTAAACAAAATAAATAATACAAGGTTTGCTTATTACCCTTTTGGAGTTGGAGATAAAAACGAAACAAAACAATTACACCTTGCAAATCATTTAGAAGTGGCAACGTTTTCTAATAAAATGATTAATTTTTACACTACAGAAAATTTAAAATGGAAAGATAAAGAAGAAGTAATTATCAAAAAAATAGACACACTTATAAATGAATTTGGAGTTCCTGATTTTTGTAAAATAGATACAGAAGGTTTCGAATTAGAAATTTTATCAAACTTATCTTATAAAATTCCTGTCATAGAATTTGAGTTTAATGAAGCCTTTATTGATGAAACCTTATCTTGTTTAGATTCATTAAATAATTTAGGTAATTATAAATTTAATTTTATATTAAATGAAAATCCAAAGTTTATAAACAAAAAATGGAATGCTATGAAAGAAATAAAAAAGCAAATTAGCAATTTGCCTACCAAACATCTTCACGGAAATTTGTTTGCTAAATTAAATCAATATAATTCGTAACGATTGACAAACACTATATATACATATAAAAATTTTAGTTTTAAAAATACAGTAATAACAACCATATTATTTTTTATAATAAGTTTTATAGGTTTTTATTATCATGAACTTTGGATGGATGAATCTCATCATTTTCTTCTAGGTAGAGATAGCAGTGGATTTTTAGATTTGTTTAAAAACACCAGATATGATGGGCATCCAATTCTTTGGAATTATCTGGTTCATTTAATAACAATACTTTCTGCAAATCCTTTTTATATGCAGCTGATGCATATTATAATAAGTACCATAATTTCCTTTATTTTTTTAAAAAACGCACCCTTTAAAATTTGGTTTAAAATTGCTTTTTTATTAAGTTACTTTATGTTTTATGAGTATACTATTAGTAGTAGAAACTATAATTTAGGGGTACTTTTTCTATTTTTAAGTTGCGTTTTATATACCCAAAGAGAAGAGAATTTTTTTATATTTTGTACTTTTTTAGCTTTAAGATGTAAAACGCATTCTATTTTTACAATTGTTACTTCGTCCTTATTATTTACTGTGTTCTTAGAACAGTTTTCTAAAAATAAAAAAGAAATACTTATGCTTTATTGGAAAGGATATCTGGTTTTTTTTATAGGAATTGGTATTGCTTTTTATCAGATTATACCTCCTTCAGATTCATTATTTTTTAATAACATTAATTATTTAAACCTATATGAAGCATTTAAATCTAGCATGTCTTTTTTTAAAGCCTTGTTTCCTGTTGTAGATTTTACAACTGTAAAGTATTGGAACCATTTTTATATTATTGAACATTTTAAAGTTATTTCTTTAATTATTGGCGCAGTCGTTTGGATACTTCCTCTCTTATTTTTCAATAAGAATAGATATGTTTTAATTTTTATATATACAACTTTAATCGGTTTTGTAGCTTCCGAAATTACTACGCATAGATATGAAGCAAGATACAATGGATTGCTTTTTGTGACACTTATTTGTGGGTTTTGGATTTTAAATTCTAAAAAAGAAAAGCCTTTTTTAAATAAAAACTTCTCGAAATTAAATCCTAAAATTATATTTTTATTCATGCTTGTACAAGCTAGTTCTGGTGTATTAGCATATTCGCTAGATTTAAAATATACCTTTAATCATGGTGAAAATATTGCTAATTTTATCAAAGAGAAAAAGTTATACCTCAACTCGATTATAACTGTTTGTGAAAGCGCCTCTATCAATGCTTTTTTAGCAGAGAACTTTTATAGTTTGGCATATCAACGGCCTCAAGGATATTATCTTTGGAATAAAAATTTGCAATCATTTTATAATCAAAGTGATGCACAACATATCGCCTTGAGTTTTGATGAAAAACCACAAAACAACTTATATTTCATAAACCAATTAAATCAAATGTTTTACTCTCTAAAAATGATTACAAAATAACCCTTATAAAAAATTTTGAAAATACTATAAAAAGAGAACTATTATATATATATCTAATTCAAAAAAAATGAGTAAAAATAAAATCATCATATTTAACCCAAAAAGTGCAAATGGAAAACATAGAATACCCAATTCTATTTTACAAGTAGGCGCATCAATTCATGGTAAATATGAATATGTTTTGGTTGATGGTAATTTAGAAAAAGATCCTTGGCAAAAAATTGTTAATTACCTAATAACAGGTGAATATAAATATTTTTGCTCTACAGTTATGCCAGGGCCACAGCTAACACAAGCCATTTCTTTTACAAAAAAAGCCAAAGAAAAATTCTCTAATATTACAATAATTTGGGGAGGTTATTTTGCTTCTAATCAATATGGAGTTTGTATGAATTCTAATTTGGTAGACTATATTGTAAATGGTCCAGGAGATATTACTTTTCCTTATTTATTAGATGTTCTAGAAGGAGAAAAATTAGATACAATAAGCTTTGATAAAAAATTAAACGAAATTGAAAATTTAATTTTTAGAGATTATCATGGAAACATCGTTAAGACTAAAAAAGAAAAATTACTAGATCAAGATGCGTTGCCAAATTTACCATACACCTATTTAGACACTTTTTATCCGCTTAAAAATTACTTGGCAAAAACATTTATGGGGAAAACCACTTTGTCTTACCATTCTAGTATGGGTTGCCCTTTTACCTGTTCATTCTGTGGAATTGTGCCTATTTTTAGTGGCAGATGGAAAGGGAAATCAGCAGAAGGCATGTATAAAGATGTAACCTATTTTAAAGAGAAATACAATATTGATGCCATCGAATTTCACGATAATAATTATTTTACATCAAAAAAACGAGTGCTTGAGTTTTCAAACTTGATTTTAAATGATGGCATTAAATACTGGGGAGAAGGAAGAATTGATACCTTAAATAAGTATTCTGATGAAGAATTAAACTTAATGAAACGGGCAGGTTGCGAAATGATTTTTCTGGGTGCAGAAACTGGAAATGACGAAGTTTTAAAACAGATGAACAAGGGAGGTACCCAGTCTGGTAAAATGATTAAAGACTTCGCTGCACGTATGGGAAAAGCAGAAATTATTGCTGAAATGTCTTTTGTTTTAGGAATGCCAGCTGATACAGAAGAACAAGTATACAGGCAAATTCTTTGGGACATTAATTTTATCAAAGAAATAAAACAAATTAACCCAGCTACAGAAATCATTATTTATTTATATAGCCCTACGCCTACAAAAGGCTCAAAATTATATCAACAAATTTTAGATGCCGGGTTTTCATTTCCAGAAACTTTAGAAGAATGGATTTCGCCAAGTTGGGAAAATTTTGATTTGCGAAAAAATCCATTAACTCCTTGGCTAAAACCTTATATGATTGACACGATTAAAAATTTTGAAACGGTATTGAATGGTAAATACCCAACAGTTTCAGATTTTAGAATTCGTGGATACAAGAAAAAAGCTTTAGGTATGGTTTCTAATTGGCGATACAAAACTGGCTTTTATAAATATCCTTATGAAATAAAAATTTTACAAAAAATCTGGAAATATCGTCAGCCAGAAATAGAGGGGTTTTATTCTGAATAATATGCGAAATTTTATAAAGAAAATAACACATCCTTTTTTAAGAGCTGCCACAAAAATTTGGTTTTCTAAACCCCGAAAATATTCTTATAAGGGTATTAAAGTAATGGTTCATCCAGATGTTTTTCCTCCTCATTATACAATCAGTACAAAGATTTTACTAGATTTTATTGATAATTTAGATATTGATAAAAAATCACTTTTAGAATTGGGTTGTGGTTCTGGAATTATATCACTGTATGCCGCATCAAAGGGAGCTCATGTAACTGCTACAGATATTAATAAAAGGGCTTTAGAATACTTAAAAAAAGCATCTGAAGAAAATAAAATAGTACTCACAGTTTTATATTCAGATTTGTTTTCTAAACTAGATAATCGTCAGTTTGATTTTATTATTATCAATCCTCCTTATTATCCTAAAAACCCTAAAAACCAAAAAGAACAAGCTTGGTTTTGTGGCAGTGACTTTGAATATTTTAAAAAGCTATTTTCTCAATTATCAAAAAGAATAAAGACAGAAACTACGTATATGATTTTATCAGAAGATTGTGAACTAGAAACTATTAAAGATATTGCAACTTCCTTTGGGTATCTATTTACAATTGTTCTCGAAAAGACTGTTCTGAAAGAGCGAAATTTTATTTATCAGATATCGCAACCGCATATTTAATTAGTAAAACAAAAAAAAAGAATTTAAATACAAATTTTAAAAATTAAAATTGTTTTAAATCCTTTGTAAATAAGTGACCACGAAGGGATTCGAACCCCCAACCCTCAGAGCCGAAATCTGATATTCTATCCAGTTGAACTACGCGGCCATTTATACGCTTTGCAAAGGTAGGAATCTATAGCTAACTCATCAAATTCTTTTTCACCAAAGTCGAAATTATTTTGCCATCTGCCTGTCCAGAAAGTTCTTTAGTAACCATTCCCATTACTTTACCCATATCTTTCATTCCTGATGCTCCTATTTTAGAAATTATAGCAAGGACAACCTCCTCTATTTTTTCTTCGGATAAAGCTTCTGGTAAAAATTGCTCTAAAACAGCAATTTCTGCCAATTCAGGATCTGCTAAATCTTGTCGATCTTGTTTTATAAAGATCGCTGCACTATCTTTTCTTTGTTTCACTTGCTTCTGAATAATTTTTAACTCCTGTTCTTCCGTCAATTCTTCTTGAACCCCAGTTTCTGTTTTGGCTAATAAAAAAGCAGATTTTACAGCTCTTAAGGCTTGTAAAGCAACTTTATCTTTTGCTTTCATCGCTTCTTTCATTTTATCCATTACTTGTTTTTGCAAACTCATTTTCGGTATTTTTTTAGTATTAATAACTATTTATTTTTATTTTTCAGTCTCTTTAAATAAAGAATATGATTGGTATAATCTATAAAAGCTTTACCTTTTTGTAAAATATCAGCACCAATAATTCCGTGAACCTCCTTCGCATTATGCTGCGTTAAAGCGGTATTTACATGCGATAAATTAAATAAAACAAGATGACATTTAGTTGTTCTCCAATCTCCGATTTTAAGCACGTTGTTTTCTGATTGTTGCGTTTCCATATCCGTTGCACCTGCCCCTGCAGCTTTGGTTTCGCTCTCTTGCGCATCCAAATTAAAATAGCCAATCATGTCTAAACCTACGCAAGAATTTGAAGCACCTGTATCTAAAATAAAACGCCCTTTTACACCATTTATTTTAGCCTTTAACTCTAAGTGATTTGTTGCAATTTTCTTTAATTTAATTTTAATGTACTTATTTTTCTTTAATATTTTTTGAATGCCTTTCATACTAAAAATTGTGTACACAAAAATACAATTTAATCAATTGATATAAAACCAAGTTTTACCTTATTTAATCGTATTCTAAATATTGACTATAAAAATAAGACCTTGAAATACTAATTAATATTTAGTATTTTTAACATACAAAATTCTATAAGTCATGAAAACCACAAAGAGATTGGAAAATGCCTTGATTAAATTATACAATGCGTATCATAATAATAGATTAAACCCCGAAGATTGCACAGCTTGCGCCGTTGGCAATATTTTAGACAACCATGAAAGTTGGAAACATCTTTCTGATCAGCATGGAAGTTTAAAGCTGAGTTATCTAGGATCTGTGCATCAAAATTTAGGAAGAAAATTTAATGGATATACACCACAAGAACTATTACAAATTGAAAAAACATTTTTAGAGTCTTGCGGGTTTACAACGCCTTTGCGTCATTATAACCAAAAACCGATCAATCCAAGATCTAATGAAGTTTTATTTAAGGGCTTGTGCGCCGTTGTCGCCTTATTATGCCAATTAGATGATATCGATAATGTAATGGATTATTCTAAAATATTTGAGCAAGAAAAAGGAGTGCCTGTCTATCATCTTAAAACTATTTTAGCCTAAAAAAATACGATAAACCAGTATTCGTTTATTTTACACCTGGAACACCTAAGTTTCCAATCCTTAAAACAATCAGTCCAAAAACCCTATCACTGCATACAAAGGAAAAACTTTGGTACTTTTGGTTTTTAAAGTTTTAATAAGGGTTCATTGATTAAAATATTCTTGATCTAATTATTCTAAAGATATTTTTTTTGGTGCGTTTCAAAGAATTTATTTATACTTCTAAAAGATAAACGGACTTCGCTAGGTAGATAAAGACACCTGCTGTACACCTGCAACATCCAACGTTATTTTAAAACTTATTTTCCTGAAATTTAGGACAATTTAAATGTTGCGTCTGCCTTTATAATCCTGAATTTTGTAGATAAGATTTATCCTTTACATAACCATGTAACACCGTTAAAGCTGCATTATTAAAAATACTTAATCCTACAACCTTTTGTGAATATAAAACCTTCCGAGGCCCTCTTAGTGCCTTCCAAGGTTAAATTATTGTAAGATCTAAATAAGCGGAACGCCTACCGAAGCATCCTAAATTTTGCCCTTACTATTTATTACAAAAGAGCTTCTTCAATCTCCAGAATAAGGTTCTTTCTGAATGCTATTTAAATTTTTACTTGTTTTTGCGAACTTGTGCGGTTAAATTAAAATTTATATAATCTTGTAAAGGTTATTTACTGAAAAAGCATAAAAAAACCGATACAAAATTGTACCGGTTTTTTAAATTATTATTTTTACAACACTGAAGCTAATTCAGCACTATTCATCGTTTTATCCTCCGAAATCATCAAAACGTATATTTTCGTCTGCAAGACCAAAATCTTCTCCCATTTTTTGAACAGCGTTGTTCATTAAAGGTGGTCCACAGAAATACAATTCTAAATCCTCAGGTGATTCATGGTGATTCAAATAGTTTTCGATTACACAATTATGAATGAAACCCATAAAACCGTCTCCTGCTTCATCGTTTATATCTTTCTTTACTTTCCAGTTATCAACTTCTAAAGGATCTGATAATGCAATAAAGAATTTAAAGTTTGGAAAATCTTTTTCTAAAGCTCTAAAGTGATCAATATAAAATAATTCTGCTTTCGAACGCCCTCCATACCAGTATGTTACTTTTCTACCTGTCTTTAAAGTTCTGAATAAGTGGTATAAGTGAGAACGCATTGGCGCCATACCTGCTCCACCACCAACATATAACATTTCTGATTCTGATTCGTTAATGAAAAATTCTCCATAAGGACCAGAAATCACACACTTATCACCTTTCTTTAAACCAAAAATATAAGAAGAAGCTACTCCTGGATTTACATCCATCCATCCGCCTTTTGCTCTATCGAACGGAGGCGTAGCAATACGTACATTTAACATAATTTCTCTTCCTTCAGCAGGATAAGAAGCCATAGAATATGCTCTTTCTATTGTCTCTGAATTTTTCATTACCAATGGTCTTAGCTTAAACTTGTCCCATTCGGCTTTAAATTTAT
>Ga0209712_10001636_pt1 | contig 18962 bp, 14 predicted proteins | sample ArcOceMetagenome_FD_187443 | JGI IMG/M metagenome (GOLD analysis project Ga0209712, IMG submission 187443) | Marine eukaryotic phytoplankton communities from Arctic Ocean - Arctic Ocean - Greenland ARC118M Metagenome (SPAdes) (version 2) | ecosystem: Environmental > Aquatic > Marine > Oceanic...
TCAACTTCTTTTGTTAAAGTTTTGATTTCCGGTGGAGTATCTTTTAAAATTTGGCGCATAAGTTCGATTTCCGCCTCAACCGCTTTTACCTTTTCTTCGAGCGCAATGGCCCGATCTGCCAACATCAGACCAGACATCAACAACATTTGCGCCTCTGGCATGCGGCCAGCATGGGCGACCAAAACCTGAGCTTCAGCATTCAATATAGCCCGCGCCGCTTCCAACTGGCTTTCTTCGCCGTCAGGGCAAGCAACTTTAAAGGGACGTTCCCCGATTTTAATGGTTACTTCAGGCATCCTGTAGCTCCTCACCCGCATCCGTTAAGCCCACATCAGAAAGGGCGGTTATCAATAGCTGCATTTGAGCGGCATCAGCCGCGCGCTCTGCGGTCAAACTGTCAATTTCAGCCTGTAGGCCCGCATTGATCAGCCCCGCATCCCCAACACCCTGCGCATTTACGTCGCGCAAACTTTTGTTCGAAGCCCGAAGCTGAGCGTTGGATTGAGACACTTGCGATAGCTCAAGTTCTAGAGCGTTAACCGCCTCAGCCAGATGATCACTTCGTTCCTCTGGCGCGGGCATCGGCTCAGATTGAGCCGTGCGGGCCGCTTCTAGCGCTTGGGTCAGCTCAACGAGCTGCCGGTCTTGTGCAGTCAGCTTTTTGCATGTTTCGATCAGTTCAGCCTGAATTTTCTCAAACTCTGCCTGTGGGGTCATGGTTTCTGAATTTTCAAGACTTGCTCGGTTTGTGTCAGACCCAGCCACATCCGTGCGCCTATCAGCATTGTCAGGCAAGGCTTCTGTAGCCGCCGAAATGCGCCGTAAAGCCGCCGCAAGCCGTTGTTCTAAAGCTGAAATATCACTCATAGCTCTTCCTTCACTCACTGCCGCGCTCAAAAGGCGCACGTCTCGAATCGGACATTGTTATGGTTAACGTATGTGAAATTGCAGCTAAGGTCCAAGACCACAGTGGCTAAACAATTTATAAGAAATGGACTAGTTTACTTGATATTCCCTCTTCAGTTGATAGGAAGCATCAACTTTAGGTCAAATAGAAGGTTATAACCGTGAATCTCAAAACTCTTGCCGCCAAGAACCCTGAACATTGGAAAAAAGCCGCGGCCATTCGTGCTCTGACGCTGGACGCCGTTGCTGCTGCCAACTCGGGACACTCCGGCATGGCCATGGGCATGGCCGATGTGGCCACAGTTCTGTTCGAAAAGCATCTTAAATTTGACGCCTCGTCGCCGCATTGGCCTGATCGTGACCGGTTTATCTTGTCTGCAGGCCACGGCTCCATGCTGCTCTATTCGTTGTTGCACCTCACCGGCTATGCGGATATGACTCTCGAGGAGATTAAAAACTTCCGCCAATGGGGCGCCAAAACAGCGGGCCATCCAGAATATGGCCATGCCGCCGGCATTGAAACTACAACTGGCCCACTTGGCCAAGGCATTGCCAACTCAGTAGGATTTGCGATCGCGGAAGAAATTCTGCGCGCCACCTATAGCAAGAAAATCCAGAACCATAATACCTATGTCATAGCCGGCGACGGCTGCTTGATGGAGGGGATCAGCCAAGAAGCAATTGGTCTGGCTGGGCGTCATGAGCTGGGCCACTTGATAGTGCTTTGGGATGACAACAATATCACCATCGACGGCACCGTAGAATTGTCAGATCGTACAGATCAAGTTCAACGATTCAAAGCCTCGGGCTGGCATGTGCAGGCCATTGACGGCCATGATCCTGAAGCCATTGATGCAGCCCTAAGTGCGGCGCGCAAGACCAAAAAACCCTCAATGATTGCCTGCAAAACCCACATCGCCTTGGGCCACGCGGCGCAAGACACGTCCAAAGGTCACGGCGCTTTGACCGATGTGGGACAATTGGCCGATGCTAAATCAGCCTATGGTTGGAAACACGGCGCGTTTGAAATACCCACCGATGTGAAATCCGCATGGGAAGCCATCGGCGCCCGCGGTGCCTCCGAACGCGTCGAATGGGACGCACGTTTTGCTGGACTGCCCAGCTCCCGCCAAGCTCAGTTCAACCGCGTATTTGCCGGGGAGGCTCCTAAAAAACTCGGTGTCGTTATCCGCGCTATGAAAAAAGATGCAGCGGAGACCCTGCCAAAGATGGCCACACGTTCAGCGTCAGAGAACACATTGAAAGTGGTCAACCCAGTGATGACCGAAACCGTGGGCGGCTCAGCCGATCTCACCGGATCCAACAACACAAAGACTGAAGATATGGGCATTTTTGATCCAGATAACCGGGCCGGCCGCTATATCTATTTTGGCATCCGTGAGCACGGCATGGCAGCAGCGCTGAATGGCATGGCGCTGCACGGCGGCATTCGCCCATACGGCGGCACATTTATGTGTTTCACCGACTATGCCCGCGGTGCGATGCGTCTGTCGGCTTTGATGGGCGTTCCAACGGTTTATGTCATGACCCATGATTCCATCGGACTTGGCGAAGATGGCCCAACCCACCAACCGATCGAGCATCTGGCAATTTCCCGCGCGACGCCAAATACATTAGTGTTCCGCCCTGCAGATGTCACCGAAACAGCTGAAGCTTGGGAAGTGGCATTGAGCCAACCCAGAACCCCGACTGTGATGGCTCTGTCACGTCAAGGCGTGCCTGCGGTCCGTACCGAGTATAGGTCAGCAAACCTATGCGCACGCGGCGCATATGTTTTGGTAGAAGCCACAGGCAAACGCCAAGCCATTTTGATGGCTACGGGCACTGAAGTATCCTTAGCCATGCAGGCCCACGAGATACTGGAAGCCCAAGGCATCGGCACACGGGTTGTTTCCATGCCCTGCATGGAGCTGTTTGCACAACAAAATGACGCGTACCGGAAGCGCATTTTGCCCAGTGGTCCTGTGCGTGTGGCTGTGGAAGCGGCTGTGCGTATGGGCTGGGATCAATGGCTTTTGGGCGAGCGTGGGCGCGAGGCCAAAGCAGGCTTTATCGGCATGACAGGCTTTGGCGCCTCAGCCCCTGCGGACCGCCTGTACAAAGAGTTTGGAATCACTGCTGAAGCTATCGTCGAAAAAGTGAAATCGTTGCTTTAAAAAAAAATACAAAGGCTGCGGCAATGTCGCAGCCTTTTCGTTAAGTTTCGACTCTTACACCAAACTGTTATCGCTAACAGAAATGTTTCCGCTAACAAGCTGAAAATCAAATACTTTTGAACTTTCTTTACCGCACTACCCTTGTTAGGTCCCCAATAGAATCTGTTCAGGGGTGATGATTGTGGTTGTAAAAGTTGGTATCAATGGTTTTGGCCGCATCGGTCGCTGCATCTTAGCTCATATCGTTGAAAGTAGCCGTACGGATGTGCAGGTTGTTAAGATCAACGCAACTGGTCCAATAGAAACCAGCGCCCATTTGATGCGCTACGACAGCGTTCATGGCCGCTTTGCTAGTGAAATTATCGTTGGCGACGGCACACTCGATCTTGGCCTTGGGCCGATCAAAATGTTTTCAACCTACAATCCAAACGAATTGGATTGGTCCGGAGTTGATGTGGTTTTGGAATGTACAGGCAATTTTAACGATGGTGAGACCGCAAAGGTTCACCTTGCCCAAGGAGCCAAAAAGGTTCTGATCTCAGCACCCGCCACCAATGTAGACCGCACCATCGTTTTGGGCGCCAACGAGCATATGCTACGGCGCAGCGACACAATAATTTCTAATGGCTCTTGCACCACCAATTGCCTGGCACCTCTGGTCAAAGCCCTCAATGACACTATTGGCATTGAACGTGGGATCATGACCACCATTCATAGCTACACAGGCGACCAACCGACCTTGGATCGCCGCCATAGCGATCTTTACCGCGCCCGTGCAGCCGCTATGGCTCTGATCCCTACATCTACCGGTGCAGCTAAGGCTCTGGGCGAAGTCCTGCCTGAAATGGCCGGAAAATTGGACGGTACGGCCATTCGCGTGCCCACGCCAAATGTTTCCTGTGTGGATCTGACATTTGAGGCCTCGCGTCCAGTGACCGTACAAGAGGTCAATGCCGCCATCGAAGCTGCGGCCTCGGGTCCTATGGCCGGCATCCTCGCCTATGATCCCGCTCCAAAAGTGTCCATAGATTTCAATCATACAACACAATCATCAATTTTTGCCCCAGAACAAACCAAAGTGATTGGCGGAACAACGGTGCGTGTACTATCGTGGTATGATAATGAATGGGGCTTTTCCGTGCGTATGGCTGATTTAGCCGCTAAAATGGGACAGCCCACGTAAGTAGGAAATGCAGTGACCCCGCGGCCTATCCCTTTACTACGCTATCAACTTAAATGTTGCCGTCACAGCTGATATCTCCTTAAATGACAGCATAGCTTTAGTGTTTATCGGTCAAAAATTTGTGGATTTTATCGAGTACATCGTCTTTTGGAGATAGTCTGGGCTGTTGACTTTCTGTTGTCCTTATGATGTTAGCGCTATCAACAATTGGGGCAGGACACTTATATGACATTAAAAGTAGCAATCAATGGATTTGGCCGCATTGGGCGGAATGTACTCAGAGCAATCATCGAATCTGGTCGTACAGATATTGAAGTAATCGCAATTAATGATTTGGGCTCAGTTAAAAACAACGCCCATTTGTTGAAATATGATTCCGTTCATGGACGCTTTCCTGCGGTTGTGACTGTGGGCGAAGATTTCATTGATGTAAGCAAAGGTCCGATCCGTGTCACCGCCATGCGCAATCCTGCCGATTTGCCTTGGGCTGATGTTGATGTAGTGATGGAATGCACCGGCATTTTCACCTCAAAAGCCGCCTGTCAGGCTTATCTCGACAATGGCTCATCGCGGGTATTGATCTCTGCTCCTGGAAAGGATGCAGATAAAACAATTGTTTACGGTGTAAACCACGACACATTGACCACCAATGATTTAATCGTTTCAAACGCCTCATGCACCACCAACTGTTTGGCCCCAATTGCCAAGGTTTTGCATGAAAACATCGGCATCAAGCGCGGCTTAATGACCACAATTCACAGCTACACAGGCGATCAACCGACTTTGGACCGTACCCATAGCGATCTTTACCGCGGGCGCGCTGCTGCTCTGTCGATGATCCCCACCACAACCGGCGCCGCCAAGGCTGTGGGTCTGGTGCTGCCAGAGTTGAACGGCAAGTTGGACGGAGTGGCGATGCGCGTGCCAACGCCTAATGTTTCTGCAGTTGATCTGACCTTTGAAGCGGGCCGTCATACGGATATCGCTGAGATCACAGCGATGATGAGGCAAGCAGCTGAGGGTCCACTCAAAGGCGTTTTGGATGTAATTGACGAGCCACTGGTGTCTTCAGATTTCAACCATGATCCGCATTCTTCAGTCTTTCACGCCGATCAAACCTTGATCATGGGCGGTGATATGGTGCGGATTCTGTCATGGTATGACAATGAATGGGCTTTCTCAAACCGCATGGCCGATACGGCCGTTGCAATAGGTAAATTGATCAAACACTAAAGTTAAGTCGCTAGGTATGCAGGCGGTCCTTCAGGGCCGCCTCAATCTCTGGTGTCACAAATTTAGACACATCCCCTCCTAAGCGACAAATTTCTTTGACCAGCTTAGAGGCAATTGCCTGATGTTGCGCTTCGGCCATTAAAAACACTGTTTCAATGCTGGAATCCAATTGCCGGTTCATGCCAACCATCTGATATTCATATTCGAAATCAGCCACAGCGCGCAGGCCACGCAAAATGATACCGGCCCCAACATCGCGCGCACAATCAATCAGCAGATTTTCGAACGGATGCACCACAATCTCAGTGCCGGTTTCTGCATTCAAGCGCCGAGATTCCGCTTTGATCATTGCCACACGTTCATCTAGATCAAACAAGGGCCGCTTATCGCGGTTGATGGCAACGCCGATCACCAAGCGATCTACCAAGGCGCAGCCGCGACGGATGATATCAATGTGACCAAGGGTAATAGGATCAAATGTTCCGGGATAAAGGCCTGTGCGCATCTTGTGTTCTCCGATTTGATGCTGCTAACAAGCCATATTTCACGAGAATTGCAAGCGCGTGGCAGCGCTAATCTGAAAATAACCGGCCTTAGCCATTGGCCAAAGTCTCCAATCGCGAAATTTCGTCCCGGATTCCAGACAAAAGCACCTCTGCAAAGAGGTTAAGCCGTCGGTTGCGCCTATCATCAGCAGAGCAAATTAAAAAGAAGCTGCGGGTTAAGGACAGTTGATCCATCAAAATACGTCGCAACTCCGGTGCAAAGGGCAAGGCAAAATCATGCACGATGCCCACCCCTGCCCCTTGGCGCAGCAGGTTCATCTGTACCGAGATTGAATTTGACGCCAACTGCACTCTGCGTAGATCCAAAGGCTCCAGATAATCCAACTCTTTGTCAAAAATCATGTCCTGAACATAACCCACCATCGGCAAGCCACGAAGATCGTTGAGGCTTTTTGGCTTTTTGAACTTATCCCACAGTGCTACCGAGGCTGCCAGATGCAGCCGGTAATCTGCAATTTTTTGCACAACGAGGCGCCCCGCCGTAGGTTGACTAACCCCAATGGCCATATCCGCTTCGCGCCGTGTGAGGTTGAACACCCGCGGCAGCGCTACTATTTGAATGTCTAACTCTGGATAATCCTTGGTAATTTGACCGCATACCTGCGGCAATAGAAAATTGGCGCAGCCATCCGGAGCACCAATGCGAATTTGGCCGGTTAAGCCTTCGCCGTCACCACGCAGCGTCCCAAGCCCCGCATTCAAGGATGATTGCGCCGCATCCACATGGGCCACCAACCCATGCCCGGCTTCGGTCAACTCATAGCCCTTAGGTGATTTGGAGAATAACGGCGTAGCATGAACCATTTCCAATCGGGCAATACGCCGACTGACCGTGGCAGGATCAATTTTCAGCACTTGCGCCGCAATTGTAAGGCTCCCCGCCTGCGCCACTGCCAAAAATATTCGCAGATCATCCCAGTTTTCCATAATATCCCTGCATTTTTGCAATTTGATTTTGGATTATTTCCTCTTTTATTTACATAAATGCAAGATTAAACAGAGTTAAACCTTAGGAGAACCTCTATGCAAGAACTCACCCACTATATCAATGGCGCCCATGTGAAGGGCACATCTGGCCGTTTCGCCGATGTCTACAATCCAGCAACCGGCGAAGTTCAGGCCACTGTGCCTTTGGCCAATGGCGCAGAAATGGATCAAGCCGTGGCATTTGCCGCCGCAGCCCAACCCGCTTGGGCCTGCGTAAATCCACAGCGCCGCGCCCGCGTGTTGATGAAATTCGTAGACCTTTTGAACCGCGACATGGAAAAATTGGCTGAGGCTTTAAGCCGCGAACATGGCAAAACCATCCCAGACGCCAAAGGTGACGTTATTCGGGGTTTGGAAGTCGTTGAATATTGTATAGGCGCGCCACAATTGCTGAAGGGTGAATATACCGATAGCGCGGGCCCCGGAATCGATATGTACTCAATGCGTCAAGCCTTGGGTGTGACCGCAGGTATTACGCCGTTCAACTTCCCAGCCATGATCCCAATGTGGATGTTCGCCCCGGCGATTGCTTGTGGCAATGCGTTCATTCTCAAACCATCTGAGCGCGACCCATCGGTGCCTTTAATGCTGGCTGAATTGTTTGAAGAAGCTGGATTGCCTAAGGGTATTTTGCAGGTTGTGAACGGTGACAAGGAAGCTGTAGATGCAATCTTGCATCACGATGTGATTCAATCCATCGGCTTTGTGGGTTCAACACCAATTGCCGAATATATCTATGCAACCGGTTGTGCTGAAGGCAAACGCGTTCAGTGTTTTGGCGGTGCCAAAAACCACATGATCATCATGCCCGATGCCGACATGGACCAAGCAGCTGATGCGCTTCTGGGCGCAGGTTACGGTGCGGCAGGCGAACGCTGCATGGCAATTTCAGTGGCCGTGCCTGTAGGAGATGACACAGCGGACCGCTTGCTGGCCAAACTGATTCCACGCGTGGAAGCTCTGAAGGTTGGTCCTTATACGTCTGGAAATGATGTGGATTATGGCCCGGTTGTGACAGCTGCCGCCAAAGCCAATATTGAGCGTTTGGTACAAACTGGTATCGATCAAGGCGCTAATTTGGTAGTGGATGGTCGCGACTTTAATCTTCAAGGTTATGAAGACGGTTTCTTCGTTGGTGCGCATTTGTTTGACAATGTCACCAAGGACATGGACATCTACAAATACGAGATCTTTGGCCCAGTACTTTCAACGGTGCGTGCTAAAACCTATGAAGAGGCGCTCGGCCTTGCCATGGATCACGAATATGGTAACGGCACCGCCATTTTCACCCGTGATGGCGACACCGCGCGTGACTTTGCGAACCGCGTCAATGTGGGCATGATCGGCATCAACGTGCCAATTCCGGTGCCTTTGGCCTATCACACCTTTGGCGGTTGGAAAAAATCTGTGTTTGGCGATCTCAACCAGCATGGTCCAGATGCATTCAAATTCTACACACGCACTAAAACTGTGACCGCTCGCTGGCCATCAGGCACCAAAGAAGGCGGAGAATTCAGCATTCCGCTGATGGAATAACTACTCTTTCATGACATTTCGGGGCCCTGCGGGGCCCCGGCTTCCAGACAATACAGCTGACAAGAAAGGGAGCTAGGTTCCTGCCTCGGGATTTGGTTCACTTGCCACATAAGCAACCACAGGACCGCACCCATGGATTTTTCCCTTTCCGACGAACAAACCGCTATTTTTGATATGGCCCGTGATTTCGGCGCCACCCATATAGCCCCCTTTGCGCGCGATTGGGAAACAGCTGGTGAAATTCCAAAAACTCTTTGGCCACAATTGGCAGAACTGGGGTTCGGCGGGCTTTGTGTGCGCGAGCAAAGCGGTGGATCAGGTCTGACCAGGCTGGATGCAACCTTAGTCTTTGAAGCACTATCTATGGCCTGCCCTTCGGTAGCGGCGTTTTTATCAATCCATAATATGTGCGCCGCGATGATCGATAAGTTTGGCGCCGAAGATTTGCGCGCCAAATATCTGCCTAAGGCTCTGAACATGGAGATGTTCTTCTCCTATTGCCTCACCGAACCAGGCTCAGGCTCCGATGCAGCGGCCCTTAAAACCAAAGCGGTGAAATCCAACACAGATTACAGCCTCACCGGCACCAAAGCCTTCATCTCTGGAGGCGGCTATTCTGACGCCTATATCATCATGGCGCGCACCGGCGATGACAGCCCCAAGGGCATAACGGCCTTGATTGTTGAGGATGGCACTCAGGGCCTGTCCTTTGGCTGTTTGGAAGATAAAATGGGCTGGCGCTCGCAACCCACGCGACAGGTGCAACTCGACGATTGCAAAACGCCGATCGAGAACCTGCTCGGTGAAGAGGGTCGTGGATTCTCTTATGCCATGGCCGGACTTGATGGTGGGCGGCTTAATATCGCGGCCTGCTCACTCGGTGCGGCCCAACAGGCCTTTGACCAAACGCGCGTATACATGGCGGAGCGTAAGGCCTTCGGGAAATCCATCGATCAATTCCAAGCACTGCAATTTCGCCTCGCGGATATGGAGATTGAGCTACAATCTGGCCGTACTTTCTTGCGGCAGGCGGCGTGGAAGCTGGACAACGGCGCGTCAGACGCCACGCATTTCTGCGCCATGGCCAAAAAATTGGTTACGGATATGGGAAGCAAAGTGGCCAATGATTGCCTGCAATTGCACGGTGGCTATGGCTATTTGGCCGACTACGGCATCGAAAAAACCGTACGCGATTTGCGGGTGCATCAGATTTTGGAAGGCACCAATGAGATTATGCGGGTGATCGTGGCGCGGGGTCTCAACTCATGAGCGACCTGATTGCTCGAATTGACGGGACTGCGGGGCGCATCACTCTCAACCGCCCCGACGCTCTGAATGCGCTCACCTATGATATGTGTTTGGAGATCGAATCCATGCTAGATCTTTGGGAAGCAAATCCAAACGTGTCCCTGATTATCTTTGATGCGGCCGGCGACCGCGCGTTTTGTGCAGGCGGCGACATCACAATGATGTATGCCACCGCCGAAGTCGGTGACTTCGAATATGGGCGCAAGTTCTGGACCGATGAATATCGCCTCAATGCCAAGCTGGCCACCTGCCCCAAACCGATAGTCAGTTTTCTGCATGGCTTCACCATGGGAGGCGGTGTGGGCCTTGGATGCCATGTGCCGCATCGTGTGGTCTGTGAAAACAGTCAAATCGCCATGCCGGAATGCGGAATCGGCTTGGTCCCGGATGCGGGCGGCTCGCTGCTGCTGGCCCGCGCACCGGGGCGGTTTGGCGAGTATTTGGGCACTACCACTAGTCGAATGGGCCCTGAGGATGCAATTTTCGTTGGCTTTGCGGATCATTTTATCCTGCAAGAGCACTGGGGCGCAGTCATCCAATCTCTTTGCGACACCGGCAGCACAGAAGCTCTGGAAAGCTTCGCACAGGAACCCAGCCCTGCGCCGCTGATGGCGATTGAGGCCGAGGTCACAGAGTTTTTTCGCGGTGAGTATTTCGGTGATATTGTGATCAATCTTCAACATGCTGGCGGTGATTTTGCTACCAAGACTCTTAAAAAATTATCCATATCCTCGCCTTTGGCCATGGCCGCCACCATTGAGATGATCCACCGCGTCCGGGGTTTAGATGACATCGTGCGCGCTTTAGAGATGGAATACCGCTTCACCTACCGCGCGGCCGAACAAGGTGATTTCATCGAAGGCATCCGCGCCATGGTCATCGACAAAGACAAAAGTCCCAAGTGGCAACACAGCTTGACCGAGTCCTTGCTGCCCGCAGCCAGCGCGATGCTGCGCCCCCTTGGGGCAAATTCATTAAACCTCACGGAGACATAATAAGATGAAAATCGGATTTGTAGGACTTGGGAATATGGGCACGCCCATGGCGGTTAATTTGACCAATGCTGGACATGAGGTTGTGGGTTTTGATCCTGTGGCGGCGATCCCTGAAGGTGTCACTAAAGCTCAGACCGCCCAAGAAGCGGCAAGCGGAGCCGATGTGGTGATCACCATGCTGCCCAACGGGGACATTGCCCATTCTGTGGCCAGTGACATTTTACCTGTCATGACCAGGGCTGCCGTGCTGTTGGATTGTTCTACTATCGATGTAGCCTCGGCGCGGGCCATGGATCAGTTGGCCCAAGACCATGGCATAGGCTTTCTAGACGCGCCCGTATCCGGCGGAGTTGGTGGCGCTTTGGCAGGAACACTCACCTTCATGGTCGGTGGCTCAGATAGCTCCTTTGCAACAGCTCGTCCATTGTTTGATATCATGGGACAAAAATCCGTGCATTGCGGCGCGGCGGGCAATGGCCAAGCGGCCAAAATCTGCAACAACATGATACTCGGAATCACCATGATTGGGACCTGCGAGGCCTTTGCGCTGGCCGATAAGCTGGGGCTAGACCGTCAAGCGATGTTTGATGTGGTCAGCACTTCGTCTGGCTACAGCTGGACAATGAACGCCTATTGCCCCGCCCCGGGCATTGGCCCGCAAAGCCCAGCGGATAATGATTACAAACCCGGTTTCGCCGCTGACCTTATGCTCAAGGATTTGCGCTTGTCACAGCAAGCAGCCATTGACGTTGATGCGGATACGCCAATGGGCGCTGCGGCCACGGCGCTTTACCAAACGTTTGTAGAACAAGAAGATGGTGCAGACCAAGATTTCTCAGCTATGTTGCCACGATTTGAGGGCCGTAGCCGCTCCTAGGAGATGACACTATGTTGATGCAAGACTTCGCCGCTGATCTCACTTATCAGGCTTTACCTGACGATGTGCTGCTAGTCTTGCGCCGTTCCTTACTCGACACTTTAGGGGTTGCAGCCATTGGATCGCAAAGCGAGATGGCTCAAATTGGCACCAAGACGGCTCAGGCTCTGTTTGGCCCCACCGCCGCCTCCTCGGCGCGCTGCCTTTTTGATGGCAACCTCGCCAGCGCAGCTGGGGCCGCCATGGCAGGGGCGATGACCATCGACAGCGTGGATGCCCATGACGGCACCTCACCCTGTAAAGGTCACGCAGGCTCAGCCATTTTTCCCAGCCTTTTTGCCCTAGCCGATGGGCGCGGACTGACGGGCCAAGACTTGGCCACCTATTTGGCACTGGCCTATGAGATTTCCTACCGCGCCGGGCTCACACAGCACGACACCTGCACCGATTACCACACCTCTGGTGCTTGGACCGCCGTGGGCGTGGCCGCCATGACCGCACGGATTTTGGGCTGTGATGCAGCTCAGATCCATGAAGCGGCCGGAATTGGCGAATATCACGGCCCACGCAGCCAAATGATGCGCTGTATCGATCATCCAACCATGGTGCGTGACGGTGTTGGTTGGGGGGCGCCTACGGGTGTCACCGCCGGGGTTTTGGCTCAGACTGGCTTTACCGGCGCACCGGCCCTGACCTGCCAAGGACCTCAATGGTGGGGCTTGGGAGACAGCTGGAAACTGGTGACAGACACCCATTACAAGCCCTACCCCTGCTGCCGCTGGTCTCACCCAAGTATAGACGCCGCAGCAGAGTTGATGGTGAGTCATGGGCTTTCACATCATGACATTGCCTCAGTGGAGATCAAAACCTTCCACAATGCCACCCGCCTTGCGGGCCATACGCCAGTTAGCGCGGATGAATTTGCCTATTCGATTGCCTTTCCGGTAGCCTGCATGATTGTGCGCGGCCAAGTGGGCGTGCCGGAGTTGGATATATCCGCCCTAAGCGATCCCGCAATTTTGCGCATCAGCACCGCCACAAGCTTGATTGATGATCCCCATTTAACTCAGGTCAGCGACGGCAAACGCTGGGCACAGGTCTCAATCTTGATGCGAGATGGCACAAGACATGAAGCCGCCCCACGCACTCCGCGCGGGGACACCGACCTGCCACTCAGCAACAAGGAAATATCAGACAAATATCACCTCTTCGCAGACCCGATCATCGGAGCTGAAACCGCCGGGCGTATCGAAACCCTCTGCGCCGGATTTGATTACTTGGACGCAGGTGGCGTGCAAGGTCTGTTGGATATCATCCTGCGAAAACCGGGGGCTTAACCCACCACCACCTCTTTTGGGGTCAGCAAGTCTTTCAAGTAACGACCAGTGTGACTGGCTTCTACTTTTGCCACCGCCTCAGGTGTGCCCTTGGCAACCATATGCCCACCGCCATCGCCGCCCTCGGGGCCAATATCAATGATATGATCTGCAGTTTTCACCACATCTAAATTATGTTCAATCACGATCACAGAGTTGCCTTGATCCACCAATTCATGCAGCACTTCCAACAGTTTGCGCACATCTTCAAAATGCAGGCCTGTGGTGGGTTCATCCAGTATGTAAAGGGTGCGGCCTGTGCTGCGTTTGGACAGCTCTTTCGACAGTTTCACCCGTTGCGCCTCACCGCCCGACAGGGTCGTTGCTTGCTGGCCAACCTTGATATAGCCCAAGCCAACCCGCATCAACGCGTCCATTTTCTCGCGGATTGAGGGCACGGCTTTAAAAAACTCCTGAGCAGATTCAACGGTCATATCCAAGACATCGGCAATCGATTGGCCCTTGAATTTTACCTCAAGCGTTTCGCGGTTGTAGCGCGCACCTTTGCAGGTTTCGCATTCCACGTAGACATCTGGCAGGAAGTGCATCTCAATCTTGATCACACCATCCCCATGACAGGCCTCACAGCGTCCACCTTTTACATTAAAAGAGAAGCGCCCAGGCTTGTATCCGCGCGCTTTGGATTCAGGTAGCCCCGCGAACCAATCGCGGATTGGAGTAAAAGCCCCAGTATAGGTGGCTGGATTCGAGCGTGGTGTGCGGCCAATGGGACGTTGATCAATGTCAATCACCTTGTCGAGATGCTCCAAGCCTTTGACCGCTTCACAAGGCGCAGGCGTTTGACGCGCGCCATTGAGATTCATAGAGGCGGTTTTAAACAGGGTTTCAATGGTCAGAGTGGACTTGCCACCGCCAGATACTCCGGTGACACAAACAAATTGTCCCAAGGGAAAATCCACAGTGATATTTTGTAAATTGTTTCCGCTGGCTTTGCGCACGGTGACTTTTTTATTATTGCCAACCCTGCGTGTGCTGGGCACTTCAATCCTGCGTCGTCCGGCCAAATAATCACCAGTGATTGAGGCGCTATTGGCGATGATCTCAGCGGGCGTGCCACAGGCCACCACTTCACCGCCATGAATGCCCGCACCGGGCCCAATGTCAAAGACATAATCCGCCTCGCGGATGGCCTCTTCGTCATGCTCCACCACAATCACCGTATTACCTTGATCGCGAAGGTTTTTCAACGTTGTCAGCAACCTGTCATTGTCGCGTTGATGCAACCCGATACTGGGTTCATCTAAGACATAAAGCACCCCTTGCAGGCCCGAACCAATTTGGCTGGCCAAACGGATGCGCTGGCTCTCGCCGCCCGACAATGTGCCGGAGTTGCGCGCAAGCGTCAAATACTCAAGCCCCACATTGTTCAAGAATCCAAGTCGCTCGCGGATTTCCTTCAAAATAGGCCCCGCAATTGCGAGTTTTTGTTTGCCCAATTGATCAGGCACGCTTTGGCACCAATCAAAGGCTTCTTTGATCGACATCTGCACCACTTGACCTGCATGTAACCCAACGATTTTCACCGCCAAGGCCTCAGCCCGCAGCCGGTAGCCACCGCAGGTTCCGCAAGAGCGGTTGTTTTGGTAGCGTTCAAACTCTTCCCGAATCCAGTTACTATCGGTTTCGCGGTAGCGCCGTTCCATATTGGGAATAACGCCTTCAAAGGTGCGCGTGACCTGATACACCCGCCCACCTTCGTCATAGCGAAACAAAATTTCTTCGGTGCCAGAGCCATAGAGAAAGACTTTTTGTACGTCTTCAGGCAGATCTTTCCATTTGGTAGAGCGATTAAATTTATAATGGTTGGCGATGGATTCAATGGTTTGCAGAAAATAAGGTGATTTGCCTTTGCGCCATGGGGCCAAGGCACCATCATAAATCTTCAGGGTCTGATCAGGCACCACCAAACGCTCGTCAAAAAACAACTCAACCCCCAAGCCATCGCAATCCGGACAGGCGCCAAAGGGGGCGTTGAACGAAAACAAGCGAGGCTCAATTTCGGGGATAGTAAAGCCAGAGACAGGACAAGCGAATTTTTCGCTAAAGGTATGGCGCTCAGGATCCCCCTCCGCTGGGGCTGTTTCCAAAATAGTGATGCCATCGGCCAAATCGAGCGCCGTGCGAAAGCTATCAGCCAAGCGGGTTTCAACACCCTCGCGCACAACGATCCGATCGACAACCACATCGATATCATGGCGAAATTTCTTATCCAAGGTTGGCGGCTCGTCCAAATCATAGAACTCGCCATCCACTTTGACCCGCTGAAAACCCTGTTTGCGCAGCTCTAAAAACTCTTTGCGATACTCGCCCTTACGGTCGCGCACGATAGGAGCCAGCAGATAGCCCCGGGTCCCCTCCTCCATCGCCATAACCCGGTCTACCATGTCTTGCACTTGCTGGGCCTCGATAGGCAGGCCAGTGGCAGGCGAAAACGGCGTACCCACCCGCGCGAACAGCAATCGCATATAGTCATAGATTTCAGTGACTGTGCCCACGGTTGAGCGAGGGTTTTTTGAAGTAGTTTTTTGCTCAATAGAAATCGCTGGGCTCAAACCACTAATGTGATCCACATCTGGTTTTTCCATCATATCAAGGAATTGCCGCGCATAGGCCGAGAGGCTTTCGACATAACGCCGCTGCCCTTCGGCATAGATCGTGTCAAAGGCAAGCGATGACTTTCCCGAGCCCGATAGGCCAGTGATTACCACCAACTGATCGCGCGGAATATCCACATCGATATTTTTGAGATTATGCTCGCGCGCCCCGCGAACTTCGATTTTTTTCAGCTCAACCATAATGGACCCCAGTCTCTGAGTTCAACATAGTGTTAAGTCGCGCCAGGGCCAATATAAAAGAGAGAACATTATGTGAACATAAGGCTATTAACCGCGTAATATTTCAAAATATACGATGCGGTCAGCTTTAAAGCAAAGAGAGCAGGCCAAGCTTTATGACTTTGGCCCGATATCAGATCATAGGTTTAGATATGGATCGCGCGGTCCCAAGCGTCCAACACGCTTTCATGCATCATCTCAGATAGGGTAGGATGCGGGAACACCGTTTGCATCAGATCTTCTTCGGTGGTCTCCAATTGACGACCAACAACATAACCTTGGATCAGCTCAGTGACTTCAGCCCCAATCATATGGGCGCCCAAAAGTTCACCGGTTTTTGCGTCAAATACAGTTTTGACCATGCCTTCCGCTTCGCCCAAAGCAATTGCCTTGCCATTGCCCATAAAGGGGAAACGTCCCACACGAATCTCATAGCCTGCATCACGCGCTTGAGCTTCAGTATGACCCACACTGGCCACCTGCGGCGTGCAATAGGTGCAGCCAGCAATGCTTTCAGGTTTGACAGAATGCGGTGAGCCACCAGCTATCAACTCAGCGACCATAACACCCTCGTGGCTGGCTTTATGTGCAAGCCATGGTGCGCCGGCCACGTCACCGATTGCATAGACGCCCATAACGCCGGTCCGGCAATAAGCATCTGTGGTGATATGGGTCCGGTCAACATTTACACCCAAGGCTTCCAGCCCTAAATTTTCAACATTGCCTACAATCCCAACCGCTGAGATCACCGTATCGAAGACCTCTTTGGTGATTTTGCCGACTTGTTCGATATGTGCTGTCACCGATCCCACACCGCGATCCAGCTTTTTCACCATGGTTTTGGTGCGAATCTTCATGCCTTGTTTTTCAAAAGCTTTCTGCGCGAAGGCCGAAATCTCAGCATCTTCCACAGGCATAACCCGCTCCATAACTTCCACCACAGTGGTGTCAGCGCCCAGCGTGTTATAGAAACTGGCAAACTCAATGCCAATCGCACCTGATCCGATGACCAAAAGCTTTTTCGGCATGCGCGGTGGGGTCAAAGCTGTTTTATAGGTCCAAACCAGATCTCCATCCCCTTCCAAGCCGGGCAGTTCACGGGCTCGGGCACCGGTGGCGATGATGATATGTTTGGCCGTCAGCGCTTCGGCGCCCTTGGCTGTTTTGACCACGACCTTGCCCGGTGCTGTGATTGTCGCATCGCCCATCAGCGAGGCCACTTTGTTTTTCTTCAACAAATGCGTCACGCCTCCGTTCAGCTGCTTCGCAATGCCGCGCGAGCGGGCCACAACAGCATCCAAATCATAATCAATATTTTGCGCTGACAGGCCAAATTCTTTGGCGCGTTGCATCAGATGATAAACTTCCGAAGAGCGCAGCATCGCTTTGGTTGGAATACAGCCCCAGTTGAGGCATATGCCACCCATATGCTCTCGTTCCACGACAATGGTTTTCAATCCCAGTTGCGCTGCACGAATAGCAGCCACGTAGCCACCGGGCCCCGCACCAATAACGATCACATCATATGTATTGTCAGCCATCACAGGACTCCACTTTATAATTAGTTTAATATTAAACTATAATGCAAACTGGTGCAAATCTAATTTTCGCGAGGTCCATAACTCTCAAAAAATCGCGGTTTAGGGGCAGGATTATGACGCAGCGATTATGGTTTCGAGCGTGAAGCCATAACCGCCAGCTTTATCATAGGCGATTTCCGGGGCGGTTGCCGGACGGCTCAAAGCATCGTTGCGAGCGGGAAAGCGGCCAAACTTACGGATGATTTCACGATGCGCCTGGGCATGGGGCAACTGTTGGATTTTACCCTCAGGCAGCCGCGTGAGAATCAACCGCACTGCGCGGTCTTGATCCGTTAGACTTTCAGAATGCATCAAGGGCATGTAGAAAAATTGCCGTGCAGGCTCATCAATCCTCAGATCCCACCCATTTTGCAACGCCGCTTTAGAGGCGGCCAAGGCCTGTCGATCTGATCCAAAAGAACGGGCCGTTCCGCGAAACATATTGCGCGGCATCTGGTCCATCAAAATCAAGTAGGCAAGGGTGCCAGTGGCATAGGTGAGCCATAGCGCATTGGCCCCATTGACCGTGTCCCACCAAACCTGCTCGAAGCGATCTCGGATCTCTTGATCAAGCCCCTCGCCCGGCACATACCAACCTTTCGGCCCGATTTCGTCCAGCCAAAAACCTACAACGTCATGTACAGTTGTCATACGCCAGCCCCGATGTGTCCACTCTAAGACAATTTCTACGCATCTAGATCAAAAGTGCAAAGGTAAATGTAACGCTATGTTTCATACGTTTCGTCTTCCAATGAGGTTTCGATATAATACTCAGAAGCAACCTCTACGGCCACGGGACTGGCCGAAGGCATAACTGCAGCATAAGCTCCGTCCTCGATGCCATCACGCGATCGCTGTGTCATCCGATATCCGGCATAGCCCGTAAGGGTTAACATCAAGACTGCAATCACCATGAAGAAGGCCTGGGTGCCAAAAATATCCATCATCCAACCCGTCACCAAAGGGCCCATAATAGCACCCATCCCGTTGATGAAAATCAGCCCACCAGAGGCTGCGGCCATATCATCGGCTTCAAGATAATCACTAGTATAGGCAATCAGCAGTGAATACAGAGGATTTGAGGTGCCCCCAATCACAAAAGCCACTACCAAAAGTACTCCGAAATAATGGTCAAACAGAAAGCCTGCAAGGGACATGACCCCGCCCACGGCGGCGACAATCAGAATCACCACTCGGCGGTCAATATAATCCGAAAACCAACCGATTGGATATTGCATTAATAAAGCGCCGACGTAAATGCTCGATACAAACATGGAGATCTGTACAATGGTAAGTCCAGCGGCCATGCCGTAAACTGCTGACATGCCAAATTGAGCTGAAAACACCCCGCCCAACAAGAACATCCCGAAACAGCCCAAAGGG
>Ga0209712_10001637_pt1 | contig 18958 bp, 17 predicted proteins | sample ArcOceMetagenome_FD_187443 | JGI IMG/M metagenome (GOLD analysis project Ga0209712, IMG submission 187443) | Marine eukaryotic phytoplankton communities from Arctic Ocean - Arctic Ocean - Greenland ARC118M Metagenome (SPAdes) (version 2) | ecosystem: Environmental > Aquatic > Marine > Oceanic...
GATAATTGTCTCAGGTTAAGTGCGCTCGTATGGTTTTCGCGTAGAAATCCCTGTAGAAGTCGCGTCGATTTTTGTTCGCGTCGATTTTTGTACGTCCCTATCTTCATCTAGACATGTTGTGACAAGAATTCGGCTTTCGACAAAATAGAATCTTTTACACATCATACGAACATTCATTGAACGCTCTGTAAATAAAACATGCCCGCCGTTGAAGTCTCCTCCACTGTAGCTGCAACCCCCGAAACTATTTGGGCTACCTGCTTCGACGACATGAAGTGGGAAAGTTGGGATCCTGATCTCATCAAAGTGAAAAACGTATCCGGTGGATGTGAAAATGGCACCACCTGTGTCTTCGCAATGAAGGATGGAAACAGAATTCCCATCACTTTGTCGAACGTTGAGAAAAATAAATCGGTCAACTTTTCGGGTGGTGTTTTCGGAGGGATTGCGAGAGCTGAAGGTAAAGTTGTGATTTCTGCTGTTGATGAATCCAATTCCAAAATTGATTACAGGTGAGTTTTTTGCCGTCCCTACCGGTACGCTCTAGTAGCAGGGAGTATACTCGTAGTGTACTTGAACCGGGTGTCTTTCTTTCTATGCATTCATTTATTAGAGCCATCATGTGCACGTGAACTAATTAATATTCGTGTACCATGTTACACTTTCTTTACAGTTTTGAGATGTTGGGTTGCATTGGGAACATTGTCGCAAAACTAAATAAGAAGGCAGTTGTAGAGGGGACAGAACATGGGCTTGAAAATATGGTCAAGATGTCGGAAGAGGCTCAGAAGAAGTAGAGTTCGTGCTAAGATCACAATATTACCATTGACGCATTCGATGGAATAGAGAGAAGTTTATAATGTAATTTTAATGATTTTTGTTGAGTTTTTGAACGCATTGAAGCATATTGAATATGGCCATGTAAATAATTGTCTTATTCAAGTTTTACATGCCATCAAGACTTTCTTTGATTGAAACTAGATTAGCCAACCGAAAAGGGTAAACCCCAAACACCATGCATGCCAGCCTTCTTTTCCGTCCGTTTCCAAAAATCATGAAACGTGACGACGTGTCAGCAGAATTTGACGAATTTGACTAATACTATGCTGGCGTGTGCTACCGCACACCCACCCAATACAAGTTGTATGGCTCGCCATGCAAGGCGATATGTATGTTCGTATTATGTCATGCACCATGGCTTGGACAAGATGGAAGACGAAGTCTTCAATGCCGAGGAGGTGCCTGAGGTTGATGATTGTGCTGCAGTAGATGACGGTTCGCTACATAATAAATCGGTAAAAATCAATGTCTAACTCAATTACATTGAACGCATGATTAAAATGTTTCGATCTCATAGGTGTGTTTTAGACTTTGATGGGGTATTCATTGAACGGGAGAGCCGAAAGATGTAACATTATTCTAAAAAGTGAACATTTTCTGTGACATTTACTTATGAGATATGAGCCTTAATGAAATGTCGACGTAGAAATAGTGCCAGGCTACGTTCAACGTTGAGGCACATCGACATGCGAGCATGCTGCGCTACCCAGCTGTCCGCCCTTGCAGCGCCGACTGTCAATTTTGTGTCAACGATAGCTTTCACAATCCCAACACAAAAAGACAATCAATCATGACTGGGCAAGAACCTGGAAAAAACAATGCGCAAAAGTCGTGTTGCCTCTCTAACAAACTAAGACTTGAAACGGATGATTCCACTGGATTCCTTTACCAAAAATGTGCAACAGGACCACTCATCATGTCCAATATTTTCCTCAGCACAGCGATCATTAGACTAGCTGAGATGGAACTAGGATGTGTAGGCGACGATGTAGAATGCGGAAAGATTCATGGTTTCAAGCCATCAAGTTTGCTCGCCCTCAGTGCAACAGTGTCAGGTATTTTAAGCGCCTTTCTTCTCCCTTTTATCGGCGCCATTGTTGATTTCACTCCCAATCGGCACTTGCTGGGAGTTATCTCTGCTATCGTGATTGTTGCCATTCAGGCAATTCAGATTTATACAGTGGAGTCAACATGGTTCCCCATGGCTATCTTGCAGTCTATCAATGGATTTGTTTATCAGTCTGCCTCGCTTGCGGCGTATGGGTATCTTCCAGAGATCTCAGCTTCACTCGAGGAAAAGAAGTTCCAGTGGTATTCCTCGCTGTACTACATTGTATTTTTCGCTCATCAGGTGATTTTCCTAGTTGCTGTTGCAGCAATTGCCATCATCTTTTCCACCGGCGATGTCCTCACAGCGCAAATATCTCAAGGGATTGACACGGTTGTGACAGGGGGATTCTTTGCACTTACTTGGTATTTTTTCACAAAGAAGGAGGCAAAGAGCGAGTTGCCACCAGGATCGACCTTGTTTCGTGCTGGGTTCGTACAGGTATTCAAAACGGCGAAAGGATTGCATCAACATTATCCCAAGACTGTGGCGAGGTTCTTTATCGGTGTCATTTTTGCGCAGGCTAGTAAGTGCTCGTACCAGTATGTTCACACGAATATTAATGCAATAGGCAGATATTGGAGATGGTAATATTGCTGTGTTTGTTTGATTTGAAATCACTGTCACTAACACCAACCCTCCTCCATGTTTACTAGCAATTTATTCCTTCTCAACTGTGTCTGTCACTTACGTCTACGAGGTCCTCAAGTTCGACAGCACACAGATATCCCTTCTCTTCGTTATAGTTCTCTGCTTTACTATTCCCGGTGCATATTTTGCGAACTGGCTTGCTGTCAAGACAAATCCAATCACTGGAATAAAAATTCAGATCGTTACATTCATCGTAGTCAATTTTGCTGCTTTTCTCACCCTCTCGGACCCCAGCAAGGAGATTCCAGCATATTGTTTTGGTGCAGTCTGGGGATTTTGGATAGGTTGGTACTACCCATTAGAAGCGATGATCTATTCTGCCATTGTCCCCAAGGGGCAGGAGAGCGAACTTGCAGGATTCTACCTGTATTGTACTCAGATCCTGTCATTCCTACCACCACTTGTGTTTACTATCATGAACGAAGCAGATATCAATTTGAAATGGGGAGGAGTACATCTCGATTGTTACATATTTGTGGCACTGTTTTTCTTTCACTTCATGCTTCCGTGGGAGGAGTGTCTCGAGGCAGCAAAAGTAAACGAATTGAAAGAGGAAGATCAAAACGAGGACGGTTATGCTGAAGATAATATTGATGCGTAAGAAAGAGGAGTAAGTCGGATCAGATGCAGAGGGAGGTTTTCGATCTGTGATTGTGTTGAATGGAAATTTATGTTTATACCCTCAAGGCTCAAGGCTCAAGGCAAGAGGCAGATTGCAAGCTCGCACAGATGCAGTGAAGATAAATTATATATTCAATATATTGAAATGAAATTTCTGTTTATACTTCGTATAGTTACCAGAACTGCCTTCTTTTACAACCGACACGAATGTACATGGTTTATTAATAATGGAGAAAAGGGTGCCGATGCAGAATATACGAATATGGATAAATCTAGTTAACGAGGTCCATAATGGCCACCACCACCACCCCCTCCACCCGAATGTGCAACACTTGTATGTATAGTCGAAGAAGCAGTCATACCCGCGCCTTCGTTGACACGATCGAGCAGTGCCCCTACACGTTTCTTTACCACATCAATCTGTTTCGTTGTCCCTTCGATCTGCAACACCCTTCTAACTTGATCCACATACATTTTTGTCCCAGTAGAACGTTGCATAGCAATGATGGTTGCTCCACGCCTTCCAATAACGATACCCACATGATTGCCCAATTCCATCTCATCCTTGAGCAGTTCATCCTCTTCTTCTTCTTCCTCCAATCCATCATGACTCCCCAACCTATTCCTCGCCCAAAACTTCGTTTGCCGATCATTACTCCCAGTCGCTAAAAGATGCCCAGCAGGATGCCATTTCATATCCCAAATCGCCATATCATGCGCAAATGGCACCCTTGCTGAAGGCTCTTCACTACCCTTCGGTCCGATATTCCAATAAATCAAGGTCCCATCCATTCCTCCACTTGCAAAAACAGATTCATACAAAGGATGCCATGCAATCGACGTAACTTCCTTATGATGTCCTTTGAGAGAACACAATTCCTTCATAGCTCTTATATCATATACTTTGACCAACTGATCCCTCGATCCTGTCAATAACCAATTCCCATTATCATTCCATGCCACCTTGGTGACTGTATTCTTGTGTCCATATAAAGTGGACAAACTCGACCCACTCCTCGGATCCCACAACTTGACAAGATTATCTTTCGACCCCGAACAAATCACGCTCGACCTGGGATGCCAAGCGACAGTCTTGACATCCCAGCCATGCCCTTCCAAAACTCTTTCTTCCCTCCGTTCTGCCCAATCCCAGATCCTGACCGTGGAATCATCCCCACAACTGACAAATTTGGTATCACTCGGTGAGAAGTCAATGGCATGGATGGCATTCCCCCCATGCGCATCGATGCTCTGCACGGGCGCGATGGAGGGGGACCAATATTTGATATTACCGGATGCATCGCAGGTCAAGAGATAATTTTGATTATGCGACCAAGCCATGCATCGAAAGGATGCATCGTGTGCTGCCAATATGAGCTCGAATGAGAATGTGAGTCCATCCCAGAGTGTGAATTCTCCATCTTGATTCCCAGTCAGCAATCTGCGTCCTCCCGGTGTGAAAGAGAGGGATATTACGGGAGAAGAGTTTTTGGCTCTAGTGACGTGTGCCATGTGTGTGAGGAATGCCGTCGAATTTGTTTGGTAGGGTATAGATGATACGGGTAGATTATTGAGACGAAGGTAGGAGCTATGGGGCTGGGTATAGAAATCGGAGTTATTCATGGGTCGAGGGGCTTTAAAGAGGCGGGAGGATACGTCCATGATGGCGCATGTGTGGTAGTCGATGCATTTCCGTTTGAGGTTTTGTTGGTCCCCTTCGTTTTGGGGATCATCTGATTGATCATAGTGTTGATTTGACATTTAATATTTATAAAATGTTGGTGTAGTGCGGTTCAGTGTTGTTTAGTTTACAGTATGTAGCACAATCAGCCCAATAAATACTGTATTTGATCGACGGTAGGTATGTTGTATGTTTGAATATAAGGGAATGTTTATGTGTCGGGTGTCGGTCGTCGGCGGCTGATTGTTGGTTGGAGAAATGAAAAATGAAGGACAAGATTTTATGTTTAGGGGGACGATGGGGGGAGTGACGTTTTTTAAAGGCCATTTTTGATTCCCAATCTAGAATTCACCACAAAATTGTGATGTGAGTGCATCTTTCTGTCAACACAACAAGCAGCAATAAATGGATAGGTCCATACATACCGACGCTGCACATTGAATTTGAAATTACTTCAACCACGAATCAATCATGGTTCATAAATATGTACTGTTTGTAAAACTGATGTCTCTGTGTCAAGTGACTGATTCATTTTCATTCGTTCCTTCTCGGCCCCAGCTGCAACAATTCTTGACCACCATTACTACGAGTACTACACGTACGAGTACTTCTATTGGAGGAAACCACCAGCATCTTGTTGGTGGTGCCAAACAGTTATACTCACAGCAAAATAGAAACGATGGCGCCAATGCCAATGATGAATCTATGAATGACGCCTCTACGGCCAAACCAAAAACAAAATCAAAATACATACTTGGACGAAATTTCACGAGTGATATACTAGAAGAAGAGTCTGATTTGTACTGGAATACATTTCAACCACAGACACATGCACACATAGATAAGGTACATCTAGACCAAACGAACAAAGCAAATGATGTTGAAGATGATGATGAAGAAGAAGCAGACGCCTCCTTTAACCTCACTGGAAGTTACCATTTAGGGCTGGGAAAAAATACACCAATTGAATACATTGTCGAAACAAATGAAAATGATGAGAAACAACTCACCATCAAACGCATAGAAGACAAGCGCCTCGGTCGAGCCTTTTGGTTCAACAATGGGCAGGGAGAACCTGAAATTGGCATACATTCTGATATCAACGCTGATTCAACATCGTCTGACAATAATATCGCTGATGTTACACGTGCAAGTCTTGAACAAAATGATATTAATACACCCAGAACCATCACAAGCTTACAACGAGAATTACGCTACGAGGACATTGATCAATCTATACCCCTCTCAGTCTACGACCCTGACAACAACGTGGACATCGTATGGGATCTATTGAGACAAGAAGCAAAAACGGAAGCAGAGCGCGAACCGCTCTTGGTATCATTTCTATATTCTACTATACTTAATCATCTCAGTCTCGAATCAGCCCTCGCATTCCATCTCGCAAATCGTCTCGCAAGTCCTTCCATGGACAGCATCCAAATTATGAATATCATACTAGATGCTTTGGATAAAGATCCTAATTTTGCAAGATTTTTGCGAGCGGATATCATGGCGGTCCGAGATCGTGATCCAGCGTGTACCTGCCTTCCCGACGTCTTTCTTCATTTCAAAGGATTCCATGCTTTGCAATCTTACAGAGTCGCGCATTACCTCTGGGGACAGAATAAAAAGACCCTGTCGCACTACGTGCAGAGTCAAATGTCTCAAAACTTCCAGATTGACATTCATCCCAAGGCAACGCTTATGAGTGGTATCATGCTTGATCATGGGACGGGAGTGGTGATTGGCGAGACAGCACGGGTTGGATATAACTGTTCGATTTTGCATCATGTTACGCTGGGAGGGAGTGGGAAGCGTGGTGTGGAGCGTCATCCCAAAATAGGAAATGGTGTTTTGTTAGGTGCTGGATCGACGATTTTGGGAAATATTGTGATTGGTGAAGGATGTCAGGTGGGAGCGGGGACGTTGGTGATTGATGATTTACCACCGCATAGTGTGGCGGTGGGCGTCCCTTCGAAAATTATCGGTTCCTATAAGGCGAAAGAGCAGCCAAGTCAGAATATGGACCAAGTTGGTTCGGAAGAATCGGATAAACATTTGAGCTCGTTCTCAATGGATGGTATATGACCATGTTTGGGTGTTGGTTAACAGATCGAGTGCGAAAACATAACATACACGTTGTGATGACGAATTTATAATATGATACGCTGGACAGAGGAATACCAGTATACACTGAATAAATGAACAATTCGAAAACACGTCCACTGAAATTAATTTGTGTTTGTAGAATTGATTATAAGAGGGTATTAGTTGGGTACTTTCAAGTGTTGGGTGCAATGGAGTGTAATCCTGCAGCTGTCTGTAATTGGTCTGAATGATATATGCTGTATCCGTACAGTGTTTGCTGGATCTAGCTAGAGTTGCTGCATCTGTGCGTAGGAGAGTAGGCTTCATTCCGAACAATCATCAATTATTAGCATTTCTTTTATCCTTTTCCTCGCGAAGCATTCTCATTTCATCTCTCGTGCGCTTTTCCTCTAACCATTCCTCTCTGTATTCACGAGCCATATCAATTTTCCCTTTGTCGGTGAGACCCATTCCGTCGTAGTCACCTTCCACATTACCACTTGGCTTGTATTTTCTCTTCCCATAAAAAACTTCGCCATTTCCCATTCTTTTGTATAAAAAATCATCTGCTACCGCATCGAGGTTGTTGAAAAAGTGACTCACGCCTGATAAGAATCCTCCTTTGTTTTCGTTTTCGTTTTCGTATTCGTCGGTTGGTTCAGTCATTGCAAGGGCATTGCATGAAATTTGACCGGGTTTAGATTGAGGTGCAAAAGCAAATGACACGGCACAGAACAGATAGATTGATAGGAAAGGAAGGAGGAACTTGTACTGAAACATGGTGAAGCAGGTTTGCTGAGTTATATCTGATCTTAAACACTAAATTGTCTACCTAGGGTCACAAAGTCTGACCCATTCATTCGTAGGAAGATCCTGTAACATATCGATGCAACTTCAAACTGCTCTTTCAGGTCTTCGATGCTTCGTATGATGGATGATGAGATTCAACATGTGTTTCTTTGATGAGGTGGTCTGTTCTGGAAAATAGCGCAGCGGTTATCACAATTGAATAAATTAACGGTCAAGACGTCAGATTGAAGGTCGTAAAATCTGGTAATCCACAATCCAATCAAAGAAGAACAAAAAGTAACATTCACAACATCAAATCGGGGAACCACAACCAACATCATATAATAGACATCTTTCCGACCGCCTTTCGCCGTGATTTCATAACATGGAAAAAATCATAGGCATGTTTGGAAACAAGCTGACCGAAGATACTCGTATTGAAAACCCTATATTTTCGATTTCGATTGGGGATAGGGTATGCAGCTTGGTGCCACCAGATTTTGCGTTTTACAACCAACTTCTTGTCGTAAGTCTCAAATAAATGAACGCGAATGCCCTTCTTATGGTTCAAGTACTGCTACGCGTACACGTACGTGTACCTGAAGTTCTAATTCTAAAACTTTTCTCCTGCCTGCCGTCTTCTTTTCATATCAGATTATAGCTTTCCAAACCTTTATTTTATTGATGCTCGGATGGCTCGTGTTTCGAATAATTGTTTTGCCACAAAAGGAAAGACATGGGAAAGGGATAACGATGCTATCTACGATATTTGCATTTGGAATTGCTATTCCATTTGTAATTCTCGAGCCTGTAGGTTTGATATGGTTTCTTGATATCAGGCACGTCGGTCTTAGGATGACTCTTCTTGCCATGCCAATTGTAAACTCATTGCGGATTAGTGAAGGTGAGAAGATTAAGGAAGTCGTCGTCTGCCCACGCTCAATCCTCAATCTCGAAAAGAATTTATTGACACATCTTTCTTCGGGCTATATCGGACAGCATACTTTGGTTTCACCCCCAAAGCATGCAAAAAGAATTTGTATAATTTTCTAGTGTTCTTTTCTTGTACCTTTTCCATAAGATTTGATCCCAAGACGGAAAAGCCAATACCTGTATCATCCGCATATCTAGTGCAGCAATTGAAAGTGATTGGACGAGACTTTGGAATCATGTGCGTTGTTATGTCTATACTCGCACCATATGGATGGGAACTATTTGAAACAGGACATGAGGTTAATTCCTTCGATCATTCTCTTCTAGACATGTTTTCTTGGCAACATTTGGCTAACAACCTATTCGCCACAAGTAAGTCAATTGCATTCTTGAAATTCATGCAGATATTGTATCATATCATTCTCACACTGCATACATTTATGCATGAATACTAAATAACACCAGTCGTGTTGAGCACGTCGCTTTCTCAAAGCACAACGGGGGTATCTTTCATGTTTAACCTAGTGTATGGATACGAAACAGATGCGATCGTTCTTAATCCAATGTTCAAATCGAGTTCGCCATCCGATTTTTGGGGAAGAAGATGGAATATGGTCGTACATACCGGACTCAAAAATGGAGCATACAAACCAATGCGAAAGCTGACAAATTCAAGGATATTGTCCGTCCTAACGGCGTTCTTTCTTTCTGGAATTATTCACGAATATGTGAATCTTGTTCTCTACTACGAGAAAGGGATTGCTTTTGAGTGGAAGCAAGTACTCTTCTTTGGGTGGAATGGCATTCTTATTTTGTTGGAGTACTGTCTTAGTTCTTTTCCACTTTTTCAATGGATTGGAAAGAATTTTCCGCCCATTATAATATCGATTCTCGTCATCTCTTCAGCTCTCCCTTTGGCTCATTTGTTTCTAGGTGATTATATCAAGTTTGGTTACTTCGATGCCGTATTCATGGCTGAACCAGTTGTCATTTGTCAATCTAATTTTAGTTAAAACACATTTTCTGGAACAACATCACTATTATCTATTATTATGATGTTTTAGACCCAAGTCAGACCAAATCCGACATGGTCTGCGGTCTGCGGGGGGGCTTTATTAGCGGTTTAACCGTACTCGTATACCTGGTATCAAGATAATTTGTTTCCTTTTCCCTCGTCATCATTACTTTTCTGCACAAAAATCATAGAACAACAATCGAACAACAACATACAACACCCTCGAACCAATTAATAACGAAGGTGATAACTGGTTAATGATGAAATTTCCAAGCGTAATCGCTTTGTTGGTTCAACTGAACTCCGCCGACGGCTTTGGAATATCAAAAATGCTCCCCATCGCATTTACGTGTGGTGTGCCTACAACAAAACAACCGCTAACAACAACTGCTCTGTACTCAACAAGCCTGCCGAGCCTGGAGCAACTTTCATCTGACCCTTTTATGAAACAAGTGAACTATGCTTTTGAGATTGTGCCACTGCTGGGAGAAGGAAAGAATCACGACGAAGATCTCAAGGAAATGATAACAGCGCAGTTGAGGTAAGTTCTTCTCATCAAGTAGTAGACCCAAGATTATTTTAATACCTGGCAGTATCTGAACATTCTTTAGTCACTCTGATGGTATTAGGGGATTTTTCGTGGCTTATTTGACCGGGGATGGGGATTCACCTGCCGATGAAGAAATTATGCCTATGCCTCTAAGCAACGCCATCGAAAACGTCGAGAACAAAAAAGAGTTGATATTACTTGCTTGCATGAATGTCATTATGCCTACTGGGATGATAACTATGCATACAGATGAAGATCTTGCAAATAGCTCGAGAAAAACTTCCTCTAGGGGCAAAATTGTCGCGAAGGCTTTGCTCGGCGAAGATGAAATGAGGAAGCAATGTGCTGCTATATTTAGTGTAGCAAAAGATGAGGAGGCAGTAGACTCGGAAGACACAAAGTACTGGATAGAGTTCTTCAAGAAGTGGGGTTATGGCGAGAAGGAGAAGAAGAATATCGCAAGTGTGTTTGGTGAGATTGTGTCATCATAAGTATGAATAAAAGAGGGATTTGAGTCGCTGGATCTAAGTATAGCCATGAACTGTCTAATTTTTAAAATAGCAATACCAAATGTAGAAGATGGCCCATTGCAGGTGAAGATCAAAATGTTATTGTTACTGTAGTATACGTTTCAAGTGCTGAGTGAAAGTGAGAACCAAGATCACAGAAGTTGTGCAATGTGCATACAAGCTTAGAAATAATTTGCAATCCAGTCCACCTGCGACTCTCTTAGTGCACGGCTTTTAGTTGTATTTGTACAGCGTAATTGGTGTTGCTTGCCCCCATACATCAAACTGCCAACGATCGTCGAAGCGCATACTCGACAACCATTGGGATGCTGATATCAAGGACATTTCATCATACTTTGATAGCAGTTCAATACGCGCATCGCTGCATGTACAAAAGGCTTAAAGAGAGATCTTTCTTCACACACTATATTTGCTTGCTTGTAAAGCCACCGCTGGCCGCTGGGAGAAGAAAGGTTGGAAGCAAATTCAAATAAGCACCATGCAATACATTCAAACATGCATAATTTGCATTTTGTAAGGATTGGTTGAAAGCTATGTTGCGTCTGAGAACTGAAATTTCTTTACATTGATTTTTACTGACCTCAGTACAGTGCGGCTCTTACTTTTTCAATAAGAACTCCTCTACTGCTGGGATGTTCAACCTAATCCGTTCGACGGGAACAATATTGGTGCTATTAGCCCTGTTCTGACGGCGACCATAAAATTCCCTCATGGAGAACATACGCTTGATAACAAGCCGACTCTTGACATTGGATCTAGCAATCAGGACGAAAAGAGAGAGATTTTGAATGCTTTCGTCGACACTTCGAGGAGGTCTCACGGATTTCTGCACAGTGCTGGCTGGTGGCTATATTTTGTGAAGCTGCATCGTCTGTGCAAGCCTGTGCTGCTGCAAATACAGGAATGAGTGCAACGATGGCGGCTATGCAGATCATGTTGTTATTGTCGTGCGTGTTATCGAAGCACGACCGAAGTTCAAGGTGCTCTCGTACTTGAAATTGTTGCGAACAAGAATTCTGATGACCACATTTTTTATTACTGGAATTATACGAGTACAACTATCAGATTGAGGGATTTGCTCATGACGTGATATGATGGACAAATAACTTGTTGAAGGAAAGTGTATGGTATTTGGTATGCGGTATGGTATTTGGTATGCGGTTAGTTGTGGATTCATCAATCAAATCTTTCACTCTTGAGCAAAGTGATAATCAATCTTCTTCGCTGTATGGCGATATTTTCCCATACACACGAAATGAAGCTGGTCAAGGCAGACTACCAAGCGCTGCCACTATTGCCACAGTCGTTCCGAAAGAACTTCCTCAACAATAACAGAATCTACACTTTTCTCACTTTCCCATCACCTTTTTTCCAATTCTCTTTAGATTTTAGCCTCTCAACAAAATGGGAATTGATTTGAAAGTAGGAGGTTGCCGTACCGGACATAGTGTCTCAACCAAGGTCATCAAGACCGCCAACCCCTACAACCTACAACAGTCTTCTCATCAAGTTGTACAAAATCCTTGCTCGTCGTACCGACTCCACATCATGTCCAAGCTCAACCAGCCTCCTGTGTGACTTGATCGTCTTGCTAAACAGCTCAAGGGCAAGGATGGACACATCGCAGTCATTGTAGGAAAGATTACCGACGATGTCCGTATGATGGAAGTACCCGCTATGTCCGTCTGTGCTCTTTCCTTCACTGAGAATGCACGTAAGCGCATCCTTGCTGCTGGACTAGAATGTCTCACCTTTGATCAGGATCACTGCCTGACTAAATTAAAGAAAATCACCAAGAGTTATTTTTGGTATAACTTTATAACCATGTAAGATTAGCAATGATATGGTATAGGATAGTATCTTTGGGGTTTAGTACGGTACCTTCATCGTCCTTTCCTTTTCAATATCTTTGCCAGAGGTATAGCTAGACAAGCCATTCTTCCGCACAAGAAGATTGATTTCTTTCTTCATATAACGTATGACGATGGTGTTTCGTTTGAAGATATCCGTGAGACTGAATTGATTTAAATTGTTAGATTGATATAAGACTAGCATTAGTTATTGCAGACACATTGTCTTGTTGTGCATAGCACTGTTTGTTTGGTCTCGTTACTCATACATATACTACGTAATGCAGTAGTACTGGTAGTGTAGGATGTATACGATTTTCAGGCTACTACTGGAGACACTCCTTGTGCTATGATTGCAAATCTGGAACAGTGATACATGCACAAATGCTGCCAAGAACGGCCATGTAGATGTGTTGAAATGGGCCAGGGCACATGAATGCCCATGGGATACAAGGACGTGTGCCAATGCTGCTGAGAATGGCCACCTTGAAATATTGAAATGGGCCAGGGCGCATCAATGCCCGTGGGATGAATGGACATGTATAAATGCTGCTGAGAATGGCCACCTTGAATTGTTGAAGTGGGCCAGGGCGCATCAATGCCCATGGGATAAATGGACGTGTTACAATGCTGCATGGAATGGCCACCTTGAATTGCTGAAATGGGCCATGGTGAATCAATGTCCATGGGATTCAAAGAAATGTTCCCATGCTGCTTACAATGGCCACCTTGAATTGCTGAAATGGGCCAGGGCGAATGGTTGTCAGTGGGACACCCTACCACATCAGTTTGGAAAAAGGATTGGAGATCCTGCTTTGATGCGTTATTTGGAAGATGAAGGTTGTCCTCGCCCATACGAAGATGATAATTCAGATTAATATTTATAACAGTATCTTCTGTGTCTTTCCAATGGTCTTCTCTTCTTCGAGATATCCATCTTTCCGAGGCTTCTGAGCACATCAAGATATGTGACGTTTCTCAACTCATTATTATCATGTTAAACTGCGTATAGGGGTATTGGGTTGGAAACGTCGCCTTCAATGCAGTGATGATGATTTTTACTGGAACATATCCTTTAGAATTTCCTCCAACTTTGGCATTTTGAACAGTTTTGCGAAAGCGCCAAGTCAAGGCTAGAGAGTATTCCCCCTAATGTGGTCTTCTCTTCTGCGAGATATCCATCTTTCCGAGGCTTCTGAGCACATCAAGATACATGTGACGATTCTCGACTCATTATTATCACGTTAAACTGCGTATTGGGTATTGAGTTGGAAACACTGCCTTCTATGCAGTGATGAAATTATTTAATGGAACGGATGCTTTAGAATTTCCTCCAACTTTGGCATTTTGAACAGTTTTGCGAAAGCGCCAAGTCAAGGCTAGAGAGTATTCACCTAATGTCAATGCAATCAACACGTTAAAACTGCGTAATTAGAGTGTTATTAGTAAGCCAGACATAAACTCTACTGTAGTGTAGGATGTTGCAAGGTATATATAGTATACTGTAGGCACTCCTTACACAATGATTGTTGAGGCAAGAATGAACTTGAAAGCGTGCATCATTAATTATGATCGGTAATTCGCACCTCCGTCGTACATTTATTATTCCAACATCAACCAGATCATCTGAGTAAAATGCATTCATTCATTCTGTGCGTTAGATGGTTAGCAATGTCTCCTCGTCATTGCTGATTTTGTATGGAAGGGGATCTTCAAAGGTAGAGCTCATGTTATTATTTCTTGATTGATCATACTTTATCAGTGATCTAAGTAGCATCACATGCATGCTGTAAACTTGCACTAAGCTAACCATCCAGGTTTCTTAACCTTCAAACTCAGCACGCCTAATCTCGATATCTTGAATTTCTTCAACGAAAGACCTACTGGACTTAGCAGATCCTCCACCAAAACTCAACGGCGCTCCTGTTGCGCTGTCTACGTCCAGTATTTTATAACGAAGTTCGCATGCCAAAATTGCACTGCCGTCTAGACGTTGCGGAGATGCAGCTAAAACGCACCAGGAACAACCGCTAAGTTCAGGTGGTAGTACCTTGACAGAAATGTTGATACTTGGAAGCAGAGCATCGTCAGAAGATTCGGCAACAATGAGCTGGACTTCTCCAAGAGTCTTCCCTTCTAGGCTGGGCGAAGAATTCATGACAGATGCTTGAATCACGACGTATCGAGCGAAAAAATACTTGGTGATTGATATATCAGGGAAGTGAGAAAGCCCAATATTCGACGGGCGCGCTTTAAACGGCTTGGAAATGTAAATTGGCTCTCCCAAGTTCAAAGACTTCAACCCTGGAACGGTATGGAGTGACGACTGGGATGTAATTTGTGTCTCGGTCAAGACACGCTTCAAACGAACGTATTTTGCGCGTAGTAGCGACGATACAACTTCCATGCGGCGTGCTTGAGATTCACCTTCTATAAGCGCTGGGACCAAGACAGACTGAGACAAAGCAGCAATAGGAATATTCTTTGGGAGAAGCCGCAGAGCCGCTGAGCGGTTGATATTCTGCCTTCGCAATGATAGCACTTTTATGGCTGCTGCAATCCCAGCATCGGGGTCTTTGTCCGTCTTCAAAGCAACCGCAACAAGTGGCAGGTATGGGCATGCTGTTGGGATTGAATCGTTAAAGACAGCTTTGCTTTCTAGCGATGATTTTTCATCAAAGGAGATTTGAACTTGCTGTTTTTCAAACCTGGCGTCGCAATACTCAAGGGCAAGGTCAAGACTTTTCAGCTCGCAGTAAAAAATTCGCAGTGCATCCTCATGTCTTCCCAGCTGCCCAAGGACGAGGGCTCGCTCTCTCAGAAATGACGCTGGAAGCGCTGACATCAATGTGTCTGGGTTTACGGCAGCATTCGACCAGCCCAGCAAGCGTCGAAGCTTGGATCTATAAAGAGATCCCAACGCGGAGTCACCTTCTGACTCGACGTCAGTTCGTTCTGAGAGCACTCCTTCCAGTAATAAGAGGGCGAGTTCATTGTGCATTTCAGTGATGTTTTCGATAAACTCAGACGAATCTTTCATTGTGGGTTTCTTTGTTGAGATTCCAACAAGTGATTCTAAATAGGTCACTGTCAAGGCCCTACCTGACTCAAGAGGTAATAGACATTTGTTTTCTTGCGAGAATGCGGATGATTGGATTTGAACTATCCGTTCTCTCTTATCGTGAGGAATGAGAGGACGAATGCTTTTCAGTAATTCTACAACTCTTTTTGGGAACTTGTTCGATGCAGCGGGATCTTCACGCGAGACCAATTTTCTCCATTGGTCTTCATTGCCTGGATGAGACGCTGTAAATACGCCTAGCCCCAACAAGGGATTTGACTCAAGCAATTGTCGTGTTGCTGGTGATTCCAGTACAAGTTCCCGAGTAGATTCGTCACCGTAGGACCATAATTCTCCGAGATGTGAAGCGAGAAAAGACTCGTATTTAATCTGAGACCAAGCGCCACGACTTGGTGGTAGCTCTCTAGCATTTGTTGAATTCCTCACAGCTGGGTTTGCCAGTTTTTTCTGTTGGATATCAATTGCATGGTGGTGCTCTCCGCACGCCCTTAACAACCAAGTAGCTGCCTCTACGAACTCCATATGACCTACTTTACTTCGTGTTGGAGTTGCGTTACTTCGTGTTGGAACTGCGCTTGTTACCTCAACTTTATGAGACTCTGACGCAGTCAAAAGCCGTTCCACTATTTGCTTACATAACGCGACAGTTTCAGTGTTGATTCCACTATCTTTCACATTGCTCACCACGCCAATCTTTGTAGCGCACGATTTTGCTGCTCTATTTGCGAGCGATGGATTGGAGGGAGCCAGCTCAGTACACACTAAACATAATACTGCAGTTGCAGACACGAACGTTGAAGCATTACGCGACCGAGATCCTTGGAGATCCAAGTAGTCGGAATTTGTGACAGTGCCTTCCTCATCATCGTCGAAAAACCAGCTTGTTGCATCTCCTCCATTAAAATCGCCATGAATGTCCAAGCCCAGGACCATTTCCAAATATTGTCGAAGAATAGTTCTTGCAGAATTAGTCGGTTCTGGACCAACATACGATGTAGCTGAGAACTTTGCCTCGACAGACTTTGAAAGTTCAGTTCGTGGAAATCCACTAGATCCAAATGCGTCAATAGACAATTTCATCATGCGATCTGCAAGGTCCTGCACTGTATCTTCTCTGAATAAAATGAGCCGCCCCTCGCCACCATAGGACACAGCAACTGCTTCCTTGTTTGGTAATGCTCTCAGAGCGAAATAATCATTCGGACTAGTTCCAACCTCAATGGTGGACAGAGGAATCGCAATACAGGAAGGGGAGCGAGTTTGTACCAACCCATCATTTGTCAGTATCGCCATGAGGGGCCCTGTTCGTTTGGACGTCGATTGAATCCCCACAGCTGCAAGAATAGGACTTGCAAACGTCGCAATCCCCCCTCGTGGCGATCCAACAACGATAGACCCACAACTGATGCTTGAAGAAGGCAAGATGACCCTGTCCTCTGGATCATCTGCACTCAGCACAGGGTTCTTATTACCCGAATTTGAATAAAGCCTGGGATTATACAATAATTCCACAACGGCACATTCTCTCCCACTCGCAAGAAACAACAAAGAAGTGAATGCCTCCTCATCCGCCCCCATATCAAATGACATGGATCCGCTACTCCCATGGCCACCATATAAACTACGATCCACGTTCCCATCTACTTCCCCCTCCTCTGCACCCGTAACCGTAACCTCTGGAACTTCCACCACAATCGCAGGATGCACCTGACTGCTCTGCCGAAATTTAAGCACTTTCTCCACATCATGCCCTTTTCTGTGTCCTTCCCCCTCGTCCCCATCATCCCCCTCGCCACCACCACCACCAACACCAAACCCACCGCCATAAGCACCCACCATCCCATCATGATCATGTTCATTCCCCTTGGCTTCCTCCATATGTTCTTCTTCTTCTTTGGTATACCACGTCCCATGCGGAACAGAAGTCCCACTCACTGCATAAAACGCATTCCCCGATGCAACGACAATCACTCTTCCGTCACAAGTAGCACAAATTGCATCCGGGTTGGACCTTACAGGTGAGGGGAGGACCGCTATTGCATTATAATATACAGTTGGGCGTGCCATTATCTCCTCCTCCTTTTTGACAATTCCATGTACTCCTCCTCCTGCTCCTCCTATAGTAGTACCACCACTATTAGATGCCAAAGCGGAAGAAATTGCTCGAACGACTTTGGATGGTAAACTGCTAATATTGGCTCCAGCAGCATAGACGAACCCGGTATTGGGATGGTAGGCAACACAAGACATTTTGGGTAAATTTTGAGATGAAAAGAGTGTCGTGGATGAATTCGTCATGTGGTGCAAAGCTACAATTTGCGATGCGTATGCTCCTTCTTTTTTGGCCGAGGTGTTGATTTGTTTGTTGTTTTGTAGTAAAAGGTAGATGCTGCTGCTGCTGCTGCTGCTGCTGCTGCTGCTGGTGGTTCCATTACTATTGGATTTGGAATGGGCAGCAGATGTAGATGTAGATGTAGATGTGGAATGGGACGACCGATGCAATTGATTCTTGGGAAAGGCCCGAATACAAGCCACCACTGGTGATTTAGCCTCGGCGTCAATGTTGAGCGGTTGATGCAATGGATGAACTCTATCAGTAGATGTGCCATCATATCCCCGTGGTTCAATGGTATTATCGGAGGAAGCAAATGCATTTCTATTCTTGTGTGCCTCATTTGGAGTTGGGAATGTTCGGTATTGTAGAGTTCCCATTTCCGTTCCAATGATTACGGAATATCCGAATTTGGGTTGTTTTACTTGTGCTTGTGCTTGTGCTTGTGCATATTCATCTGCAAAGGGATTGGTGTTGCGATTTGAGTTTGTTCGTAGAGCACTTCCACTGGAATGCAGCTTTGGAGCAGTTCGAGGCGCATTCTTGGATATGTCATCAAATGGATTGGGGCTGGGAGAATGTGTATTGATATTGATACTACCTTTATTCTTATTACCAAGAACACTTGAACTTGCAGGAGGTTGTTTTGAGTTACTTTCAAATAAGGAATCAAAGGGATTCGGAGATGTCAGAGGTGGTGCATTGCCATTGCCATTGCGATCTCGGGCCTTTCTCGAAGATGAGATGGAGTTATTATTGTTGTTGTTGTTGTTGTTGTTGTTATTGGATGATGAATTACTATTATTATTAGTAGCAGTAGCAGTAGCAGCAGTAGCAGTAGTAGAGGAAGAGGTGGATGACAGAAAAGGGGCAATGCTGACAGCTAGT
>Ga0209712_10001640_pt1 | contig 18951 bp, 22 predicted proteins | sample ArcOceMetagenome_FD_187443 | JGI IMG/M metagenome (GOLD analysis project Ga0209712, IMG submission 187443) | Marine eukaryotic phytoplankton communities from Arctic Ocean - Arctic Ocean - Greenland ARC118M Metagenome (SPAdes) (version 2) | ecosystem: Environmental > Aquatic > Marine > Oceanic...
TTCTTGCATGGTGAAGGATATCGTCCTAAAGGGATGCACAGGGCCACGTTTGAGAGGCTGAAGTCATCGCATCAGCAAGCCTCCCAGCAGGCTCTTAAGGGCCTTGCGGAGCGGTTTAACTTGATTTAAATAGCGCGGGCAATGCAAAGCGGTAAGCGTTTGATGTACAAGGTAGCGAAGTATAATGATTACCACGCAGAAAGCGGCATGATTGAAAATAATTAACATATAAATCAATTGCTTAAAAAATAAGTGGCTCTATTTTACACGAAGAGGATCGGCGGTTCGAACCCGTCATCACCCACCAATTATTGATTAAAAACAGACACTTAGTAGTATCTTTTTTGGCCTAAATAAAGCTGGGACAAGGTTGGGACAGAGTTGGGACGACAATTATGTTTGAGCAACCTTATTGCTAGGCTTAAGAGTTTCAATATATGCCCTGTCTAAAACGTTGAGAGTGCGTTTTGCGTAGTTCCAATGGATCTCTTCATGACTCTTGCCGTAGTTTCCTGTCATCTCAGCATTATTAGTCGGCAGACAGTTATGGGCTATAGGCATTTACCAGCTGAAGTTATCTTGAGGTCGCAAAGAACAATAGGTCTGCAGTTCTGGGCCAATTAGCGTGCTTATCGCGCATCTGTAAAGCTCTTGCTGCTTCAGTTAACACGCTATGCCAACTCATATTGCATCCAGCATTGCTTTCAGCATCAATTAAGCTCCTTGAAGCTCACCTTTGGACTGCGTTAGTTCATTCAGCCTTATAACGTTACCAACGTGCGTCCGCTCTACTTAGAAGCAGCTACAAGGTTAAAAATTAGAAATTTTCCTAAATTTATACCGAATGTATGGGCGTAGTGCTAATGGTAAATAATAGTAGTGACTTATGGGTGAATTCAACTACTCATAGACCGTGTGAGCGTTGAAGTGACTTGCTAGCAAATAAAAGGGAGGCGAAATACGACCCTGTGTTTCACGCCGCAGCCAAATTTACTTGATCGCTAGAACGATGCATAATGAAGGCAACTATGTCATTCCCCTCATACAAAATATGAAAACAGAGAGAACATCGAATCGATTTAATTTTGGATGGAAAATGCGCCACATTATGGTGTTACTGTTCGCCAGTATAGGAACCTACGTATTTATTGAATCACGTCCAGACTGGTCGGAAATGCATCGTTGGAATAGAGCGGTCGGGGACATGAGCTTCATATTGATTGCGTTGTCCATGATGATTGGCCCACTGTCTCGGTTATCCAAAATGGTACGAACTGCCATTCCTTGGCGCAGAGAATTAGGCATTCATGGCGTCTTACTTGCCCTCGCACATGCTGTTATTATCCTCGTCGCTTGGGTTGACTGGGATTTTCTCAGGCTATTTGGTTATGTGATTCATCCGCAGACGCAAGGTTATGTAATGTTGCTGCATGGTTTTGGATTAGCTAACATAATCGGCATTATTGCTCTCGTTTATGGGGCTGTGCTGGCTCTTTCATCAAGCGATTTGGTGCAGCGAGTATTAGGTGGCTCCGTCTGGAAGTTTTTGCAACAGAGTTCATATGTTTTATGGATGCTGATTATTGTTCACACCGCATATTTTTTATATCTTAATTTTCAAGACTTCCATAAGCCAGTTCCTGCTCTTAATTGGGCGCAGATTCCATTTGCGGTAACCATCGCAGCTGTTACTTTGCTGCAGTTAATAGCTTTTATAAAAACTTGGAAAATAAAACAAAATACTCGGATAAAGCGCTAGTCACAAGGGATGATATATATATGAAATTGAAATTAAGGTTAGTACAATATTTGCTAATGAGCTTGGTCGGATTAGCGACCTTGGCGTCTGAAGTAAGTGTAGCTCAAACGCATGGCACCCATGAAATGATCCACACTGCCAATATGATTCCAATAGAAGCAATGCACAATACTAAGCCACTTCCCATCAGCACCCTTCCCAGTTCACCCGGTCAAGATGCTTTTGGTGCGATACAGGAAATTATAACTATATTGGAATCTGATCCAGCTACAAATTGGTCAAAAGTAAATATCAATGCTTTACGCGAACATTTGGTCGATATGGACCGATTAACCACTGCTGCCTCAGTGGCTGAAACTAAGCTTAAAGACGGATTAAAGATGGTGATTACTGGAGATAAACGGACTTTGCAAGCTATCAAGACCATGGTGCCGGCACACGCGCTTATGATCAATGGTGTAAATGGTTGGGTTGTAGTTACCACTGTAAATGATCAATCGACAACACTCTCAGTCACCTCTAGCCAAGCACAACAAATCGATCATATACGAGGGCTAGGGTTTTACGGCTTAATGGCCTCTGGCAGTCATCATCAGATGCATCACTTAAGTTTAGCAAAAGGCAATGATGTCCATTCGCAGTGACACTTAAGTACTATACAACCAAAAACTGCCCCATCATTCCTTCGTCTTCATGTTCCAATATATGACAGTGGTACATAAACGGTGCGTGCTCGTCCGCATAGTCTTCAAAGCGCATAATGATTCGGACTTCCTCATGAGGGTGAACTAACACGACATCCTTACGCCCATTTTCATTGGCAGTCGGTGGCTGCCCATTTCGATCTAAAATCTGAAATTGCACATCGTGTATATGAAATGGATGGGTCATCATGGAGGGGTTACGCAATCGCCATATTTCTGTAGTGTCTCTCTTAACCACCTCATCTATGCGACCGATGTCCATCACTTTGCCGTTGATGCTAGCACCACCGCTCATCATGGCCATACTCGTTTCTAGAGAAAAGGTTCTGGTTACCGTAGCATCAGATTCTTTAAGCCAATCAATCTGGGTGAGCAGATCAGGTAGTTCATCACTAGCAACTAGGGATGCTTGTGGGCGAATATCCAAGAAGTTGAACTGGGGTGCATTATCGTCGCCTTGATTTAAAGAAACATTAATTAAATTCACCGCTTTACCTGCTTGAAGGTCAACAATGATCTCAGCCCGTTCTCCCGGTGACAAACGCAATACTTTTAAGGATACTGGTGACTCCAATAACCCTCCGTCAGTGGCTATTTGGCTAAAGTCGTGGCCATTACTTAAGGCTAAATTGTAAGTACTGGCATTTGATCCATTCAATAGTCGCATGCGCAAGCGAGTAGTTGTAGCATCAAAATAGGCCAGTACTGTGCCGTTTGTCAAAGGAATGTTTCCACTCATGCCCATCATTTTAGAATGCATCGATAGCTTATAGCTCAGTTGCGCATCTTTTGTAAACCAACGATCCTGCAGCACCAATGGAATGTCGTCAACACCGTATTCACTGGGTAAATTGAGCACATCGGTTTCTTCATCTTCAATAATAACCATGCCAGCCAAGCCACGCCAAACGTGCTCCCCAGTTTTACCCATTAAGTGCGGGTGATACCACAAGCTAGCGGCTTTTTGCTTAACAGTAAACTCAGGTGACCAAACTTGGTCATGGGCTACCACCTGATGAGGACCTCCATCTTGAGCCGCTGGTAAATGCATACCATGCCAGTGCAACGTAGAATCTTCTCCTAGCTGATTGGCTACGTTAATACGCACGGAGTTTCCGTTTCGCATCATCAGTGTGGGGCCAAGGTAGCTGCCATTTATACCACTGGTGCGGGTATGGTAACCATCAAAAAACTCAGTGACGCCATTTTGTAGAGTTACATCATAAACCTGCACGCCGTTGTCTTCTCGACCATGTGTCTGGAGCGGCACAAACAGAGGCTTAGGTAGAATGTTAACGTGATTCGCAAAGCTTGAGCTGGGCCAATATATAGCTGCAAGTCCCACGGCTACAGAACCAGAAACTGCAGACTTTAATACATATCTACGAGTCAGTTTTGTCATTATCAATATTCCAAATGTTACTTTTCTGATGATATTAAATCGTTCTTATGTAAACTGTAATATTTACTTAATCGTCATTCTGATAGCGATATCGCCACAGGGTTTGTTAAACAAACTGGTTTGGTGACCACATTAATGGCCACCTCCAAATATTCATGTCGATACGACTTAATATCAAGACCGCCTGCGACTTAACCAGATCAGTAAGAGCGCACCTAAACTTAAAAATATCCATGGACCAAACCACAAAACCCATGTCAGTGGCGATAAGGTAGGACGGTATCTTACAAACTCACCATAGCGGGCAACCATGTAGTCGCTAATTTCATCATAACCTTTGCCTTCTCCTACCATTTTATATATTTGCACTCGCATATCTTCGGCAATGCCGGCGCCAGAACCAACAAGGTTATTGTTTTGGCATTTGGGGCAACGTAGCTCTTCGGTCAAACGAACAAATATTTGTTGCTGTTCTTCACTTGCAAATTCAAAGGTACCAATTGCTGCATACCCCTTTACGGCAATCAGTAAACCAGTCGTCAGGATCAACCAAAGTCTGCAATATATCCAAACATTGCTCACCAACCCGTTGGAGTTAGTCTTGTTCACGCTTGGCGCTTGAATTATGGCAACTTTTACCTTTCATCATCATGCCCACATGCAGCAAAGGGCATAACATTAGAATACCCACACTGAGCGCAGAGCCACCAAACATGGGGGCTATAGTAACACCCAAGATCATCACTGCTGAGCAAGCTAAAAGCATAGGGGCATAACCCTTCTTCCACCAAGGCTTAGGTAAGGGCAAGGCAATTGCGGCTGTTTTACTGGGTACTAATTGAGTTTTCTTCATCGTTTTACTCCACTTTTTTACATTCATTAAATTAGTTAACTTTAAATAGAATCGTATATTTTCTTCATGTTACGCCAAACTCCGTCATCGATAGGGCCAGCATGCCGATAGTGAATAATGCCAGCAGCATCAATGATGTAAGTTTCAGGCGCGCCATAGACGCCTAGATCAAAGCCCAAGGTTCCATCTTCATCAAAAATTGTGAGCCTATAAGGGTCTCCCAATTCATTTAGCCATTGCACCGCAGCGGGTCGTTTGTCTTTGTAATTAAGGCCTATCACTCTGACGCTGTCATCTGCCAGAGCCACCAATTTAGCATGCTCTGCTTTGCATGCTAAACACCAGGTTGCCCATATATTGAGCAGTGACTTTTCACCTACAAAAATATCATTAGTTAGTATTTTCGACTCTTTCAATAAACTGCTCAACTGAAACTCTGGCACCATTTTCCCTACCAAGGCAGAAGGTAATTCCTGCGGATTCAGGCTCAACCCCCGCATAAACAATAGGCCAAGCATCACTATTAGCACTATAGGGGAAAGTAATAATAGCTTTCTCATGCATGTATGCCTTGGGAAGTGGTAGATTTTCTATAACGCTTATCTAAGGCTGCAATTACTGCACCTAGCGCCATCAAAATACCACCGCCCCATATCCACCTAATAAAGGGCTTATATTGAAGGCGAACAGCCCACGCGCCATCACCTAAAGGTTCGCCTAAAGCCACAAATAAATCACGCGTGAAGCTTGCATCTATACCCGCTTCTGTCATTACTTGCCCACCGACACTGTAAGACCTCTTTTCCGCAAGCATATGAAGTTCTTTACCAGATTCATTGGTCACTCTAAAGGTGCCCTGATCGGAGATATAATTTGGACCCTGAACACGATCCATAGACATAAATTGAAATTCAAGCTGTCCCAAAGAAACAGTTTCTCCAACGTCCATCCGTTTATCTACCGACAAACCATTAAGGCTAACCATAGTGACGCCTATAACCCCTACAACCAAACCAAGGTGAGCAAGCTGCATGCCGATATAACTCGGTTTGAGTGATACCAAAGCTTTCCATCCGCTTGCGTGTTTTAATTTAGTCGTTACAAATTCGTAACCACTAAGGCCTACGACCCATAGGCTCACACCAATACCCAACATAGCCCATATGCTAAAGGTGAGGTTTGCCAGCCATATGATGGCAGCCGACAGCACTACACACGATATAAATACGACAATTAAAGGGGTGCGTAGGTTGCGCCAATTAGTTTTACGCCACTTGGTGGTTTGTCCAAGCCCCACTAAAATCGTGAGTACAATCGTCAACGGCACAAAGAAGCTATTAAAGAAAGGGCCACCAACTGACAATTTCCCTAATCCTAAGGCGTCGATCACCAAGGGGTATAAGGTTCCCATGAGTACCGAAATAAGAATAACCATTAATACCAAGTTATTGAAAAGAAGAAAGCTTTCTCTTGAGCCCAGTTCATACGTGACCTTTTTACTAGCAGGAGCTTTGAACGCAAACAATATAAAGGCACCACCTATAGCTAGACCTAATATTAATAAAATAAATAGCCCTCGCTCTGGGTCAGCCGCAAATGAATGCACAGACGTCAGTACGCCAGACCTAACCAAGAAGGTACCCAGTAAACTTAACGAAAAAGTGAGTATAGCTAGTAACAAGGTCCAACTACGAAAGGCTTCTCGTTTTTCTGTAACTGCCAAAGAATGAATCAGCGCAGTGCCTGCCAACCAAGGCATAAATGATGCATTCTCTACTGGATCCCAAAACCACCAGCCGCCCCAGCCAAGTTCATAATAAGCCCACCAGCTGCCTAACATGATGCCTAAGGTCAAAAAGGCCCACGCGCAGTTAGTCCACGGCCGCACCCAACGAGTCCAATTGTGCTGCAAGTCACCAGACAATAAAGCGGCTATAGCAAACGCATAAGCCACAGCAAAGCCAACATAACCCATATATAAAAGAGGTGGATGAAAGATAAGTCCCACATCTTGAAGTAGAGGATTAAGGTCACCACCATCCAAGGGAATATTAACCAATAATCGCTCAAAGGGGTTGGAGGTGAGCACCGTAAACAAAATGAACGCAGTAGCCACCATGCCTAAAATACCCAATACTCGGGCCTTAAACACCTCACTCAGCTGTGCTCCAAATAAGGCTACCGAACAGATCCACCCTCCAAGTATCCATACCCACAATAGCAAAGAACCCTCATGCCCAGCCCAAGTTGCACTGACTTTCAGTGGCATGGGCAGCTTACTATTTGAGTTATTGGCTACATAAGCTACTGAAAAATCATCACCAACAAAACTCAACATAAGGGCAATAAGACTAATGCTTAAAAATCCAAATAAGCCAAGGGCAAGGTTCTTGGAAAAGCTAATCCAAAAATGATTCCCAGCCATGGCTCCAGACAATAATATGACAGACATGGCTAAGCTAAAGCCCAGCGCTATAATCAACGAAAACAAACCAAGTTCTGGAATCATTTTTGTTTCAACCTATAACAAAATAAAGTGGAAAAAGTGGGTATTAAATATTTTTCTAAGAGTTTAATCATGGCTTTATCTCACTAATTATTAGAGAGATCGTCCCCTTTTCATCAGTATTAACACTGCCAATGTGGCCGTATAGATCACCAGATTGTAAACCAGGCACATCGGAAAAATTAACGCTGGCCCACACTTGAACATTGCTATGATTAGACAACTTATTACTCACAAGCATACTATTGCTATCATCCAAGGCCAGTGCAACAGGCAGTTCTTTAGCGCTTATTTTAATAGCTGCCAAAGGCATCTTGGGCCCTGTAAGCGCTTGGGCATAAATGAAAATAGTATCTGTGTCACTAACGAGCGCTCTTAACCCCTCATCAATGGTCACCAATAGATTCACCTGCCGTCTTTCTGCTTGTTCTGTTTGTGCTTTTGATTGTTCATCAACCACAAGGCTCTGATTTAGGCTCTTAGTTAACCTTTGCTGGGCATCTTGTATGGCTTGTTTAACCAAATCTAGGTTGATTGCTGCGGTATCATTCTTGCTCTCACTAGAATGGGTATCAACCAAACGCTGCCACTGAATAATAGCCTCTGAGTAGTCTCCACTATGGAAAGCCATGAATCCCAGCATGCTCAATGCTGTGGCCTGCTCAGGTTGCATAGCAATACTTTTAGCTAACAGCGCATCCACTTGAGCACTTGGCTTAAGCCCTTGGGCATAAAACATTGCTTGTGCCTGCAGTGCCAACAGTTCGGCATTCGGTCCCACTATCACCGAAGCCTGATCAAATGCGCTTGCGGCTAGGCCATATTTCTCTACAGCCATATAACTCTTAGCTAAAAAAAACAGTGCTTGTGAGTCGTCTGGGTCTTTTTTTACTTGTTGCTGCAGTTGCAAAATCAAGCTTTCTACCTGTGGCATTTGGTCCGTCTGTTGCTTTCTTGCAAGCGCTTCACTTTCTCCTAGTTGAGCATACAAGCCAAAAGAAACAAATATAAACACCATAAGGGTGGCCGACATTAACCAATAATCCCTAACCCTAGGCATGTTTGCTGGGCGTTTAAAATATACGCCAACAATAGGCCAGCAAACAACCACTACTGCGAGCCCCATCAATAGTGCCAACATAATCCACAACTGCGACATTATTAAACCTCTTTAACTTTCGTTGAACTCTTAGTGCATTAAGAGTTGTTCAGTGAATACAGGTATTCAGCAATCGCCTGAATGTCTTCTGGCGTCATCTTCCCCGTGGTATTTTCTAGCACATGGCTCATGCTACCACCTAAAAAGTCACCTTCTGGCGTCATGCCTATTTCCAAAGCAAAGGCAATATCCTCTTCGCTCCAGCCACCAAACGCTAACTTATCGACATCTAATAAGGGCGGCACATTCTCCCCTTCAGGGCCCTGCTCGTTGCCCAACATGCCGTCTTCTTGCATACCTCCTAAAAGATTTCTAGGCGTGTGGCATTGTGTACAATGACTAGGTCCATTAGCGAGATAACTGCCTCTATTCCAACTATCGCTTTGATTAGACTCTGGCTTCCAGTTGTCTTCGGCATTAATAAACTTCCATACCCCTAATAGCGAACGCTGATTAAAGGGAAAACCTAATGTATGAGGCAAAGCAGCCTCAGCTACTGGATCTTGTGCATCCAAGTAGGCTTTAAGGTCTAGTAACTCCTGTTCTGGCATATTGGCGTATGAGGTATATGGAAATGCTGGGTAATAGTGTTCTCCCTTTGGGCTTATGCCCTCACGCATGGCTTTGATAAACTGATCATTGCTCCACCCACCAATCCCATACTGCCCATCTGGGCTTATATTAGGACTGATAAAGGTACCAAACTCTGTGACCAACTCCACTCCACCCGCCAAGGGTGTATCCTTGGTATGGCACGAGGCGCAACCTCCTATGTCAAACACATATTCGCCACGAGCTATTGCCTCCTCTTGCGGTGTTGCAAATGCCGGGGAGGCAGCGAGCACCGAGACAGTTAGTGTCACCGATATGAACAAATAGTTGGCTATTTTCATGTCTCTACTTCTTCTTCCGGTAATCTTTATGGCACGCTTTACAGTCACCACCAAGTTTTACAAATTGCTTAGTTAGAGAACGCAAATCCGAACCATCTTGAGCCATTTTCACCATTTTTTCAGCGTTGGCCTTTGTGCCATCATTAAGCTTCAAAAAGTCATCCCATTGCTGCCAAATAATGGGTAAGGCTTCGCTGCTACCTTGAATTGAGCCTTCAGGAAAAAGTTCTGGCAACATATTGCTGTGGCCTGCAATGAGCTCACCACCTTCGATAAATAACTCACGGTTAAATTCTTGTTTACCTTTGACTACAGACGCCATTGCCTTCATTGCGTCGGCCATGTCTGACATCACATCCATACGCTGCTTAACTACGCCAGTGGCTCCACTGTGAGCGTTTATGTTTGCTGCTGCTAGTACACCAGATACCATAATTAGGATACCTAGAGTTTGTTTTAGTGTTCTTTTTTTCATCAGTTATACTCTCGTAGTTAGAAATTATCTTTGTTACTACTTGCCTATGGGTAATGGCCTTTAGGCGGCTTATTACAGCAATGACTATTTTTGCTTGTTGCATTTTTAAGGGCGTTTTTATCTTCAAAACGATACCAATCTAGACGCATTCGCGACCACCAAGAGCCGCTAGTCCATACACCTTTTAAGATCAACGGTGCGATGATGTCATCAATCTGAATCAATGAAGCGTCATACTTAATCCATACTTTTGACGCACCTTCATTGGTACCAACCTGCACCACACCCTGCTTGTTGTCGAACATTTTTACAATGGCGTCGACATTAACCACCTTCTCTGCTAAAGGCACGCGGCGTTTAACCAGCGCGCCTTTGTTAATGGTAGTACCTGCTTTTTGATTCATGCTTACCCCGCCTATTGACACATATAATTACATTTTATGCGCCATAGTTTTGATCCCGTTTTGCTCTTGAACTTCGCGTATAAATTTCATCAAAAACACCATATCCCCAAAAGCAACCTGCCTTTGGGGCGGCATATTGCCAAATGTCCAATGATGTTGATTCACTCCATTGCGAACAGCGCTCACAAAGGCTTTGTTGCCATGATGCCCGGGGTTATAAATGGTGTGTATTAATGGTGGCCCACCGCTACCGCCTGCCGCATTGACACCGTGGCATGAGGCACAGTTAGAGTTAAACACCACTTGGCCTTTGCTAGCTTTGGCAGACAATTCACCTACCTCGACGTTGACATGGCTTTTATTATGGTCCGCATAAAGTGGACCAGCTACAAATAAGCTGACTATGAGTAAAGGTACTAGCATCAAATTATTTTTCATTTTATTGCCTTATTTTTAAGTGAAGTATTAGAGTGCTTTAAGCACCATACCTTGAGTTAATAGTTCAGGGAGTATCATGCTTTTTTTAGCCCTTTTTGGTGCATAGAAAACACCATAAAAAGGGATTCCTGCACGACCCTGTGTAGTTAAAAAATCTTCTATTTCTTTGCTTGAAAGTGTCCAATCCCCTTGCATGTAGACTGTTCCAGTTGACTCAAATGCTGTTATAACTTTGGCATTACTTAGCACATTAATTTCATTAAACTTGCAGGTTAAGCACCAGTCCGCAGTGATATTGACAAAGACTTGATGGCCTGCCGCACGGTGAAGATTGAGTTGCTCTAATGAAAATTCAACTTTATTGGTGGGTTCATTGGGTATTGACTCCAATCTGGGATAAAAGGTAATCAGTAACAGTGAACTCAGAATAATTAGCGGGGCTAAATACCGCCTTACGGACCTCGCCCTATCTCTACTCCCAAACCAAGGAGCCCACATCATCAACCAGAGTGTACTCATTATTGTGACAACAACAATTGGCATGGCTCCAAGGTGATTGCTAATAAGCCATAGCAGCCAACCTGCGGTGAGGATAAGTAAGCCAAAAAATACTTTTTTTAGCCATGCCATCCAAGGCCCCGGTTTAGGTATAAACATAAGTAATTTTGGTTGTATATACACCAACAGGTAAGGCGCTGAAAGGCCAATAGACATGGCAAAAAATATTAAAACAAGTGCCCAATTATCAGTCGTTAATGCGAAAGCCACAGCCACACCTACAAATGGTGCAGAGCACGGTGTGGCTAAAATGGTTGTAAAAACGCCCTGTAAGAAGGCGGTGAAGCGAGCGCTGTGGGTGTTAGGTGCTTGCTGAGTGCCAAGGTGCCGGTACCAGCTGGATGGTAACGAGAACTCAAACCAACCCAACATGTTAGCGCTAAACGTTAGCACCAAAAATAGTACCATGACCAAATAAACGGGCGACTGAAACTGAGTGCCCCAGCCGACATAAACCCCTGCAAGCCGCAAGCCAATAACAGCTAAGGCCAGTACCATAAAAAAAGTAACAATGCCGGCTGTGGTATACAGCAAGAGTGACTTTTGACTGTTATTAGTAGCTAATTCAGGCTTGGTAAAACTTAAAAACTTGATTGATAATATAGGCAGGATACAAGGCATTAAATTAAGAATAAGTCCGCCAAAAAATGCCAGTACAAGCGAGGTTAAGAGTTCAAGCCATGGGTAGCCTTTCACTAATGTGTAGACCATACTTGGGGCTAAAACATAACTTTTATCTCCTTCCACTAAGGTAACTTCTAACAATAACGGTTCTGCAGAAGAGGGTAATGCCCATGACTCTGGTGCTTGCCAATTAATGACTATTTCTTCGCCCCTGCGGACAACTGTAGGCGCCGTCCACTCGTGCACATTGATATTTTCGATAAAGGCATCAACGGTCACCGCTGGTGCTTGAGACCTGTAAGACAGCGATATGCCAGCGTCATTAATACTGGCTTGCATAGGGTGAAATTGATCGCCAGTATTAAGTGGCACCTTAATATTATGAGGTACTTTGGATCGGTACGCGCCGAGCAGCCGTGAAGGGCCAAAATCAACAAAATTACTGTTATTAATAGGTACCAGCGGCAAGTCTACATTGAGGCTGACAGGAAGGCAGATAAGATTACACACGTACACTTCCAGAGCTGCATCGACTCTATCTATGGAACTATCCCCAAGTTCTCTGGCATGCAGCCATGTAAAAGGAAGGACTACTTCATCTTCATAACCATAGCCCTGTAGGCCAGACACCTCAAAACGTGCAGGTGCTGGCCACTGAAACTCAACCTTACCTTCTTCACCCCCAATGTTAAGTACTGGCGCTGCTCCTGCAGCACCAGGCACTTTCCAATAGGTCTTCCAACCAGGCTGTAGCTTTAACTGCAGCCCGCCCTGAATTAATTGGCTATAGTTACCTGCATCAGTAATCTGATCACTGATTAAACGAGCGCTCACCGGGCCGTTATGCTTCCATTGGCCAGCCTGAGACCAACTTAAGTTACTCCATAACAATCCTGCCAGTAAAGCAGAGAGAAGGAGGATTCTTTGGCAATTAACGACAAAGTGCATTTACTTTACTCGCCACTTCAGTTCGTCTAACGCTTTTTGCAACTCATCCAAAGGTTGAGCGCCGGTTATGACCAACGTAGTACCCGATGCGTTATGACGCAAGAAATTAGCCGGAGTACCATTTATCCCTGCGGCCCTACCTTGCATAATATGGCTGCCTACCTTAGCCGCTTGCTGATTACCATCAAGGCATTCACTAAACTGCGTAGTATCAATGTTTAAAAGGTCAGCAATGTCATATAAATCTTTCCTCACTAAACCATTGCCGTTTGATTTAGTGCGGGCGAAAATCTCGTCAGAATAATTCCAAAAAGTATCAGTTCCTGCCAAGCTTCCAGCACACTCTGCCGCCTCTGCTTCCAAGAGAGCCAATGGGTTATGAAACTCTAAGGGGAAATGACGATAAACCCAATTGACATCATCATTGTCATCAATAAATCGTTGCGCTGTGTGATGGAAATTTTTACAGAAGGGGCACTCAAAATCTGAATATTCGATTAAGCTGTAGGCTGCTGAGTTAGAGCCGCGGATGTAATCATTTATAGGATCAACGTTGGGAATAGACGCTGCTTTAGCACTTTCCACTTGCCGAGCTGCATCAACTTGAGCTTGATTTTGTTTTTCAATGAAACCAATAATCACTTCCTCAACCCGCGCGGAGAATTCTTTGGACTTCATAAATTGTTCAAATGCAGCATTCAAATCGGCTTTGTTAAGTGCTGTATTTTGGTCCGCTATAGTCCATGACGATAGCGGTAGTAAGATTGAAAAAATCAAAAGTTGGACTATTTTTTTCATAATATTTTATTCTTCCGTTAGGTTTTATTGATTCTTGATTTTTGCCCATCGGGCATAGATAGCATCAGGCCAGTGATCCTGAAATGCTGCAATCACCGCACGCTGCTCTGAGTCAGTTAAAAGGCCTTGAAATGCCGGCATACTGCCACCGAGTGGCTTGCCACCCGTGTTAATAGTGCGCAATAACACCGCAAGGGAATGATGCCAAGCGTGGGCAGTGCCGTTAATAGGGGGGGCTGGGTAAAGGCCATTTGAATCTGGGGTCTGCCAATTGGCTACGCCTTCAGCTTTGGAACCATGGCAAGCTGCGCAATTGTTGGCAAAAACCACCTTACCTTGAGCTAACTGTTCAGGGGTATACCATCTTGCAGAGTCATCAGTAACTGTACTTTCAGCATCACTGCAGGCTGACAGTAAACCCATAGTAGCAATCAGTAATGCCCACCTAGTAGACAGAGTTGTAACTTTTAACATCGCTAAGCAATCCAAATTAATACTGGAAATCGATGTTGCTAAAGAATCAAAAGGTAAGTGCGTGATCACACTACGCTCAGCTCTAAATCTGGGTTTTAGAGCGCCCACACAGTGGTTCAGCGTCTATAGCAACGACAGAGGAATGCTAAGAAAGTAGGGGGGGTTTGGAAGATACCGTTTGTATGTGTACGTTAATACTAAATTGGTATTTGTAATCGGGCGAAGGCAGGCCTATAAGGCCAGTAGAAGAGTAATAGGTTATCAAAGACGCCATGTTTAAGTGGCACTGGAAATGACTAAACAAATCCTTGTCCATATCAACACAAGCTTCGGCCACGTTACATGCCTGCATGCTCACGACGTCATGACTGCCACTAGACGCTGGCACACCGGCGCTCGCATAGCTCTTTCCTGCTGATAACAACAGTAAGCAAATAGCAAGTGATGTGATAAAAATTCGCGTCATAGAGTTAAGAATGGTTAATATCTATTGTTACTTTCGTATACTACTACATCAAAGGAAAAAAACTCTACCCTTGATTTGTAAATGTAAGTAAGGTTCTCTATGTGCGGTGAAAACTTGACGGAAAGAGGTGCATTCCTTGAGTGTATGAAACCGTTTTATAAATAGCTTCTAGTCGCAGGATCACACTTCTATAGCTTGTAATTTCGTAATATGTAACATCACTATGCTCCGTTATGAAAAAGACTTTTAAATAAGCCTGCTTTAATAAGAGTCTGACGTATGTCTGTTAGCAGCATCAGACCTTGCGATTATTCCTTTTTTTCTATAATCCTTATTGGTAACTATGTAATGTAATGTACTGTAATGTACTGTGTTAAGCTAAATAGAAGCTAAGGTATTGGTATAGCTATAGCTTTAAGTAGACGATGAACTAGAAATACCCCTGCCACCTTTTGCACCATTGATAGACTTGACTCTAATTAGGCTATAAGAATCCTCATACAAGTCATCGATTTCGCTCGATCCATACAGTTCGCCATACTTTTCAAACATTGACATCACTAGGTCTAATTCTGGGCCTTCAACCCCCGCCAAATGCCTAAATTCTATATCTGTCAAACGCCCCTGATACCACAAGGCCATCTTAATTTTCTCTTGCGCTGCAAATAATATTGCGGGTAATGTGTGGACTAGGGCGATACGCTGTGCCATTAAACACTTAGACCATTCAACATTAGCCTCCCGCTCAGAACTATCCCTGCACTGTTTTATGTCATCAACAGTAACCTTGATGGCGTTAGGCTTATAAGCGCGGTATACGCTCTCAACAGTAACTATGACTTCACCTTCTTCTAGTGGGGGAATGCACCGACGTGCAACTTCTTTACAGGCTGCTAGCGCACTTCCCAAGTCTAAATCTTGCCCCCTATAACTTGAAGCAAGCTTAAATATGTGGGTGTTTCGCTCACCCTTAGCCACGCCTATCTTCGAAGGTGGTTTCGTATTCTGAGTGTCATTTATCCAGCTAACCATATCCATGGTCATTTCTTCGGGTAGGACGTCATGGATGACTTTATATGCCGACCCGCCTATAACTGAACCTTCAGCGACGATGTATCCTCCGTCCCCACGAATATCAATGCCGTCTAGTATTCCAACCCTAGACTTTACCTTCTGAGTACACCTGTATATCAAATGCACACCACCAGAGGGTGTTTCTATTCTGCGGGTGCCTTGTACCCCAAACATAGCTTCAATGGATGACAAAGACTCATAGCCATCAACACCGTTCTTGACGTCTACATCCACAGCTACAAGCCCAGATTGATGACCTGTCGGCATTGCAATGTTAGCTTCTGGCCATTTATGCCACCACTTTTTAACCATAAGCGGATCAGTAGTCGCTTTACCTTGCCACAACTGGATGAATGGGGACTTGTCAGCTTTGACAGGAAATATGGAAATCCCGTTTGAAGATAGTCTTAGGGCAGCGTCAATCATCATGCTCTTGCTCCAGAATAAGACTTGTCATTTACTACTTCTCCCAATTTCAAACACAATACGACTTGGGCATGTAATGGGCAGCATGATGCAGTGCAGTTTCGGACTTCTTTCTTAAACCCTTCTTCTAAGTGATTTTTGGTGCAACCTAGGCATTCGCCACACATGGCTTCAATAGCCCCCTTGTGACTTGGTGCAAGGGCAAAAAAATGCTCTACAGGGTTATGATTACGCATCAGAGTCACCCCTAAGATTAGTGGCTTCCCTAGCTATAACCCATGCATCAATATCTGAGGCTTTCCACCTCACCATATTGGCACCCAAGTGGATGGGTTTTGGAAAGTGACCGTTGTTTACCCAGCGGTAGATAGTTGCCCGTGAAACTTTGAATAGTTTCTCAAGCTCTTGACGGGTCTTGTATGATTCATATAGTTCTCTGCTCATAACGTCTTTCTCGTGGTTTTTGATTCTTACTACGAGACTATATCTGTTTGATTTTTATTGCATAATTGGCACTAAATGCTCTTATTTGAATGAGATAGTGCCATTGGCACTAAATGCCCGTATTTGCATGAGATAGTGCCACCCTAGATTTATTGGTTACGAAGGGATGAACGAACACTCTCAAGACTAACATCTAGATCTGGAAAAAAAACACCTGCGATTATTGATATGATTTCGTGAAGAGGAATACCAAATGAAGCAGTATGGTATTTTTCCATATAACGAACAAAATACCTGTAATCCTTGTTCTGTAGATTAGGTCGATCAGTCAAAGTGTCCATATGCCTTTGCTCGGATTTCAATTTTTCCGCATACATATCTAGAAGCGAACTCAATGGCTTGAAAATAAAACCATCAACATTGGTTTCCAATTGGTCGCGTTCGATTGGGGTCATGAGGTCAAGTGGAGAATCTCTAAACCCAACTTTTAACAAAGTCGCAGATGTCTTTTGTAGATCAGATATCAGTTCGTTATATTCATTTTCACGTTTGCTAGGTGATAATTTCTCCCAGTAATTTGGTTCACATAAAGCTTGGATAATAATTAGGTAATAGTCATGCGCCAACATGTACGGTTCTGATAATTCAGATAGCCCGGTTCCACTCCGTGAAGCCAAGTGTTCCTTTTGAACATCGATGCGTTTTTTGTTGCGCTTGTTTATCCGGAGCCATACAGCGTCCATATCTGGGTGCGTTATTAGAATAGCGCTTCGCACCAGATCGTTAGACAGGTTTAGCGTCATGGGGGCTGTATCAGGAATAGATTGGCCACACTTGGCTATATCTTCCAGACCTGTAACAATCCAACGTGAAATAAGGTCGGACATAAAAGGTTCAACACTGCATAGAATTTTCCCTGACGTAACCTTTGTAATCTCTCGTGCTCTAATGCCTACGTTTTCATCTGCATTATTAGTTATGTATTCTAGAGCCTTTTCCAATTCGTCATGAGTCATATCACCCTCTGCGACCTACAAATAGTTACTGTGCCAGAACGGGTAGGTATGCCGCCTTTTCAGTAATGAGCCTAGGCACAGCAAAAATGGTTAGTTAACGGCTCGTAAACCTCGTGTGCTCGCAGTCATGCTCATGTTGCCTATAGCGGCTTCATCTATTCGGTTAGACCACCATTCCATCATTAGCCTACGCCGTGGTAGGTACTTGGCGTGGTTGTAGCTTCTGCGGGTTTCATTAGGGTCTATGTGAGCAAGGGCCATTTCAATAATGTCATAGTCAAAGGCTTCTTCATTAAGTGTGGTGCTTGCTAGGGCTCGCATACCATGAGCAGTGAGCATGTCTTTAAACCCCATGCGCTTTAGGGCCACATTGGGCGAACCTTGGTTAGCATGGCGTAAAGGGTCACGCTGGCTAGTAAACACATACTCTTTGTGGCCACTGATAGGCCGCATTACCTCGAGTAGCGCCAGAGCCTGTGGTGACAATGGCACAATATGCTCCCGTTTCTTTTTCATTCGTTCAGGTGGGATTGTCCACGTATTGTCATCAAAGTTTATTTCTTCCCAGCGTGTCCCCGCCGATTCCATAGGCCGCACCATCGTATGCAGTTGCCACTCAATCATTACACGTGTTGTTAGGTTAATGCTTGCGTAGTTGAGCTGAGACATCAGCATAGGCAGTTGGTCAGGCTTTAACGTGGGGTTGTGCTTCTTTATAGGGTTAGCGAACCCTTCTCTAATGCCAGATAGCGGGTTGTGGTGAATAATTCCCGAGTTAACAGCAAAGGTCATTATCTCGTTAAGTCTCTGGCATAATCGTTTTACCGTTTCTAAGTTGCCTCGGGCTGCTACTACATCAATCACTTGTATAACTATAGGTGCATCAATTTGACTTATGGGATGGCTACCCAGCCTTGGGAATATGTGTGAATCTAGAGAGCGCCAAACGTCTTTTGCAAAGTCTTTTGTAATCTTAGTCTTTTTTACTTGAAACCATTTGGTGGCTACCAGTTTTAGTGTATTGGTTTTTTTAGCCAAGGCCACTTGGCTTTGTATTATCCGGTGAGTTTTGGGGTCAATATTTTTAGCAAGTAAAGCCATGCACTTGTCTCGTTCCTCGCGCGCGAGCTTTAGTGTGGTTCCTGCATTATAGCTACCAAGCGCAATTTTTTGGCGTTTTTTGAAGTGCGGATCCTTGTATCTAAATATCCAGTCTTTTGCTGCATTAGGCCTGATTCGCAAATAGAGACCGCCAAGATCATAAAGACAATACTCATTGTCTGCTGCTTTAGCATTCTTTATTTGCGTATCGTTAAGGGGAGTGGCTTGCTTTGGCATAGTTAGGTAACCTCATCAATCAAAGTGCAAATATGGCACCCCAATTTTTAAGCTTTGGCTGCAGGGTGCCATTTAGGGTGCCATCAGTTGTGAGATATTATGGTACGCTTCGAGAATAGATAAGGCAATAAAAAGCCCCGAAACCCTTTTTAAATAGGGTAACGAGGCTAATTGTGAGTCTCAAGAGTTCTT
>Ga0209712_10001642_pt1 | contig 18924 bp, 17 predicted proteins | sample ArcOceMetagenome_FD_187443 | JGI IMG/M metagenome (GOLD analysis project Ga0209712, IMG submission 187443) | Marine eukaryotic phytoplankton communities from Arctic Ocean - Arctic Ocean - Greenland ARC118M Metagenome (SPAdes) (version 2) | ecosystem: Environmental > Aquatic > Marine > Oceanic...
AAAGCAAGCTTTAGTTCTTTTTCAGACAGCATCCTGTCTGTGTCGCTCAGCAAACCTTGCTGCTGCTCGGTGTGTAATTCATTTAAACGTTGTTTAATTAGGCTCTTATTGGTCAACGTACTGATAGTGTCATCTGGGTTCTTTCTAAACCAAGGAAACAAAATAAACATTAGGCAAATAACAATTGATATCACCGCACCTAGATAAAAAAGACTCACTCGTCACGCTCCAAAATTGCTTGTGCTTTGGCTAATTGCTCGTTGTCTATTTCTGGCGCTTGGCGTTTGCGAGTCATCACTATCCCAGCCAAAGCAACAACAATAAATAATATAGGTAATAACCATAACCAAATTGTCATAGGGTTAACTGGAGGCTGATAATACACAAAATCACCGTAACGTTGCTTCATAAAATCGATAACCTGATCTCTGTCGTAACCTTTTTGCAGCAACTCATAAACCTTGCGTCTTAAATCCACTGCAATCATGGCATCCGAATCGGCAATATTTTGGTTTTGACATTTAGGACAACGTAATTCTTTAGTTAACTCCAAAAACAGCGCATTCTGCTGCGGGGAGTCAAACTGAAAATTGTCTTCGGTGGCAGATACTGAGTTGCCAAAACATACCAAGATTAGAATAAAAAAAGTGTTAATTAATCGATTCATTGCACTACTAACTCGTCATACAGAGTTGCAAATTTATTATTCCAAACCCGTGGATTGATGTCGCCAATGTGATGCAGGCGTATCTTGCCTTGCTGATCAATCAAGTATGTTTCTGGGGCTCCTGTTACGCCAAGATCTAATGATAAATCTCGTTTTACATCAAATATATTGTATGCATAAGGGTTACCTAATTGGCTGAGTTTGTCAGTTACTTCCTGCTGCACTCGTTCGACTGTTTTAATCCCAAAATCGGGATCAATATCTTGGTCATAGTACAAACCTACAATATGTTTGCCTTCATCTTGCAACTGTTTGAGATAAGGCAATTCAATTGCGCATGTGATGCACCATACTCCCCAGACATTAAGTAAAGTGACTTTGCCAAGAAACACCTCTTCAGTGTATGTCTTCTCGATATCCATCAAATCAGGCAAAACAAATTCAGGCATAGGTTTTTCAAGTAAGCTAGATTGATGGTCTCTTGGATCAGAAAACAATCCTTGAAACAAAAATATACTTAACCCTAAAAACAGTCCCAAAGGAATTAGATATAAAGCAATTTTTTTCAAGATGGTTGCTCCGTTAAAGTTGAGGCTGTAGCTGTGGCTTGTGTTTTATTCGCTTTAGGTTTTTCCGCAATTTTTGCCATACGGTAACGCTTATCACTAATCGACAAAATACCGCCAAACGCCATAATAAATGTACCTAGCCATATCCAATTAATAAATGGTTTAACGTAGATGCGTAATGACCAATCGCCATTTTTAAGCTGCTCGCCCAATGCCACAAATAAATCTCGGGTTAAACCAGAGTCGATTCCGGCTTCCGTCATAACATTTCGCTGTACTGGGTAAAAGCGCTTTTCAGCAGCAAGTGATGCTACATTTTGACCATTTTGATACACATCTACATGCCCAATATCCGCCGTATAATTAGGTCCGGCAAATTCTGATACGCCTTTAAATACAAATTCATAACCTTGTAAGGTGACCCCATCTCCGACTGCCATTCTGACATTACGCTCTTCATCATATGCACTCACTAATGCAATACCGATAAGCGTCACGGCAAAACCTAGATGTCCAGACACCATGCCCCAATGGCTAGGCGAAAGCTTTTGTAAACTTTGCAGAATAGTAAATTTTCCTGATGCCACCTGAGGTTGAATGCGCTGGCGAATTTCCATAATAGTAGTAATAACAATCCAAAAACTCATGACTAAACCTAAAGCAGCCATATAGCTGGATTGTTCGAAACTAGCATTAACCAATATGCCAGCTGAAACAGCTAAACCAAAGGCAATCAATAGTTGTTTGTATAGAGCTTGAGCCGATTGACTTTTCCAGCGCGACAACGGTCCTATGCCCATAAACAACACAAATGGCACAATCAGATAAGTGAACATTTGATTAAAGAATGGTGCGCCGATGGAGATAGATCCCATACCTATTTCTTTGTGCACCAGTGGTAATAAGGTACCTAACAATACAACCAAAGTTGCAGCGGTTAAGAACACATTGTTACCAATCAATAATACTTCTCTTGAAAACAGCTGGTATCTACCACTACCTTTTAGTTGCGGTGCTCTATAGGCATACAAGGCCAGTGAGCCTCCGATAATCACTACCAACAGGCCAAGAATAAATAAACCACGGCTAGGATCGCTAGCAAATGAATGCACTGAAACTAATACACCTGAACGCACTAAAAACGTTCCTAGCAGGCTTAATGAAAACGCTGATATAGCCAACAATACTGTCCAAGATTTAAACACTTTACGTTTTTCAGTAACGGCCAAACTATGGATCAACGCAGTACCAACCAGCCATGGCATAAATGAGGCATTTTCAACTGGATCCCAAAACCACCAGCCACCCCAACCAAGTTCGTAGTAAGCCCACCAACTGCCGAGTGAAATACCCACAGTCAGAAAAGACCATGCAGCAATAGTCCATGGCCGCGACCAACGCGCCCAAGTAGAATCCAATTGACCAGAAATCAGTGCAGCAAGAGCAAAGGCAAAAGCGACAGAGAACCCCACATACCCCATATACAACATAGGTGGATGAATAATCATGCCAAAATCTTGCAACAACGGGTTTAAATCTTTGCCATCAATGGGAAAGAACGGCAATAGGCTATCAAATGGATTAGAGGTGAGTAACATAAACAAGTAAAAACCAATTCCCACCATACCTAAGATAGATAATACTCTGGCGACCATTTTGATCGGAATAGCCTTGCTAAACAACGCCACCGCTACTGTCCAAATAGAAAATATTAGCACCCACAATAAAAATGAGCCTTCATGCCCGCCCCACACAGCGGTGATTTTGTAATAAATAGGCAAGGTACTGTTAGAAGTATTCGCCACGTAAGCCACAGTAAAATCATCAACAATAAAAGCATGAGTAAGGCAACCATATGCAAAAGCGGTAAAAACAAACATGCCAATCGCCAAAGGCCTTGCCATTGCCATCATTTGTGAATGATTTTTATAGGCGCCCCACATAGGAAAAATTGACAACAATATGCCCATCATTAGAGCTATGACTAAAGCGAAATTACCTAATTCAGCTAACATGATTATTCACCTGCCTTTGCGTTACCATAACTAGCCTGTTCTGGTTTAACGTGTTTAATGCCTTTCATCTTTTCTGCCAGCTCTGGTGGCATATACTCTTCATCATGTTTAGCTAACACTTCGTGAGCATCAATATGATTATTTTTAGTCAAGACACCTGTTGCAACAATGCCCTGCCCTTCTCGAAACAAATCTGGCAAGATTCCTTGATAACTGACCGTTACGGCAGGACCGATATCCACTAAATCAAAACTGACAGCCAAAGTTTGTTGATCACGTATAACTGTTCCTGGCACAACCATGCCACCGATGCGCAAACGTTGTCCAACTTGAGGGATTTTCCCTTCTTTGCCATCAATAATTTCAGAAGGCGTATAAAATAAATCAATATTTTGATTCAGTGCATACAACATCAGACTGATAGCACCGCCCACTACTAGTAATATTGCAGATACCGCCATCAAACGTTTTTGACGCCTTGGATTCATATTATTTCTCCGGTAGTTCTTTGTTCAGCTGTAGCACTTTGTTCAGCCGCGGCTTTAATTCGCGCTTGCCTTGCTTGTTCACTTAAGACTTGAGTCAATAATGTTCGTTTTGAAAAAAATGAGTCTACCCACAAAACCAACAAACTTAGAGCTGCGGCTCCAAAAGACAGCCACACGTATAGACCGTAGCCGCCCATATCAAAGAAACTGCTGATGTCTTCAAAATGCATTATTTACCCTCACTCAACGCTGAGTTTTTATTTGCCAAAGCCACTACCCAAGGGCGCTTAAGATCACGTTGTAAAATTTCGTTTTGCATACGTAGTAAAAAAATAGCTGCGCTGACGAGCGCCCATCCTAGGATAGACAGCAAAAGAGGCCATAACATTTCTGGTGGCATCGAAGGTTTACCCAATTTCATTATGGTGGCGCCTTGATGCAGAGTATTCCACCATTCAACTGAGTAATGAATAATCGGCAAGTTGATCACACCTACTATAGCCATTACCCCAGCTGCTTTACCTGCCTGTTGTTTATCTTCAAATGCCTTGTATAACGAAATCACTCCGAGAAACAAAAAAAACAATATCAACTGCGAGGTTAATCGAGCATCCCACTCCCACCATGTGCCCCACATAGGTTTACCCCAGGCGGCGCCAGTAACAAGAGAAACAAAAGTCACCATTGCACCTATGGGTGCCAAAGCTATCATCGCCATAAAAGACGTTTTAACTTGCCAGACCAAACCAATAAAAGCCGCGAGTGCCATAGCGCTGTACAAACTTTTTGAGAGCACCGCACTAGGCACATGTACATAAATAATTCGGTAAGCTTCACTTTGTTGATAGTCAGTTGGGGCAAAGGCTAATCCCCAAACGGTTGCAAATAAAATCACTGCCAAACCCAACCAACAAAACCAAGGTAATAACCTTTGGCAAAGGTGATATGTGCGTTCAGTTTTAGCGTAAGGGTGTAACCACTTCCACATCAGGTTTGACTCACTCTAAGGGCATAAGCGATGGCAAAAGGTGCCAGAGCTAAAGATAAAAGGAACATAGCGCCAATAATTGCAAGTTGTGCACTATATGGTAATTGCATTGAAGCCGCTTCAACTGCTGAAGTCGCAAAGATTAATAAAGGAATAAATACCGGTAACAGCAATAAAGCTAGCAGTACACCGCCACGATTTAACCCAACAGTTAATCCTACGGCTATCGCACCAATTAGGCTCAATAAAGGAGTGCCCAGTAGCAAGGTTTTTAACAATGCCCAGTACATGGGTTCACTCAAGTGTAAAAACAACGCCAACAAGGGCGATAATATGATCAACGGCAAAATACTAGTTAACCAATGGGCCGCAACTTTGACTAAAGCCGCCGCAGGTAATGAGGTACTGGATAACATCAACTGTTCCAATGATCCATCTTGGAAATCATCACGAAACAATCTCTCTAAACCTAACAACGAAGACAATATAGCAGCCACCCAAATTACCCCAGGTCCTATAAGCTGTAATGTTTTTGGTTCGGGCCCCACACCTAGTGGAAATAAGCTTATTACCAAAACAAAAAATAACATTGGCTGCATCAACTCAGCTCTTTGCCTATAAGCCAAGGCTAAGTCACGCTTTAAAATAGCCATCAATGCTGTCACTAAATTCGATACTCCAAAGTGAGTTCACCTGTTGGGTAATCCAAATGTAAAGCTTGATGAGATGTCATCACCACTGCCCCACCTGCACTGAGAAATTTAGTAATTTGTTTGCTTAACAGCTCAATACCTTGGGTATCAAGAGCGGTAAAAGGTTCGTCCAAAATCCATAATTTTGCATTTTGTTTAAACCAAAACCTTGCTAATGCCACTCTTCGCTGTTGCCCAGCAGATAAATTAGCTACCGGGATATCTTCTAACCCAACTAAATTAAGCTGAGCCAAGGTGGAAAAAATAGTATCGACCGAAATAACAACCTGATGTTGCTTGCACCAATACTGTAAATTTTCCACTGCACTTAATGTCAGATTAATCCCCAACTTATGACCAAAATAGACTAAATTTTGATTATAAATTTCGCGGCAATCTTTGATATCTTGTTGTTCGAAATACACTTCACCTGATTCAGCATCAACTAAACCAGCCAGTACTCTAAGCATACTGGTTTTACCGGCACCATTTTGCCCTTTGACGTACAATAAATTACCTTGCTCAACCGCAAAGTTTATGTTTTCAAACAATAACCTATCTCTTTTGACCACTGATAAATTAGTTACAGAAAGTACCGCCAAACGTATCCTCGTTTCCTCTGCAACCTCTAAAATATAATCTCAATATAGAATGCATAAATAGTACATAAAGGGTACGTAATGAATGCATAAAGGTTGCAGCAAATTAGCTGGTAATAATATCATAGGGTTTGGTCCCTACCAGCTAAAAACTACTTATTGTGGCAATTGGTAACAAAAGAATCGAATGAATAGGCGGAGTATGGGTATAAACACAATAAAGTTTCAAGAATAAACAAGGGGATTAGCTAATACCCCTCAGTTACGAGTAAACTGTGATTTACCTCAGACTTCTTAATATCAGCCGATAACTTTTATATGCCTGACATATCCCAATCTTCCCAAGCAGCCATATCCCAGGCTCTAACTCAGCTGAGTCAATTAGCTCCTTCTTCTGAAGTGGCTCGACAAGGGGTTGAGGTCTTGGTAAAACATCTAGCTGGTAACGTTTTAAGTTTAAATAAAAGCAGTATTTTATTGAATAAAATTGCTTTGTTAAACAATCCAGAGATAAGAGGGAAATTAGCGGAAGGTCAAACTCACCAAGTTAAATTAGTCATAGAAAATAGTCCTTCTTTGATATTTTTTTCTCAGGCAAGTGCCAAGACAACTAGTGTTATTTCAATAACTGAGCAACAACTGCAAAGTTTACTCAGATTACCTGCAAAACAGTTAATTCCGAGTAATCTAGTTGCTAAGTCAAATTCTTCAAATAATTTGCCATTAATTAATGCAACCATATTGTCGTTATTATCCAAAGAGCAAGTAAGTAACCAAGTCACTTCTGGGCCCCTCAAGCCAAAGCTTACAACAAACCTCATCGATACAAAAAATAGCAACTTAGGCAATCAGCAAAACATTATCAAAGTAAGCCTTACTGATCTTCGTCCTCCAGTCGAGGTATCGTTGCCAGTCAAACAACTCAATCAGTTTACTTTAGGTGAAAAAGTCGTCATTAGCATTGCTCCCAAAGGGAATAATTGGCAACTCAGTATTATTCAAAATAAGACAGACTTATCTAATCAGACACAAAGTATCACCGCTGATAAGGTGCTATTAAAAAGTCAGTTAGCTACTTCTACATTATCCCCTCAGCTATTATCTCAAACCAATGTAACGCCCGCAGCAACACGGATAATATCCAGCCCCGAGGTCAGAGTCGCTAAAGATCAACCCAGTATACTCCCACCTTTACTTGCGACACCTTTAATCAAAGCCAGCTTGCTCGAACCTAACCTAACCAAACCAGTTAACTTTGAACTACCTATAAAGCCAGTCATACAGCAATTGAGTAAAATTAATAATGAACAAAATCAAGGGTTGATACAAAAACTGCAGGCATTACCTGTAGACAAAATATCTTTGCAAATAAAGCCCAATGGCGAAATTAATTTATTGCTACAAAGTACTAAGCCTGTGGCGAGTATTGCTATTACCAAAGAAATTGCGCAGGCATTGGCACCACTTAAATTACCGAATCAACAAGCAGTTATTAAACTACTTGATGTACCAACTGATACCAGCAAACTAATCCAAGCACCGCCGCAAGTTGTTCGCTCAGAACTAACCCCAAATATTCAAAGGCCTAATACAGAGTTATTGCAGAATACGCTCGCTGATAACAAATTAAGATCTATCGTGCCACCAGTAGATGGTAGTAAATCCCCAGATGTAAGATTCAGTATGAAAGAAGCAGCAGCTAATTTGCTGACTGCGTTACAAGAAAAACCTTTGACACAGAGTGTGATTACACCAAATCTACTTGCCAGCAAACCACAACAAATTAATCTAGTTCAAAATTTATTGCGAATTGTTCAAGCCAAAGCAGAGGCACCGGCAATCACCCTACAATCAATAGAAAGAGCTTTAGTTGATGTCGACTTTTTTAAAGGTTCAACCGAACAGCCAAGCAAACAACTGATTGACCAAGTATTACAACAAATTAAACAAGCTATGCCCCAAGGTAGAGAACAAGACGTTAATCAGATTAAACAATTACTCACCACCCCAGCACTTAATTTGTCCGCATTACAAATGATTAATCCCACATCAAGCCAAGGGTTTATGAGTGGTTTGGTCACCCTGTTACAAATGTCTCTCACTGCAAGGCTGGCTCGAAATCAATCGAGCCGTGCTGAGCATATAACGGCGACTTTAAATAATGTATTAGGTGGCAGCCGCAAGGCCAAATCAAGTGTTACCACCAAAGCAATGGGTGAAATGTCACAATTGGAGCAAAAACACCAATTAATGAAGGAAATTGGTCGTTTATTATCTGGCCACCAGACAAGTAAACTAAGCAACGCAGAGCAGATGATCCAAGGTCAAGAAACCTTCTATTACAATTTGCCTTCAGCCTTAGACGGTACACTTAAAGATATTGAATTGTTGATTAAACGGGAAGAGGGCAATAAAGAAGAACAATCTTCTGATGAGCAAAGCAATAAAACATGGCAACTCACGATGAAATTAGCCGTCGGCGAATTGGGAGAATTGTTAACAAAAGCCAAACTAAGAGCTGACACTTTAGAAATAAATTTTTACGCATCCAACGAATCAGTAAAAATCCAAGTAATGAATTACCTGCCATTATTACGCAGAAAGCTAGATTCCCTTGGCATTGAAGTGAGCAAAAGCCAATGCCAATTAGGGAAGATCCCAGATACTTTGCAACAACGTCCGTATCACATGTTCCAAGCTAAAGCTTAGAAGGCCTGCACATTAATGACAGATAAAACCACAAAAAATACCAAGCAGAAAAGCGCGGTTGGTATCAAATACAATCAGAGTGGCGATGATATGCCACTCGGTGGATCACCACCCGGAGAAACCGCCCCTGGTGGAGCACCTACTATAATCGCGAAAGGGTTTGGTGATTTGGCAGAAGAAATTATTACACTCGCCCGACAAAATGGAGTGTTGGTGCACGAAGACCCATATCTTAGCGACTTTCTAGCGACCTTAGATTTGGGTCAAGAGATTCCCGACCAGCTTTACCATGTAATAGCAGAGCTCATATCGTTTTCATATGTATTACAGGGTAAGTTCCCAGATAGTTGGGCAAAAATGCATAACAAAGTATCTAAAAAAGTTTGAGTTGAATCACTGGAGAGATACTTTTGTTGTCAATTATCTAACCTTACAAACGCTAAATTGTGGTTATTCAGACTACTACGGTAAATAATAAATAGCCAAATACTCAATTAAAATCAAACAGGTACAATGGTAAACTACTACTTTAAACAGAAAACCGATAGGACTTCCATTCAAATAATTAGCACTATACTAATGCGTGCCCTACTATTTTCCCTGAGAAGAGCGCACAATCAAAACTGCCATCGACTTGAATAAACGCAGTGTTTTATTTAAACAACAGAATAGGTTCAGTTCTGCGCCAATCAGCCGAAAACTAAATTAGTTAGAGAATTACACAGTGCTTGAATGCTAAGTTATGCTATAAATTCTTGCCAGTTATAAAAAGGGACTTTGGACCTTTATTATTTATTAAATATGTGGAGCCTCAATTCATGTTGGTCAGTAAAAGCAGATATGTTGAATTAGAACAAAAATTAGCTCATACAGAAGCAGAAAAAAATCGCTATAAAACTGAGAATGAAGACCTCATTGCTGAGCTAAGCGATGTAAAGGCGGCCTCGGCCATTCAAGAAGAAGCCAGCTTTGATAAACAGATTTGGCCCAACTTACTTGATTGTATTGGTCAGGTGACAAGCATAAGAGAGTCTGTTCTTTCTTCGTATGAAAAGATCCACGACGAGTCTCAATCTATCGATGAGCTGAACCAAGTATTAGATAATGGTCAAGAATCTATAACTGGTATTGCCGGTGGCATGGAACAAATAACCGAAAAAATGCAAAATATGTCACAGAGCATGGCAAACTTAGAAGCCATTGCCGACAGCATTAATTCATTTGTAGTGACCATATCTAAAATATCAGATCAAACTAACTTGTTAGCACTTAATGCTGCCATTGAAGCCGCAAGAGCCGGTGATGCAGGACGCGGGTTTTCTGTAGTTGCTGATGAAGTAAGAAGCTTGGCAAGTAATACCAGCAAGTCTGCTGAAGAAGTCGGTGGCCTTATTGCTAGAATTAAACAAGACACTGAATCAGGTGTTAAATTTGCGACTGCACTTGAAGAGTCAAACGTAGAGTTATCAAACACAATTGCTGGCTTAAACGATAGTTATAGTGGTATTAACAATACGGTTGGAGCAATGCGAACGTCCATTGTAGATGTTACCGAAAGTAGCTTTATTCAGACAATGAAGTTAGATCATATTGTTTGGAAAGGTGAAGTTTATGAAGTGGCACTGGGACGTTCTCAAAAATCTGCTGATTCATTCCTAGATCACAAACAATGTAGGTTAGGACAATGGTATAACAGCGAACAATCGCGCAAACATCAAAAAAACACCTCTTATAAAGCTCTCGAAAGACCTCACTCTGAAGTGCACCAACATGGCATTGTTGCTTTAAAACAATTACAAAGCGGTGATACCAAACAAAGTTTAATATCTTTCGGAAAAATGGAGCAAGCTAGTAGTCAGCTTATTAATATTTTAGATGACTTAGCTACCCAGGGTTAATTTGTATTAGCTCTGACCTTATTTAATAGTTCATCATTTTCTAAAGCACATAAAAAAACCCCGCTAAATAGCGGGGTTTTTCGTTTTAATCTGCAAACTATGAAGCAACTTCTTTTTTCACTACTGCATCAGCCTCAACTGGCTTTGACAATAATAATTCTCTTAAACGTTTATCAATATCTTGAGCCATTTCTGGATGCTCCTTCAAGTAAGTGATTGAGTTAGCTTTACCCTGCCCAATACGCTCGCCGTTACAGCTATACCAGGCTCCGGCTTTCTCTACCATCTTGTGGGTGACACCCAAATCGATTAGTTCACCATGGCTATTAATGCCTTCTCCATACATGATTTGGAATTCAGCTTGTTTAAAAGGAGGAGCAATTTTATTTTTAACTACTTTAACGCGAGTTTCGTTACCCACTATCTCATCACCGGATTTTACTGCACCAATACGACGAATATCTAAACGTACCGAAGCGTAAAACTTCAATGCATTACCACCAGTGGTGGTTTCAGGGCTTCCAAACATTACCCCAATTTTCATACGAATTTGGTTAATGAAAATAAGCATGGTATTCGACTGTTTTAAATTACCAGTCAACTTACGCATAGCTTGGCTCATCATTCTGGCGGCAAGCCCCATGTGTGAGTCGCCAATATCACCTTCAATTTCAGCTTTAGGAGTAAGCGCAGCAACCGAATCCACCACTATTACATCAACCGCACCAGAGCGAGTTAACATGTCACAAATTTCTAGTGCTTGTTCACCGGTATCGGGTTGAGAGACTAGAAGCTCGTTTACATCAACACCAAGTTTTTTGGCGTAGATAGGGTCGAGAGCATGTTCTGCATCGATAAAGGCACAAACCTTACCGTTGCGCTGTGCTTCGGCAATCACTTCGAGGGTTAGGGTTGTTTTACCACTAGACTCTGGACCATATATCTCAACGATACGCCCTAAAGGCAAGCCACCAGCACCAAGGGCAATATCCAAACCAAGAGAGCCCGTTGAAATAGTTTCAACGTCCATGGTTTTGTTGTCGCCCAGTTTCATGATAGAACCTTTACCGAATTGTTTTTCAATTTGGCCTAAGGCAGCGCTTAACGCTCTGGTTTTGTTGTCATCCATCAGAATGTCCTTTGTGATTGTCGCGCATTGAAGATGTTCGCTTCAATACTAATTTGTATACAGTAGTTAGGTTCAAAGTATACTGTATGGTTATACAGTTACAAGTGAAAAGTAAAAATTATTTTTCGCTTTCAAAACATTGTTTATATTAGCAACAACTTCAATGTATTTGATAAGGCGTACTCAATGGCTTTTATTCTAACCGCTTGCCTATCACCTTTAATCAGTTGCTTTTGGCTAATATTTTGTCCATTAATGTAAAAACCAAACCAGACTGTGCCCACAGGTTTATCGGGTGAACCACCATCCGGCCCTGCAATACCGCTGATGGCAATAGCAACTTCAGCATTCGCATACTTTGCAGCACCAGCAGCCATTTCCTCGACAGTTGCCGCTGACACGGCTCCGTGATGATTTAAAGTATGTTCACTTACACCTAAAAGGTCTTGTTTGGCGTCATTTGAGTATGTGATAAAGCCTTTTTTAAACCATGCTGAGCTTCCAGAAATACTTGTGATGGCGTATCCTACTCCCCCTCCAGTGCATGATTCCGCACAGGAGATTTGCCAACCTTTAGCTGAAAGCTTATTTCCTAAAAGTTGAGCTAATTGGGTAATGTCTTCAGTCATGTTGGCAACCTAAATATGTGATATCTAATGATGAATATGTCACGCCAATCACCAGATAAAAAGAATAAAGTAAACGCTATTATGCCATCGAGTAATTTTTCAGAGCAAACATCAATTAGCCCAGCGCTGCAATCCCACACCCCTATGATGCAGCAATACCTAGGTATAAAGGCTGAACATCCAGACATTTTACTGTTTTACCGCATGGGCGATTTTTATGAACTCTTTTTTGATGATGCCAAAAAAGCGTCTGAATTACTTAATATATCTTTAACTGCTCGAGGAAAATCTGGCGGTAATGCTATTCCAATGGCTGGTGTTCCCTATCATGCAGTGGAAAATTACCTCGCTCGTTTGGTTAAAATGGGGCAGTCGGTAGCTATAGTCGAACAAGTGGGTGATCCCGCAACAAGCAAAGGGCCTGTAGACAGAAAGGTTCAACGTATTGTCACCCCAGGCACTGTTTCGGATGAGGCATTATTAGAAGACAAGCAAGATAATATCCTAGCGGCAATAGTTTCTATCAAACATCAAAACAATGACTACTTCGGTTATGCCACATTGGATGTCACCACAGGGCGTTTTACGCTGTGTGAACCCAAAGATGTTGAAGCGTTAGCCGCTGAAATTCAGCGCACTAATCCAGTAGAATTGTTGTACCCAGAAGACTTTGCTTTTCAACATATTATTGAACAGCGCAAAGGGTTGAGACGCCGTCCGCAGTGGGAGTTCGATTTTGACACTGCCACCAAGCAGTTAAATCAACAGTTTGGCACTAAAGAGTTAACTGGTTTTGGTGTAACCGCTAACAAAACAGGAATATGTGCAGCAGGTTGCGTTATGCAATATGTTAAAGACACTCAAAGAAGTGCCCTGCCCCACATTCGTAATATCGTTCTCGAAACAGAATCAGATACGGTTTTGATGGATGCCGCCACTAGGCGTAATTTAGAATTAACCCAAAACTTAGCTGGCGGTAAAGAGCACACTCTTGCCAGTGTGTTAGACAATGCTTCAACGCCTATGGGTAGCCGCTTGTTACAACGCTGGTTGCATCGACCTTTAACCGATATAAAAATACTCAAACAACGACAGCTAAATATTAAAACACTGCTCAACAGTGATTACCCGCAGTTACAAAGCAGCCTCAAACAGGTTGGCGACATGCAAAGAGTATTAGCCCGTTTAGCATTGCGCTCGGCAAGGCCCAGAGATTTTGTGCGACTCAGAGAAGCTTTTATATTGTTGCCGGATATTCAAGGGTTTGTTACCGACCAATCGGCTGAGTCAGCCAACACCGGCTTGATGCAGTTGGCAAACGACATCAATCAGTTCCCGGCTTTTGCGGATTTGCTTAACAATGCCATAGAAGACGCACCTCCCGTTTTAATTCGTGACGGCGGAGTAGTAAAAACTGGCTATAACGCAGAGTTAGATGAACTTCGCGCCTTATCCAAGGGGGCCACCGATTATTTAGATGAGTTAGAACAGCGTGAAAAAGACCGCACCGGCATTTCTACCTTAAAGGTGGGATATAACAGAGTGCATGGTTATTTTATCGAGGTCAGCCGCAGTTATGCCGACAAGGTACCGGCAGATTATGTGCGTAGACAAACGCTAAAAAACAACGAACGTTACATTATTCAGGAATTAAAAGAACACGAAGACAAAGTGCTCACCAGTCAAAGCAAATCATTGGCCTTAGAAAAACGCCTATACGACGAGTTGTTCGATATTTTGTTGCCTGAGCTAGCGAATCTTATGCAAAGTGCTGATGCAGTAGCGGAGCTCGATGTGCTAACTAATTTAGCCGAACGGGCCGAAACGCTAAATTACCATTGCCCTGAACTCACCGGAAAAAGTGGGATTCACTTTGATCAAGGTCGTCATCCTGTAGTAGAGAACGTGATGAAAACACCCTTTATCGCCAACCCTATTGCAGTCAATCCCCACAGACGTATGTTAGTGATCACCGGTCCCAACATGGGTGGTAAATCGACTTACATGCGCCAAACTGCTCTTATAGTTTTAATGGCTTACATCGGCAGTTTTATACCTGCTGAGAACGCACAAATAGGCCCCATTGATCGAATATTTACCCGCATTGGTGCATCAGATGATTTAGCCTCGGGTCGCTCAACCTTCATGGTAGAAATGACCGAAACTGCTAATATCCTAAATAATGCTACAGCCAATAGTTTAGTGTTAATGGACGAAATAGGCCGCGGCACCAGTACCTACGATGGCTTATCACTGGCATGGGCATGCGCTGAATATCTAGCGATAAAAATCCAATCTTATACGTTATTTGCCACTCACTACTTTGAACTTACCCAACTCGCAGAAGATATGCCTGAGTTAGCTAATGTTCATCTGGATGCAGTAGAGCACGAAGAAGCTATTCGTTTTATGCACGCGGTACAAGAAGGGGCAGCCAATAAAAGTTACGGTTTACAGGTGGCTCAACTAGCAGGTGTTCCCAGAAGTGTGATTCAGCAAGCTAAACGTAAATTAGCAGAGTTAGAAAGTCAGCCTATATCAAACAATCAGCCACCCGCGAGGCAAGAGCAGCAACTTAATCTACTTAATTCGGTGGATGATTTACGCCTTAGCTTGAAACAAATCAACCCAGACGACTTAACCCCTAAACAGGCGTTAGAATATTTATATCAACTAAAAACGTTGGCTTCAGAGGATTAACTCGATGCCAAAACGTTAAATGAGGAATGCACCTTGGAATTACCAGCAATTGTGACACTTATGGCGTTACTAGAATATTTGTTTTTTGCCTTCAAAGTCGGCTTCAGTAGAGAAAAATATAATGTACTTGCACCTGCTGTATCTGGCAACCCTACATGGGAAAGGCTATATCGCGTTCAACAAAATACCCTTGAGCAATTAATCGTATTTTTACCTGCGTTATGGATCTTTTCACATTTTGTCAGCCCCTTAATAGGTGCCGCCATTGGTATATTATTTATTGTAGGCCGGCCTATTTACTATGTCAGTTATGTCAAAGATCCCCGCAGCAGAGCTATTGGTTTTGTAATGGGGTTCTTCGCTAACATTGCGCTAATTGTGGGTGGTTTAGGCGGAGCAATATATAGCTTTATGGGATAATCGACACTTGACATAAGATATTCATTAAATTGAGGTAACTTATGTCTTTTATTTCAGATTAACCTTTGTCTGACATGGCATTTTTTAGTACTATACTCGCCCGTCCGGTAGTGGTTTTTTTCTTAGCTTTTTAACTAGAAAATTCAAACCTAACTTTACAAAGCCTATTTAATTCAAACGCCTTATTAGGGTTCTCATGACAAATTATATTTTCGTCACAGGTGGTGTGGTTTCATCACTTGGAAAAGGTATTGCTGCAGCCTCACTTGCCGCAATTCTAGAAGCTAGGGGCTTAAACGTCACCATGCTTAAGCTTGACCCTTATATCAACGTTGACCCTGGCACTATGAGCCCAATTCAGCACGGTGAAGTGTTTGTCACCGATGATGGTGCCGAAACAGATTTAGACTTAGGTCACTACGAACGTTTTATTCGTACCCGTATGACCAAACGTAATAACTTCACTACCGGTCGCGTATACGAAGAAGTGCTTAAGCGAGAGCGCCGTGGTGATTATTTAGGTGCCACCATTCAGGTCATTCCGCATATCACCAACGAAATTAAACGTCGTATAATTGCGGGCGCAGAAGGTGTTGATATAGCCATTGTAGAAATTGGTGGCACTGTAGGCGACATAGAATCACAACCCTTTATTGAAGCCATTCGTCAATTGGGTGTTGAAGTAGGCCGTAATCGCGCTATGTTTATGCATCTAACATTGGTGCCTTATTTGGCCGTCTCTCGGGAGGTGAAAACCAAACCGACTCAGCATTCTGTAAAAGAATTACGCTCTGTGGGTGTGCAACCTGATATTTTAGTATGTCGCTCTGAAGTGCCTTTACCTTCTAATGAAAGACAAAAGATAGCGTTGTTTACCAATGTAATAGATAAAGCCGTTATCTCTTTGCGGGATGCTGACAGCATATACAAAATCCCTGCCATGTTAAAAGCTCAAGGTATGGACGAATTAGTTGTCGAACGTTTTGGTTTAGAGTGCCCAGAAGCTGATTTGACTGAATGGGAACAAGTACTTTTCGCAGAATCAAACCCTATCGGCGAAGTCACAATCGGTATGGTAGGAAAATATGTTGAACTGCCAGATGCATACAAATCAGTTAACGAAGCCCTAAAACATGCTGGCTTAAAAAATCGTTTAACTGTGAATATTAGGTACGTTGACTCACAAGATATCGAGAGCAAAGGCGAACAAATATTACAAGGTCTTGACGCCATCTTAGTACCCGGCGGTTTCGGTGAACGAGGGATTGAAGGCAAAATTGTTGCAGCAAAATACGCTCGTGAAAATAAGATCCCTTATCTGGGTATTTGTTTAGGCATGCAAGTGGCCATAATTGAATATGCGCGCAATGTGGCTGGCATGGAAAACGCCAACAGTACCGAATTTGATCCTGAATCGCCGTTCCCTGTTGTAGGATTAATTACCGAGTGGCTTGATTCCGCAGGTGCTAAAGAATCTCGTAGCGAAAGTTCAGATTTAGGTGGCACTATGCGTTTGGGCAGCCAATTATGTCACTTAATACCGGGCAGTAAAGTACATGAAATGTACGGCTCAAATGAAATATACGAACGCCACAGACACAGATACGAAGTGAACAATAATCTAAGAGACAAAATTGAAGCGGCCGGATTAAAAGTTACCGGACTTTCTACCGATAAACGTTTGGTAGAGGTGGTTGAAATAGCCGACCATCCTTGGTTTGTAGCGGGTCAGTTTCACCCAGAATTCAACTCGACCCCTCGTGACGGTCATCCCCTTTTTACCGGGTTTGTAAAAGCCGCAGGCGAATATTTTAAAAATCACAATTAATAAGAAGGCAACAACTATGTCAAAGATCAGTAAAATTATCGCTCGTGAAATCATGGACTCACGTGGTAATCCCACAGTAGAAGCAGATGTATATTTAGAATCTGGCGCTATGGGCAGAGCCGCCGCGCCTTCAGGTGCATCAACTGGTTCACGTGAAGCATTAGAATTACGAGACGGCGACAAAAGCCGCTATTTGGGTAAAGGTGTATTAAAAGCCGTTGCTGCAATCAACAACGACATTCAAGCAGCATTACTAGGTAAAGACGCTGTTGACCAAGCTGCCCTTGATAAAGTCATGATTGATTTAGACGGAACCGAAAACAAAGAAAAATTTGGTGCGAATGCTATTTTAGCGGTATCACTAGCAGCAGCTAAAGCCGCAGCTATTCATAAAAAGATCCCTCTTTATCAACATATATCAGAATTAAACGGCACACCTGGCGTTTACAGCATGCCGGTTCCTATGATGAACATTATCAATGGCGGTGAACATGCTGATAATAACGTTGATATTCAAGAATTTATGGTTCAACCAGTGGGTGCAACTAGCTTTAAACAAGCCTTGCAAACTGGTGCTGAAATTTTCCATTCACTGAAAAAAGTATTGAACGAAAAAGGCTTAAACACAGCTGTTGGTGACGAAGGTGGTTTTGCACCAGACCTTGGTTCTAACGAAGAAGCCTTAACGGTTATTATTGAAGCAGTTGAAAAAGCCGGTTATGTGATGGACAAAGATGTGACCTTGGCTATGGACTGTGCTGCCTCTGAATTTTATGTAGACGGCAAATATGATCTTAAAGGCGAAGGCAAAGTATTTGATTCTGAAGGTTTTGGTGATTTCTTAGCTGACCTATCTAGAAAATACCCTATCATCTCAATAGAAGATGGTCTTGACGAAAGTGATTGGGATGGTTGGGCAAGTTTAACCAAGAAAATTGGTGACAAAGTACAATTGGTAGGTGATGACTTGTTCGTAACCAACACCAAAATCCTTAAGCGCGGCATCGACAACGGTATCGGCAACTCAATCTTAATTAAATTTAATCAGATTGGCACATTGACCGAAACTCTAGAAGCCATTCGTATGGCACAAGCTGCTGGTTTCACAGTGGTTATTTCTCACCGTAGTGGTGAAACTGAAGACTCAACTATCGCTGATTTAGCGGTAGGTACTGCGGCAGGTCAAATCAAGACAGGTTCTTTATGTCGTTCTGACCGTGTTGCTAAGTACAACCAATTGTTACGTATTGAACAAGAGTTAGGCGCAAACGTAAGTTATAACGGCCGTTCAGAAATCAAAGGTCAGTAACCGTCTTTCTCTAAACTATTGAATATGTAGATAATAAAACTGCAAATTCATTGGTATAGAGTATAAAATGGTCAGCTAACGCTGGCCATTTTAGTTTTTAACAATACAAAAGCATGCATATTTCAAACTCTCAACAGGTAGACATTTTTTCTGACGATCAACGTCAGTTGCATTATGCTGAATTGTGTAATGCTCTATATGAACGAGAACTTGCCAGCTTATCTCAACAAAAAATCAATAATATCAGCCTGTTACAACGAAAAATAGCGGGCCTTAGACATCAT
>Ga0209712_10001643_pt1 | contig 18915 bp, 19 predicted proteins | sample ArcOceMetagenome_FD_187443 | JGI IMG/M metagenome (GOLD analysis project Ga0209712, IMG submission 187443) | Marine eukaryotic phytoplankton communities from Arctic Ocean - Arctic Ocean - Greenland ARC118M Metagenome (SPAdes) (version 2) | ecosystem: Environmental > Aquatic > Marine > Oceanic...
ATGTTGATCAATCAGTTTCATTAAATTTAGCTTTTCCTAAAGAAGCAGAACCTAAGTTTATTAATAAAGTACATTTAGAAGCTTATGAGCAAGGAATTAAGACTCTATATTATATGAGAACTGAATCTGTATTAAGAGGAGATATAGCAGCACAGGCAACCGATCCAGATTGCCAAGCATGTGATGGATAAAAAATAGACCAGTATGAAATACTACTGGGTTTAGGACCGTTTTAGTTAACGGCACGGGGTAAGAAAAAGTTCGCTACTATTCTTACCCCATTTTTTTCATAGATATATAGATTAACGAATAAACAAAAAACAATTTAAAATGGCAAAATTATTTTACGTGATTAATCACAACGAAGGTGAAGGAGGAGTAGATTTCTTCAAAACAGAAAAAGAGGCATTAGCCCATGGAAAAGAACAATTCGAACAATTCGAAATTGGTAAAGAAGTGGAAGACGAAGATGGTAACACATATATTGGAGACTCTTTAACATTTAAAAAAGGAATCTTATTTTCAATAGAAGAAGAAGGTGTTAAAATACAAGCAATGGAAGATGCTGATGCTAGAAAATACTCATTAGATCTAGAAGAAATGGGTTCTACTGTATTCTTTGAAGGTTTTGTAAAAGGAATGTATTGTATTATAGGCCGTAACAACACTGGTAAAGGTATGAAATGGGATTATGATGGTGATGATATTAATGAAAGCAAATCTAACAGTTCATTAAAGTTCGTGAAAACATTTGAATCATTCACAAGAACATTATAAAAACATAATTTAATCTATCATGAAGCACGTTAAAGATTTAAACGAATGGCAAGACCACTTACAAATGCAAGCTGATCAAGCAGGCATGTCTAAAGAAGAATGGATTGCATCATACGGATCAAGTATACAAGGGGTTGATGAAAAAAATGCTGACGGAACTATTTCAGATGATGAAGACGAAGAGGCTGAAAACTTCATGGCTGATGTTAGATTTATGACTGTTGAGTTAATAGAATATATCGCTAAAGAAGCTGATAAAATCGGAGGATCTTTCAGAGCACCTGGATATGAAGCCACTGCTAAGAAATTAATAAAACAAGTTATGAAAGAAAAGAAATTTAAATTTTAATATTTCACCACTACACTACACTAAACCAGGACTTCAATCCTGGTTTTTTTATTTATGAAACTTTATCGTATTTCTTGTTATAATACCTATAAATAACATTGTATTAAATCTAAAGACAAAAAATGAAAATTACGATTCAAAAAGTAGATCAGACTAATTTTATTAACTTCATTAACAGACTGAAGGTAATCGATTCTTTCGTTTATTTTAAAATTAAAGGTGGGACTATTCAAGCTTCTGCTTATTTACCACAAAGAGATGCTGTGAAACATCACAGACTTCCAATTAGCCAAGTTTTTCAAATAGAAGAAGGCACAATCACTACAACAAAGGAGTTAAAGGTAGCTTTCTTTGATGCGCAGAAATTAACAGATGCGTTTAAGCAATTTGAGTATGACTCAATTCAAGGTGAAATTGAATTCTTAGAAAACGATGAAGATTTCGTAGCAACTAGCTTCCGTATCTTTAATGACGAATTAGAAATTCAATTAGCATGTTCTGAGCCATCTTTAGGATATAAAGATCTTACCGATTCTCAAATATCAACTATATTTAATGTAGATGATGCTAGTTTTAAATTTGATTTGGAATACGGTACCCTAAGTAAAGTTAAAAATCTATTCGGCTTAGATAAAGAAGAAACTTTCTCAATCGAAGCAAGTACGAAAGGAGTAGAGTTAACAGGTAATACTTACAATATGTTAGTTACACCAGACTTTGAAGGAGACGGAGGTAAAAAAGTAACTTTATTCAAAAAATACTTATCATTATTAGACAAAGAAGATTATACAGCTAATGTATTAGATAATCGTGTTGTTATGTCGTCAAACGACTCTGAAACACTTTTAACTATTGCAACATGTAACACTGGAGCATAAATGATCGGAATTGAACAACTAATAGAAAAGCCAGAAACAGAGCTTACGCCTGGGGAAACTCAATCGCTAATTGCACACTATGAACAAATGTCGGCGAAATATACGGCATATGAGCAAGCAGTTAAAGTAACGTTAAACTCTATTTATGGTGCATTTGGAAATAAGTGGTTTCACTTCTTCGATATAGAAATCGCAGAGTCAATTACCTTACAAGGTCAATCTGCAATTCTATATTCTGAAAAGATACTAAACAAATACTTCCAAGAATTCTGGCCTAAAGATACTGCAGCACATGAACATTTAAATATTAATGTTAAAGGCAGATTAGTTAGACCATCAGTTGTTTATATCGATACAGATTCTTGTTATGTTCAGTTTGAAGAAATGTATGAATCTATTGAATGGCTTGGAGAAAAGATGGCAATTGATAAGTTTATTATGGAACTATACAATTTTAGAATCAAAGACTATATTACCAAGTGTATGGCAAAATATGCTGAAACAACAAATACAGATAATTTCTTGTATTTTGACATGGAAACTATAGCATACTCTGGAATCTGGTTAGCTAAGAAGAAATACTTACAGAATATCGCATGGGAGGATAAATTAGATGAAGATGATAGATATCCTTCTCTAAAAAAGATTAAAACAATAGGATTTGATACGATACAAAGTTCAACCCCAGCATTAGCACGTAAGCATTTAACTGAAGCTTTACAATTAGTTTTATCTGAAAAACCAACCGCCGCTTTATTAAAAAAGCTGGTTGACTACTTAAAGAAATGTAAAAAAGAATTTAAGTTAGCAGATATAGATCAAATAGCTTTCAATAAGAGAACCAATAATATAGAAAAGTATATTGTAGATGATACTATTGAATTTCAAATTGGATTAAAGTGTCCTCCGAATGTAAAAGCAGCAGGATTCTATAATTTCTTAATGAATACCAATCCAAAATACAAGAACAAGTATAAGATGATTGGTAATGGCGAGAAATTAAAATTATACCACTGTAAAACAACAACATCAGATATGTTCGCGTATATGCCAGGAGATCACCCTTATGAAATAGCGCCTGAGGTTGATTATGAAATACAATTTGAGAAAAGTGTAATTGATCCACTAAATAGAGTATTGAAGGCATGTAGTCTTCAAACTCTAAACAGAAACTTAATTTATTCAACATCATTATTTTAATATGAAACCAACATTTTACGAAACAGTATTGGGTATTGTTAAATCAACCCCTAATAATATGAGTTTAGGAGATTCAATTAGATCTTTAGTTAATAAGATAGAATCTGTAGTAGAAAAGAAAACACTAAACGATGATAAACAAATAACAATTTTTGACGACTTAAGCAATTATGGAAATAGATCCTAAAAAAATTACAGAAGAACTAACAGTAGAACAACAACTACAAGTTAAAGATTATCAAAAAGTTTATATGAGATTAAAGATTTTAAAAGCACAGATGTCTGATATTCAGGAAGAAACTGCAGATCTTATAGAAACTCTTGGTAAAATGAGAAACAAAGATAAAAATAAAGAAGAAGACAATGGCTAAAAAAGATTTTACATTTAACGATTTAAATAATGAATTAGCAAATTTAAATCCACTAGGATCCGTGATGGATCAATCAAATTTCAGTGAAGTTACTGAATGGATTCCTACCGGAAACTATCACTTAAATGCATGTGTATCGGGTTCCCTTTTCGGAGGATGGCCAAACAACAGATCGTGTTCAGTTGCAGGTCCTTCAGGAACTGGTAAAACATTCCTTACATTAAACTCTGTAAGAGAAGCAATCAACATGGGTTATAGCATAATCTATTATGATTCAGAAGCAGCTGTAGATAAAGAACAAATGATTAAGTTTGGTATTGATATTACTAAGGTAAATTATCAGCCAATGAATACTGTTCAAGATTTCAGAACTTCTATTACAACAATTACGCAAAAGATGCAAGAGATCAAAAGAAACGGCGGAAAGATTCCAAAGCTTATGATCATCTTAGATTCTGCAGGTAACTTAGCAACAAGAAAAGAAATTGACGATGCTGCATCTGGTAGTGAAAAATCAGATATGACTCGTTCAAAGATCTTAAAATCTATATTTAGAATTATAATGACGCCATTGGCAGATTTAAAGATTCCATTTATATTTACAAATCACACATACCAATCTCAATCGTTTATTCCAATGCAAATTGCAGGTGGAGGAACCGGTCCGGAATATGCAGCATCAATAGTACTTATGTTAAATAAGGCACAATTAAAAGATGGAGCTGATAAAGTTGGTATTATTGTAACTGCAAAACCTACAAAGAATCGTTTTGCAAAACCAACTCCAATTAAATTCCACCTAAACTTTAGCGAAGGTATGAATCCTTATGTTGGATTAGAACAATACGCTACTTGGGATATTTGTGGAATTACTAAAGGCTCAATTGAAAAAGGAAAGAAAGTTCCTAAAGCAACGGCAAGAGGATGGATTTGCGAACACTTAGATGAAGCAGTTCCAAATAAAGAATTCTTTACAGATAAGGTATTTACAAGAGAAGTATTAGAAAGAATTGAAATACACATTAAGCCTTTATTTAATTATAATTCAGAATCAAGTTCTTTAGACATTGAAGAGATGCTAAACGATACCGTAGAATCATAATGAAAGCAGACGTTTATACCATCAACGAAGATAAATTACCAATAAAATATATTTTAGGCATCCAGGATAAGTTAGAAGCTTTCCCTGATGCCTTTGATATTCTATACATATTCATTACTGAAGCCGTAAAGAATCCATCCAGACAAAAGGAAACATTCACACGACATGCCTTAATGAAATATCATAGTAAAGGTAACACTGAGAACGCCTCTGAAGGATTAAAAAGAGGAATTCAATTAGGTTTGTTAGATCAAATCAAATTTGAAGAAGGAAAAGAAACATACGAAATAAAAATAAATCCATACAAATGATAGCAGTATTTGACGACTTTATTAAAGACGAATCATTAATAAAAGAGATACAAGAAGATCCTAACTTTTATATTCCTACGGGACAATATAAGTATTATAAAGGATGGTGGAACTCTGAACCCAGCAATGTTAAACAGAGGTTAATTAAATATATATGGGGAGATAATCTACCAATAAAAACAGGAGGTGTAATCGATGGATTTGAGCACTGGACTGGTTTACAATCAACAGAGATAGAAGGTCGTAGAAACTACTTGGAATTACACATGGATGATGATGTACATTTAAGACAGCAAAAAGGTCAAAGAATGTTTCCTATCTTGGGATGTGTATATTATCCTCCGGGATTTGAATTTGAAGGAGGAGACTTACATATCTATACAGACGGAGAACAAAACAGCCCAGAGGTAATTAAAACCAGATCAAACAGATTAGTTATATTTAATCCAGGTGAAGTAGTTCACGGCGTTTCTGAGGTTACCAAAGGAACTAGAGGTGCAATTGCAATTAATGTATGGGCAGAAGAGCCTTGGTCAGTTGGACAAGGCCATATCATACTAGAATAAGATTGAAACTAACCAATTAATTTTGGTATAACTTGTATATAAAAACAAATAAATATGAAATTCGGAGCAGACTTTGAAAAGATTTTTTTTAAATTATCTCTTGCTAAGCCTAAGTATTTTGAAACAATCGACAGATCTTTCTATACTTCAGACGACATAGCAATATTACATACGTTAGCTTCTAAATTTCATGCTAAATTCCATGAGACTCCATCTGTTGATCAAATGGTTGTTCTTACTAAATCCCCTAAAATCAAAGGTAAAATTGATGAGAATATTGTAGAGCTTCTATATAGAGTAGATCTATTACAATATGATGAAGAGTGGTTAACACAAACCATGGAATCTTGGATCAAGTGGAGAAACTTTGAAGGCACTTTAATGGATACGATCGAGTACGTAAAAACTACAGATGTTTCGCCAGAGAATGTTGACAATATAGTTTCTAAGGTAAAGACCCTAATCAATGATAGAAATGCAATTACATTTAATTCAGATATTGGGTTAGATTTCTTTAATGCAGATGATCACTATAGCGAAGACAGGGTAAAAGTAAGTTCAGGTTATAATTTTTTAGATAGAGTACTTAACGGAGGTTATGATAAAGATGGTTCCTTGGTAGTTTATGTAGGAGAGCAAAACATTGGTAAGTCAATCTTTTTAGCAAATGATGCTGCGAATTTTGTAAAGATGGGAGTTAATACGGCTTTTATTTCTGCGGAAATGTCAGCTCCTAAAGTCTTAAAAAGAATCGGTGCTAATTTACTAAGCATTCAAATGAATGACTATGATGAAAAGGCAAAGAATCGTGATTTAATGAAAAGAAAGATTGAAACTGTTGGAGATGGTTTAACACCTCCAGGTCAATTATTTATTAAGCAGTTTCCAACTTCACAAGCAACAGTTACAGATATTGAAGCTTATTTAAAGCAAATTGAAGAAGAGCGTAGGATTAAATTAGGTGCAATTGTAATTGACTATATTAATATCCTTGCAAACTTTAGAAATCCAAACAGTGAAAACACATACTTAAAAATTAAGCAAATTGCTGAAGATTTAAGAGCAATGGGAACTAGGAACGGTTGGTTAATCGTAACTGCAACCCAAATTAATAGAAATAATTATAACTCCAGTGATATCGGAATGGGAGACGTTGCAGAATCTGCAGGCCTATCACACACAGCCGATATGATGTTAGGTATTATACAAGATGACTTAATGAGATCTAGTTATGAATATTGGTTAAAAATCCTGAAGATCAGGGACGGTGAAGGTAAAGGAACTAAATGTAAGTTAGAGATTAACTACAATTACATGAGACTTACTGAAACCGATGAAACAACTAACTCAAATATACACAGTTTATAATGTCAGATAAAACAACACAAGGAAGAACTAAAAGAGATAAGATATTCGATAATACGTTTGAGGAAACAGAATATGAATTTGATACTTCGATGTCTTTTGCTCTTGCACCTAGATCCGTCGATAACAGATCCGAAGAAGACAAAATAGAAACTAAATTAATAGCTGACGAGATTCATGCATTAATTACAAACTCTAGATTTAAAAAATTTAATAAGATTGATGAATTCCACCAGACTGTTAAATTAAATAAAATAGATATTAATGAAGTCTATGAGTTTATATCAGACGAAACTAGAACAGCACATTCACTAGTAGATATATTCTCAGAAATGTGCGATTACTTTAATGTAAATCCTACTCGTTTTTACCAGTCACTTGGAAATAAATTCAAAGAAGAGTTAATTGAAGAACTAGACGCTAGAACAAACATACTACAAAAGAAGAATATAAATAGACTATTTTAAAATGATTGAAAATAAAATCTTAAAGAAACCTGTAAAAAGGATCTGGGTTTTAGGCGATATGCATTTAGGAGTCCGGTCTAATTCAATGGAATGGTTAGAGATCCAAAAAGATTTCTATGAAAATGTATTTATACCAACGCTTAAGGAAAAAGTAAGACCTGGAGATATTCTTATACAGGTTGGAGACGCTTTTGATAATAGACAGAGTATTAATTTAAAAGTATTAAATTATGCTGTAAATTTATTTGAAAGATTAGGTGAAATCCTACCAACTCATATTATTTGCGGAAACCACGATATATGGGCTAAGAAAAGTAATGATGTTACTTCAATCGATAGTTTAAAGTGGATTCCAAATGTTCAGATTTATAAAGAACCTAAGCTTTTTAATTGGGGAGAAAAGAAGGTATTGTTAATGCCTTGGAGAAGAGATACAGAACATGAAGTTGAAACTTTAGCAGAATATCCTCAAGCAAATATGGTATTTTGTCATTCTGAGGTTCGTGGAATTAAATTAAATTCAAAGGTTACTAATTTACACGGAGTTGAAGCAAATTCATATGATAATTTTGATGGAGTTTGGTCTGGTCATATTCACTATAGACAAAATAAAGGTAAATTAAGAATGGTTGGTGTTCCATATCAATTAACTAGATCCGATGCAAACAACGCAAAAGGATTTGACCTGATTGATTTAAGTGACATGAGCGAAACTTTCTTCGAGAATGATAGATCACCGAAGTTTGTGAAAACATATCTTACAAGTCTTTACAACGTTACTCTTGGAGAATTTAAAGAGCAGATTGAAAATAATTTTGTTGATCTATTCGTACCTTCTCACGTTGCTGCAAGTAATTCACTTTCTAAATTTATCAACCAAATCCAAAATGTTGGTAGAAAGATAGAACCGAACATATACGAACAAGATACTTTTATCGATAAAGACATGTATGACATGGAAGAAATCGAAGACCTATATAAAAACTACAATATCCTGCATCTTTGTAATATGTATATTGATGGAATGTCAAAGGACGATGAAACAAAGTTACAGATCAAGGATAGGATAAAGAGACTGCATGATTTATGTGCATATAATTACGATAGTGAAATATGAGAATACAATCTATAGAGTTTAAGAATTTTGCAAGTTATGGAAATTCAATCCAACGGTTAGAATTCGAAGAAGACAATTCAGAATTATTTCTAACACTTGGTAAAAATGGCCATGGTAAAACTACAATCGCAAATGCGATTATGTATGCGTTATATGGTAAGGTAGAAGGCGTAAAAATGGCTGATCTGCCTAATCGTATTAATAAAGAACTATGGGTAAAAATTAATCTACAATGTAAAACCACTGAGGTTTCTATTGAAAGAGGATTAGCACCTGGTAAATTTGAAGTTAAGCTGAATGGAATTGAATTTGATAAAGCAGGTAAAAGATCAGTACAGGAATATTTAGAAGAAGAGATCTTTGGAATTCCATATCATGTATTTAAAAATATTATTATCTTATCAGTTAATGATTTTAAGTCGTTTTTAACAATGACTAATAATGATAAAAAACAAATCATCGATAGGATGTTTGGATTCTCTATCTTGAATGAAATGCAACAAAACATTAAAGAAGAGCGCAAAAGCTTGAAAGTTGATTTAGACATATATGAGAGAGAACTTACTCAGTTAGATGAAAATATTACTTCAGTTAATATGAAGTTAAATGAATTGATGGCAGAGTCTAATGAAAAGGACAAGGCTAAAATTCAAGAATTAAAGGATTCTTTAGTTAGATATACTGCTAATAAAGCCAAGCTAGAGCATGCACAAAATACAATTTCGGAAAGCCTATCAAAGGTTAATTTAGATTGGAGGTCGTCAACTGATGATAAAACAAAATTAATGTATGAACTAGAATCTCTTACTAAAAAACTAAGCTTATACGAAAATAACACATGCCCGACATGTGAGGGAGAGTTATCTACTGAATTCCACACTGATCGTAAATCAGAGATAGAACATAGTATAGAAACTCTACCTTCTAAAATAGCAACAGAACAAGCGAAAGTAGTTCAGATAGAGGAAGATATGGAATCTCTTAGAAACAAAGATTTAGCAGTTCGAGATAAAGTTTCAGTTATTAATACAAATATTAGAAGTCTTAAAGGTGAATTAATAAAGATAAAAGAATCTTTAAACAAAGGGGATAGCTATTCACATATGCAATCTTTGATTGATGGCTTTGAGGTTCAAGAATCTGAAAAAACCAAATCAAAATCGATAGTTAATAGTGAATACTATTTCTTAGAAAATCTAGAAGATATTTTAGGTGAGGATGGTGTTAAGAACCTGGCAATTAAAACAATCTTACCGGGATTGAATACAAATATTGCTGCAATGGCTCAAACTATGCATTTATCATTTCATATAAGATTCGATGAAAAGTTTAATTGTATTATTAATCATTTAGGTGAAGAGATTAATCCAATGACATTGTCAACAGGTGAGCGTAAGAAGGCAGACTTTATTATTATCATAGCAATTATTAAAATATTGAAACTACGTTTTCCACAATTAAACCTACTATTCTTAGATGAATTGTTAAGTTCAGTTGATGCCGATGGAGTTCACAACATCTTAAAGATACTATCTCAAGTTATTAAAGAAAGTAAAATAAATACATTTGTAATAAACCACTCGGTTTTACCTCATGAATTATTTGATAAGAAAATCCAAATATATAAAGAGAATGGATTTTCTAAATTCGATATAGAAACCATAGAATAATATAGATATATAAACTTATATGGCAAGTTACAATTTAAAATACAATTCAGATGATAGCGTAGTACGCCACGTTATTATAGGTTTATTAGCCGACTTAAATAACAAGGTTTATTTTTGGAGACAATTAAATGAGAATGATCGCGTATCAATCGATGTTCCTTTTTATTACTCAATAACAGGAGATGATCAATTCTTACGAGATAATTTTCTATTCACAACAACAACTGGCGTAGATTGCCATCCGAACCAGGCGTTCGCAGATGCAAATTATGATGCAGTTCCACGTGGAGTAGTTAATTTAACTAGTATGTCAATTGACTCTGGTAAATTAATTAATAAAAGAAATATGGGTACCTATACTAAAATGAATAAAGAAGGTGCTATGGAAGGTTACTCAACAGAGTTTGAGATGATTCCTATCACACTAGGGTTAGACGTTGAAATATTAGTTAGTTCGACATTAGATGCATTCAAGGTAACCGAGATGATTATTAAGAAACTATATAAATCAAATTCATTTAATGTCGAAGTCGGTCACTTAAACGAAGCAACATATAGACTAAACTCATATTATGCAATGCCGGATGATTATGATATACAAAGACCTATTGATTTTACATTCGAAGACAAAGATAAATATAAAATAACCTTCCCGTTAGAAATTAACACTTCAATCCCTTCGTTTGATTGGGAAAGCGAAAGACATGCAGGTAATAGAATGTTTGAAATCAACTCAACAACTATTCCAACAGAAGACGCTGGTCTAAATACACCGGGTGAAACCTTTGTAATCGACGAAAATACTAAATAATATAAAAGATATATAATAAAAATAAAAATAAATAATATGATGACTAATATTTTAGCCCCATTTGTAAAAACAGAAAATGCTTTTAAGTTTTACGTTAATGGTAGAGTTTTTGAAATGAACGACAATACAATTACAGAAACTGAATCTATTGATTCTACTTTAGGAAATGCAATTGCAGCTTTTGAATCTTTTGAATTTTCACCAACTACAGTAAAATGGTTCCACGGAGCTTCTAAATTTACTTATAGCTTAACAGAAAATGCTTTTAAAGTTGGAGATACTGTTATTGAAAATTTCACAAAACACGTATTATCAAGTGGATTAGTGAGATATGAAAATAAAAGCACTGCAGATTTATTCGAATCTTTACCAACATTGGTAGAAAACTTTGTAAACTTAGATTTTGCAGCAACTTTTGAAGGAAACAACAATATTGTTAACTTATTTAAAATCGAAGAAAAAGTATATGTTTCTAGATTTAACACAACAAACAAGATTGCAAAGTTCTTTGAAGCTACTAACGCAAACGCAGCAGTAGAATTTGTAAATGAACAAACTGGTTTATCAGCAATAACTTTCTTAAATGAATTAGTTACTGGTCAAGCTCAAGAAATAGCTCAAAACGAAGCAGTAATAAAATCTTATCAAGATCTTGTTGCATTCTTAAAAGACCAAAGAGGTTTATTAGCTGAAGCTGATAAGTCGATCGCAGAAATCAAAGCAGCAGACTCTTTAATTAATGAAGAGATTTTAAATTGGGAAACTAAGATTGCTGAATTACAATCATAATTTTTTAAACACAACAATCATGAAGAAGAGATCCTAGCGGGTCTCTTTTTTTATTTAGAAACAAACTAACATTTTAATGTATAATATCTAAATAAATAAATACAATGGCTCGTAAGAAAAATTACTTAAACAATAAAGACTTCTATGCTCAAATGGTCTTATCCAAAGACGCAGATAAGCTAACACCGGAAGCTGAGAAGATGTTAATTCTTCTAGCTGAAAAGACTATTAATAAAATGAGATATGCAAGAGAAGATGATCGTAATGACTGTCTTCAGTTTGCAATGTTAGATCTTTTAAAATACTGGCGTAACTTTAACCCTAAATATCCAAATGCATTTGCATACTTTACTGAGATTGCAAAACGTGGATATGCTAAAGGTTGGAACAAGATTCATCCTAAAAAATATAGTGGAACTATTTCAATCGGCGGAAACGGCGGAGGAGATGGAGAAGGCGGAGGAATCTACACTTTATAAATGTCAATAAAGAATCTCAAACCAACAAAGAACTCAGGATTCAGTCAGGGGTATTACGTCCCTGTATTTCCTGAAAAATATGTAGGTCCCACTCCGATAATATATAGGAGCTCATGGGAGCGTAAGTTCTGTATTTGGTGTGATATGAATGACAAAGTATTAAAGTGGTCAAGTGAACCAGTAGAGATTAAATACTGGTCAAGGCAGGATTCAAAGGCTCATAAATACTATCCTGACTTTTATTTTAAACAAATACAACAAAGTGGAGAGACACTCGAATATATTGTTGAAATTAAACCAAAGTCACAGATAACTAAACCACAGCCCCCTAAGACTAATTCTAAAAAAGCACTTAGTTCTTATAAATTCCTAGCCGAACAGTATGTAAAAAATATGGATAAATATAATGCAGCAAAGGAGTTTTGCGATGGTAGAAATTACAAGTTTATTGTGCTAACAGAAGATACTATATTAAATGGGTTACGTTAAGAAAAAAATAAAGGAATTAATTAAAGAGTCTGGTAGTAAAAATAAAGCCAGATCAACAGCAGAGGCTTGGTTTAAAGAAAGTATTAAATCTAGGTATTTAAACGAAGTTATGCATACATCAGGTAGATTCGAACCAGGTAAAATATATGTGTTTGATTATAAACCATCCACCCTCGATTTGCCATGGTTTGATAAAAATCCAGTTGTTTTATCAATAGGAAGTAAAGGTGAAAACGATTTAGGTGTTAATTTAAACCTATTACCTATCCCGGTAAAAGAAAAACTTTTAGATGATCTATATAATAAAATGGAAGCTCAAATAAAAAGTGCGAATACTGGTTCTGGTAGAGAAAATGCATTAAGACAATCCCCATTAAAAATAACATATGAAGGAATGTCAACATACCTTAAACAATTTGGTTGTGATTTTGCGATTAGACAATATATACCTAGTGGAAAATCAAGACAAAATGTTGTTACCTATTCTAAATGGCCAGATATTGCATTATGTGACTTTATTGAATTAAATGGTACGACAATTGCACAAATTAGAAGATTGTTTTTTAGCTAATAAAAAATGAATATATAAATAAATATAATAAAATAATAACAATGGCAGGATTCGTAGATAGAAATGGCCCTTTAAGTTACAATAAAAAATCATTTACACTAAAAGATCAATTAAAGAAATTGAGTTCTTTTGGTATGTATTATGACGATTTAGTACTTAGACAATCACAGGCAATTGGCCCAATGGAAGATGCAATTGGCTTTGGCCAAATGAACCAGATGGGATTAGATAGTGATGATATGTATGGCGCTTTTGCAGCTCTTTCTATGTCTGATACTAATATGCGTAAGAATATTCCTTTCTTCGATAAGGGATATGAAACTAAACGTGATGAATTACGAGCTTTTTCAACTTATGATGAAATTGAAGATATTTTAGATATCTTATGTGATGAGTCAGTTGTATATGATAACAAAAACTTTTTTGTTAATCCTGAAATTATCGGGATGGATGTTAGTGACGACGTACAAAAATACTTAAATAAATCCTTTAGAGATATTTACCAATACTTTGGATTTACACAAGATCAATCAGCATGGTATTATTTTAGAAAATTCTTAGTTGATGGTTATCTATCTTTTGAAATTATTTATAGTCCAGATCAAACTGAAATTATTGGATTTAAAGAAATTGATCCAATAACCTTAGTACCTGGATATAATAAAGACGATGGTAAAAAAGTATGGACACAATTTAAAGACGATCCAATTAAAGAGAGAGTCTTATATGATGCACAGGTCATTTATATTTCATACTCATCAATTACTACAGCGTCTAGGGTAAGTTACTTAGAACGTCTAGTAAGATCATTTAACTTGATGAGAATAATGGAACACACCAGGGTAATCTGGGCAGTTACAAATTCATCTTATAGAATGAAATTTATCATCCCAGTCGGTGGTAAATCTAAAACAAGAGCAAAGCAATCGCTAGCTCAATTAATGAATAACTACAAAGAAGTTGTAGATTTTGATTGGGAATCAGGTACAATGCACACTGATGGAAAGCCAATGCTACAATTTAATAAAGAATACTGGTTACCAAGTAAAGACGGTGAACAACCAGAAATTGAAACACTAGGTGGAGAAGGTCCTGAATTATCAGACACAGAAGCACTTAAATATTTTAGTGATAAACTTAAAGCAGTTTCTAAGATTCCATTTAACAGATTTATGTATGAAGACGGTGGAGGAGACTTTAACTTAGCAGCTGATGGTATGATTAGAGATGAAATTAAATTCTCTAAATTTATTACAAGATTGCGTTCAGTTTTCCAAGAGATCTTAGTTAAACCACTACACATTCAAATGTGTTTAAAATATCCAGAGTTTGCAGATGATGCAGCATTCAAAACACAAATCTCTCTACAGTTTATTGAAGAGAATATGTTTGCAGAATTAAAACACATGGAGATAATGGAACGTAGAATTAATTTTGTTAGTGAATTAAAAGATTCATTAGTAACTACAGATCCAATAACAATGGAAGAAGAATACTACTTTGATCAAGATTTCTTAGTAGACAGATACTTAAAACTATCTCCGGATGATAAAGCAGCTAATGAAGCATATAAAGCCCGTAAAGCCGCTAAAGACGCCGAGGAACCTAAGGTTGATCCAATGGACATGGGAATTTAAAAATATATAGAGATATATCAAATGAAACACATAAGCTTATTTGAACAATTCACTGCAATTGCAGTTGAGTTAGTTAATGAAAAAAGAGAAGATGTTGGAAAATACAACACAGTTAAAAAGGTTATAGCCAAAATAGGTAAAAGACCGTCTGAACAAGATCTTGCACAATTTATAACCGATAACTATTACGATGTTACGGAAGTAGAGCAAGGAAATGATGATGAAAGAGCCAATGATAAGATCGCAGATCTAGTAGGTTTCTTGAAATATGATATCAAAGATTGGAATGCAGCATGGACTGATGCTCAAAATGAATCAGTACTACATGAGGCTAATAAAGGTAAAGTACATAAAGCAGCAAAACAAGGAAGTTATCCTGCAGTAATTGTAGTTGTAAAAGATGGTAAAGTTATCCATCAAGAACCTGTAAGTACTCCGGAAGTTGCTCCAGCTACATTTAATGTAATGCAAGAAAAATATCCTAAAGCACTTATACATTTAGAAGATAAAACAGGTAAGAGATTATTTAGTGAATCAGTAGTTACTGAATCTTTAAGTATTGCTGGTATGGCATCTATGTTATTAGGTTTAGGTATTGCTGCTAGAATTGGATTTATGAGTGATGAAAAATATGCAAGTATGATTGGTTCTATAATTCCAACTGCTAAAGCTATTGTTAAGTCATTACCTATTATTGGAGATAAGGTTAAAAATCAAGAATTAAAGGATTATCAAACTAAAGAAGTTGAAAAATATCTAAATGGTGAAATATCAGATAAAGATATTGTAGCTATTTTAAATGAGAATCCTAAATTAAAGAAAGCAATAGAAGATGTTGCAACTAGCGGACTTAACTACAAAGAATATTATAAGTTAATTAAAGAAATAGGTGGAGCAGCAGATAAATGGGGAAATACTCACCGTAAGTTTAAACAACTTAGAAAGAAAATAAGTGATGGTAAGGTTTTAGAATCTTTAGTTACTGAAGATTCAGCTGGAAGAATGGAGTTGTTGAAGACTGGAAAATATAAAGACACTAAGGGTAAAACACATACTTTGAAAGCAGGTCAGATCGGAAGACATGAAAGAATAGGTTGGGATAGTGATTTTATTCATTTTGGTTCTAATGTATTTAGCGCTGGTGTTTTTGGTAATGATATAGAAGTTTATGAATCAGGGGTTACTGGATTTACAGAAGCTAAAATGACTAAAGATAAACTAGAGAATTTAATTTATAGTTTAGAAAACGAAAACGACTCATGGCATCCATCTAGTGATAGCAAAAAGAAAGCAATGCTAGATAAATTAAAGAAAGACTTATCTAAATTTGAATCTTTAGTTATTGAAAAACGTGAAGATGTTGGTAAATACAATACTGTTAAAAAAGTAATCAATAAATTAGGTAGAAGACCAAGTGAACAAGATCTTGCAACATTCATTAATAATAACTATTATGATGTTACAGAAGTAGAGCGAGGAGATAACGATGAAAGAGCTGATGATAAAATTGCAGACTTAGTAGGATTTTACAAGTTTGATATTGATGATTGGGAAATTGCATGGGAAGATGCTCAGAACGAATCAGCAGTTATTGAAAGTGGAATGTCAGATATTCACATGTTTGCAAATGATGCTAAGAACATCAATGATTTTATCAAAATGTTCTTTAAAGAATTTGGTGATAAAGTTAAAAAAACAGCAGATACTATTGACTTAGCAAAAGAATTGTATAATGGCATGATCGATGAATCAGTAGTTTCTGAAGGTAAAATGCCAGACAAGCTTACTAACGATGACGATATTGTTTTTCTAAAAACTTCTGAGAATTCAAAAGGAGCTCATTATAATGTATATTATAAAGGTTATGATATTGATTTTGGTGGTGTTGGATTTGGTACTGAAAAACAACTAAAGAGTTATGCTAAAGAGTATATTCTTTCTAGACAATGGGCTAATAAATTAAGATGGGAAGATGCAAAACCTTTACCAGAATCAGTAGTTACTGAATCAAAAAACTCTAAGGAGATTAAAGAGCTTGAAAAATTACTTAAATCAATAAAATCAAATACACCCGCAGAACAAGGCAGAAAGGCATCTATTCAAGACGATATCGAAAGATTAAAGAACGGAGTAGTTACTGAAGCTAAGAATACTATTGGTCTTGCATTCAAAGAAGAACAAGATTATCTAGATTTTAAAGAGTTTGTTGCAGAACAACCTAGAGGAGCTATTAGAAAGAATATTGGTTTTGATAGTAAAACTAAATCATGGAATGTTGAAATGGATGTTAAAGTTCTAGACAGTATTTATGGTGAAGGAACTCCTAGCGATAAAAAGTCTGGATGGTACGGAGGATTACCTGATGATTTTGAATCAGTAATAATCGAATCAGTAGTTAATGAAGCAGCATATGAAAATGCTACTCAAAATGAATTAGCAGAATATATTATAAGTCTTTCTAATGAATTAAAATATGCTAAAGCTAATAAAGATAAAAAAGAAATTAAGTTTCTTCAAGGAGACATTGCAGAAGTAAAAGCTGCTTTGGCTAAAATGAAAAATGAATCAGTAGTTACTGAGAGTAAATATCAAGGAATGATCGCAGGTGATGTCGCTGAAGATATTGCAAAAGAATTATCATACAATGTTAAGCAGATCGTTAAACAGCCTAATGATAGTGTAACATATTTTCAAGTTAAAGATAAATCAAGTGTAAATAAAACCATACAATCTTTAATAGATTTATATGGTATAGAGGCTCAATCAGGTGGTAAGCAGTTCTCACCTTCTATTACAGTTAAATTCGATAATGATCAAATGGTATCGGAATCTGTTGTTACTGAAGGTATATTTGATTCTATTGCAGATCCTATTAAAGCATTACACTTTGAAACAGATCCTAAAACTGCTGAGTTAATGAAAATGGAACTTGGTAAAAAACAAGGAGAGACCAACAAGAAAAAACAAATTGATAGTGCTGAATATTCTTTAAGAAGATTTAGAAAGTCTATTAAATTTGGAGATGGTACTTATTTAGGAGTATTCTTACCTGGTAGTTATGATGCATCTGTTTCTACATTAGGAGATGGACCACATAAGAAAGCAGTTGCAAAGGTTAAATGGAACCAAAAGAAATACGATCAATGGTTAGAAGATATGGCAGCAAATGGAGGAGCAGATAATGCTTTCGATATGGCACAAAATGCTAAAAACGAAACTGGACTTATTGATTGGGTTAAGAAACAATTTAGAGGAGAAGATCCACTACAGAGAATTCAATGGGATATTGAAGCATTTGCAGAATCAGTAGTTACTGAAGCAAGGCCAGGTACTAAAACATACTATCACGATAGAGACGTATTACCTCCGCATTATGGTAATTCAGAACTTCATGATAAATCAGAGGAAATGTTTAAAAAATCATGGAAAAAACTTAATGATAAACAAAAGGATGAAGTATTATCTTCTTTCCCTAAAAATGAATCAGTAGTTACTGAAGCAAAAGCATATAAGCTAAAGGCTTCTGAATTTGGTTCAAATACATTCTCAGCAGCATACAATGTAAAAGGTGAAACTACTTGGAGAGTTCATAGTACTTATGCTATCGATCAAGTATCTGGTGAAAACGATGCAGACGAAAGAGACGTAGTTTTCTTTGAGGCAATGCCTATTAACAATGAAATATACATTAAGATTGGTGGAATCAATAATCTTAAAAGAACCGGTGCTACTGTAGGTGATAACTTTGGTACTACGATTGAAGAATGGAAAAAAGATCCAAAGGGAATTGCAAAAGAAGCTTCTGAGTTTCTTACTGATGCAACGCACCTTAAATGGATAAACAAAAAAGCAAGAAGCCAAGGTCAAACAATTAAATGGGCTTTGAAGGACGATTATTCTAGCGTTATTGAAGATCTAGTTAATAAATCATTAGCACTTGCAGAATCATTAGTTACCGAAGCTGTT
>Ga0209712_10001649_pt1 | contig 18885 bp, 13 predicted proteins | sample ArcOceMetagenome_FD_187443 | JGI IMG/M metagenome (GOLD analysis project Ga0209712, IMG submission 187443) | Marine eukaryotic phytoplankton communities from Arctic Ocean - Arctic Ocean - Greenland ARC118M Metagenome (SPAdes) (version 2) | ecosystem: Environmental > Aquatic > Marine > Oceanic...
ACTAGCCAAAAACACTGATAACCCCAAAATTCATCAACTTTTATCTAAGTCAAAACGTATTATTTTACGATATTTTAAAAAAAAAATCAACTTTAATTTTTTCCTATCATTTCTAAAACTAAATTTTGAAAACAGCAAAACAATGCTTATTTTACAGAATTCTTAATATAACCAAAAATATAAAATATGGCTGATAATAGTTTACAAAATGTCGTGAAGAAAGCTCTAAAATCATTAGAAGCAGCAGCAACAGACTTAGCTACCGTAGAAGTAACAACGCTTACAGGCGAAGTAAAACACGTTCTTGATGCTGATAGAAAAATTAATTTAAGTACCGCAATGGAAAAATTAAATACGGGAGAAATTGAGCTAGTTGCTCATACGAATATTAAATTTGACCAAGACACTTTGATTTTTGTGAGTAATAAAGCAAATGAGGAACATAAAAAATTGTATAATTTACATAAAGAATCAGTTGTCGCCGCTCAAGAAGCTCGTAATTCTTTCCTTCATTTCCTTCGTGAATTCGTGAGAATAGACTCCTTATAAGCATATTTGTAGTTAGTAGTTGGTCCCTTACTATCAGCTACTAATTATTATCAATTCACCGAACTACTAATTATCAATAAATTAAATGTGGAATTTCTTCAAGAAATAAATGCAATTGCAGATGATATCAATGCGATTCAAAAAGAAGCATTAGATGTTGATATGCTTCAACCTTTGATTGACCTCGGTTATTTAACACTACGACAGTGCAAACCCGAAAATTCTCACCGAAATACCTTTCTTGAAATCGCTGTAAAGCAATTTCGGAAAGATTATGAAACCCATCAGTCACTTTCCAAACGGTTTACTTTCGAGCCTTTCGATAAAGAACATTATCATTATTATCGTACAAATCTGAATGAAATAGAAACTTCCTTTATTCAAGGTTTGGTGAGCTTTGAAGAGAATTTCAAGGTTCAAGCACTACCGATTTTCGGAGCAGTAACGCTGGACTCTCGAGTAATTCATTATAGATTAAAGCTATTTGGATTGTACGGCGAGTTGCCTCATCATGGAATTGATGCACCGTTTACAGATGAATCTTTGGCAAGATTACAAATTCTAAAAGGCTTTTTGGAATGGAAAAGTATTAGCGATGTTGAAATTTTGGATTGGTTAGGCGATTTGAATATTTTGATTGATAAAATATTTCAAGTTTTAAATAAAGATACGAATCGAGATAAAAAGACGATTTACTTAAATAAGGAAGGTGTTTTTAATACCAATCAATTAACTGGAACGCCAACTGAAACGGTTGAATGTTATTATGAGTTTATGACTCGATTATTTCAAATTCACCTTTGGGCAAATGGTTTGTATCATGGTGCGATTGATGGCATCATTAAAATTACGAATAAAAAAAATAAAAATGAATTCTCCGTTGAACATACAATTGCAGAATTGGTGGAAAATTTAAATGAGCATGATGATCTAAAATTATTAAAGAAAAAGCAGGGAAATCAAGAAGAAATGGAGGATGTAGAGGAGCGAGGTCTTGATAGGAAAGAAAATCGGGAAAGACGAAGAAAGGAACGAAAGGCAAAAAGAAGGCAACGGAGAGAAATTAGAAAAAGTAAGGATTTTGAAACGCATTTTTTTTATGGAGAAGCAACTTGGTTATTAGAGACTTATTGGGTTAATTTTATTAATGTTCTGAAATATACAAAAGCATTGCAAATAGATGATAATTCGAACTCTATTACAGAAATGATTAATGGAAATGACAATAAAATTGATAATAGACATAATAAAATTGCAACCCATTTATTTGACGAAAATGGTCGATTTCAAGAATTAGTAAAGAATAAAGTTAGAATCAGAGAACAGGATTTTTTGAATAATACGAATCGTAAAATTTATTACGGAATCCAGCAATTTAAAAGGATTTTTCGACGGATTATTGGTAAACTTTTTAAGAAAATTGGAGATTTCTTCAAGAAATTTTTCAATATTGCTAAACGTATTGCAATCATCGTTTATCAAGAAGTAAAAGAAGGTATTAAGGTTTTTATTCATGGATTTTCCTTCCTTGTTGGCAAACGAAGAATTACGACTCCTGAGAAATCTTTAGCTGAAAACATATCAGAAATAGAACAGCATTCTCTATCTGAAAGTATTGTTACGAAGTTTGATTTGGATTGTGATGCAAAGCAATTCGTTCGTATGAATACAACAGATGAAGAAATAAATGAACATGCCGAAAAATGTAAGAACCAAATGAACAGTTTAGCGATAAGTTTAGTCGTTACGGCCATTGTTCTAAAGTTGATTCTCCTGTTGGCTGCAAGTTCTGTTACATTTCCAAAAATCTTATTAATGATTGGAAAATCATTGAAAAAAGTAAAGTGGAAGCAATACGGAGGAAGGTTAATAGCTGGTATCTGATGGTTTTCACCACACCAAAAATTGAAACAGAATTAAAAAAATTAGTATTATTTAATCCAAGAATTAAAAAAAATTCCCGTTTTGGAAAAAATAACTTATTATCTCCTAACGTTGCTCTTGTATTTTAATAAAAAAGTCAAATTGTGATTAATCATATCCCTTTCTAATATTATCTACCTTAGAGCACACTTAAATATTATATATTTAGTATATTGGTAATTAGTGTGATATGTTATCATAATACATTGATAATGAAATTTTAAGTCATTTATCTGTGGCATGAATTTCGTTCAATAAACTGTAGCATTGTAAACTTCACTTAGGAAAAATATCAACAACATGAAATATAGCTTGGTACTATTCATTTTACTGTGGTTATCGTGTAATCCACAAAATCTTCTATCACAACCTTGCGGAACAATCGTAACAGAAGAACAAGAGGCATTTATAGCACGTCATTTGAAACAAATGGGCACTTTTGATGGTGTAATGACTCGTGGTATCCGTGACTTCCCACTGAAAGTACATATTATACGTAATAGTGATGGAACCGGCGGAATGGGTTTATTCAGTCTAAAAGCCGCTATTAATAACTTAAATAACTATTATATTAGTTCTAATATTCGTTTCATTATTTTAGATGATATTCATTATATAGATGATGATGAATATTATGATTTTGATACAGAATATGAGGAAGATTTATGTAAAATATACGACGAACCAAATGTGATTAATATTTATTTTTTTAATTCTATCCGAACTGGGATGTATACACTTTGTGGATATGCTTATTTTCCAGAAGGACAAGATAGAGTTTTGATGACCAATGCTTGTGCGATGAACGGAAGTACATTACCACATGAATTTGGACATTATTTCATGTTATATCACACGCATGGAAAGACTAATACTGGTTCTACGGATGAGTTAATGGATGGTACAAACTGCACCGTTGCCGGTGATAAGGTCTGTGATACGCCTCCCGATCCAAATCTTTCTGGAAAAGTTTCTTCAGACGATTGTACTTATACGGGTTCCGGAAATGACAGAAATGGAGCCCCATTTAAACCGGATACTTATAATATGATGTCTTATGCTCCAAAGAAATGTCGACAGAATTTCACAGACGGACAATTCGCAAGAATCAATTATACCGCTCTAAATCATCGTAGTTATTTACGTTTTCCGCCTCCTCGACCAAAAGGTGAAGTTGGAGCAGATCCAAATATTAGTTTGTCTGGTGAGTTAGTGTTGGAAATTGCCGGACAACGCATTAATACGACATTGGACGGAAATTTGTACAAAAGTGTTGAATCATATTATTCTGGAACGAATTATAATCTTTCGATTATAAATAATGAACCTGCTTATGTTTATGTGATTGGTTCTAATAAATCTCAAAACACAAACTTATTATTTCCAATAGAAAATCAATCCGCATTATTATCAGACGATGGACAACGAGTTGCCTTACCAGGGGGTAATTATATGTACCAAATGGATGAAACAACTGGTTACGATTACTTGATGGTACTTTATTCTAAAAAGCCGTTAAAAATCGAATCTGTTATGAGAAAGATGAAAAATGAAGGTGGGACATTCTTACAGCGTCTTTACAAGATTTTAGGAGATGAAGTTGTTCCTTTAGATAATATAAAATACACAGAAAATGGTCGTTTACAGTTTTCTGCGTTAGCAAGAAGTCAGACAATTGTTCCAATAGTTGTAGAAATGGAACATTTATAAAATATATGAGGGTCATTTGAAAATAGTTTTTTTTTAAGTATATAGAAAGCTATTTATCAAAGAACCTCATTTGTGGTTAACATAATCTTAGGGTTTTTGATGAAAAAGTAACAATTATTATTGATACTCAACATTCGGAACAATTTTTTCTTAAGATTGTAAAAGACAATATTAAAAATAAGGTTTTATGAAAAATTATAAACTCTACATTTTATCATTCGGTTTATTATTATTTTCTCTAAATAATATTGATGCTCAATGCACTTCAGGCGATTGCATCAATGGTATTGGAATATGGGAATGGCAAAGTGGTGCAAAATATACCGGACAATTCCAAAATGGAACTCGTAATGGCTATGGTCAATACGAATTTGGTAATAAAGATGTTTATGTTGGTGATTGGCAAAATAATGAACGTCATGGTTATGGTGTTTATAATTATAATGATCGTTCAGGATATAAAAGCTATTCAGGAGAATGGGTTGCAGGACAACGCTCTGGTTTAGGTATTATGCATTATGATGATAATAGTATTACACCTCGTTTTGGAATTTGGAAAGAGAATAACTTTCTTTATAAATATGAGAACTTAGGTTGTCTGGAAGGCGATTGTTATGAAAAATATGGTATCTATGTTTGGAATGACGGAACTCGTTATGAAGGCAATTTTAAAAATGGTAAACGAGATGGCGAAGGCGTGTATTACTACTTAGGTGGTGCAAAATATATCGGTAGCCAATCAAAAGGCAATCGTCATGGTTGGGGAACTTATTATTACCCGACAGGAGGTAAATTCGTCGGAGAATGGGTAGATGAATTGAAGCATGGAAAAGGGATAATGTATGCAGGAGGTGCGGTACACATAAAAGGGATATGGCAAGATAATACCTTTATTAAGTCTGAACCGAAAACCTTAACAAAAACAGATAGAAAACCACCTGTTATTAATATTCTAAGCCCTAGTGTTATTGCGTCCCGTAATGGCGGAATTCAAATCGTAGTAAAAGAAAAAGAGATATATGTAGAAGGTACCGCAAGTGATGAGAGCGGAATCGAGCGAGTAAGAACAAATGGTTCTGTTTCTGAATTGACATTAGTTGATAAAGAAACACATCGTTTCGCTGGTACGGTCATTCTTTCAAAAGGTCAAAATACGTTTTGGATAGAAGCGACAGATAAAGCCGGAAATATTGCAAAAGAGGAATTTCGGATTATTTATACCCCGACACTTGCAAGCGGAAGACCAGCTACAAGTCCTGACAGGTCAAAAGTAATCTCAGAAAAAAGAACAGCTTTGGTTATTGGGAATGCAAATTATATGAGTGTTCCAGCATTACGCAATCCGAAAAATGATGCAATCGCAATCGCTTCAAAATTAAAAGATTTCAATTTTGAAGTAGAATTATTGACAGACGTTTCCGAAAATCAAATGATCGTTGCAATTCGTGATTATGGTGAGAAATTGAAGAAGAATGGCGGAGTTGGTTTATTCTATTACGCCGGTCATGGTTTACAATTAAATGGACAAAATTATCTTGTTCCTGTCAATGCTGATATTCGCAAAACAGAAGATATTGAATTAGAAACGGTAGATCTAAAACGGGTATTAAACGAATTAGAATTTGCAGAAAATCGCATGAATATCGTTATATTGGATGCTTGTAGAGATAATCCTTATGGTTTCGAAAGAGGAGGAATGAGTACGGAAGGACTATCTTCAACGAATGCTCCAAGCGGAACGTATATTGCTTATGCAACTGCTCCTGGAAAAGCAGCTTCTGATGGAAAGGGCGAAAATGGTCTTTATACAGAAATGTTATTAAGAGCTTTAGACCAATCAAATGGTATTCAGATAGAAGATGTATTCAAACGAGTAAGAGAATATGTTTTAATTGAATCGGAAGGTTTACAAACGCCTTGGGATAATTCTTCTATCATTGGAGAGTTTTATTTCAAAGAGTAACCATATAAAATTATAAATAATACAGAAAAGCCACAAGATGAATATCATCCTGTGGCTTTTTTGTGCAATTCTCTAAATGCATCGGAAATGTTAGACCGCTCCTCTATTAGATTTTGAGTATTCACTCCGTGAATTATTTAGACATAAATAAAAAGTAAGTCTAAAATCTAATAGCAAGACGATCTAATATATCTATTAATCATTCGCTGGTAATACCTTTGTATTGACTTCACCAAATCCGATTCTCAAACCACCTTTTTCGCAATATCCACGCATAATTACGGAATCGCCATCATTGATAAATCGACGTTGAGAACCATCCGGCATATCGACCGGTTTCGTTCCTTTCCAAGAGATTTCTAACATTGAACCGTAAGAGTCCGGCGTTGATCCACTAATCGTTCCCGAGCCACACATATCACCAACTCGCATATTACAGCCATTCACGGTATGATGTGCTAATTGTTGAGCCATCGTCCAATACATATATTTAAAATTAGAATTGGTAACAATTTTCTCTTCACCATTTTCAGGTTTAATTCCCATTGAAATATTAATATCATAACTATTTTTATCATTAGCTGATTTCAAATAAGGAAGTGGTTCGTTCTCTTGTTTTGGACTTTCGCAACGGAACGGTTCTAATGCTTCCATCGTCACAATCCAAGGCGAAATAGAAGACGCAAAACTCTTCCCTAAGAAAGGGCCTAGTGGCACATATTCCCATTTTTGAATATCTCTCGCTGACCAATCATTGAAAAGTACCATTCCAAAAATATGTTCCTCTGTCTTATTAATATCAATTGGTTCGCCCAAATCATTAGATTTACCAACGATAAAAGCCATTTCTAGTTCAAAATCCAATAATTTACAAGCTCCATAAAATGGTTGCGTAGAATCCGCCGGAATCATTTGACCTTTTGGACGACGAATGGGCGTTTCTGAAACGATTACAGATGAAGAACGACCGTGATAACCAACTGGAAGATGTAACCAATTTGGCATGAGTGCATTTTCGATTCCACGGAACATGATTCCCACATTCGTTGCATGTTCTTTACTTGCATAAAAATCGGTATAATCACCAATTCTTACCGGCAATAACATCGTGGTTTCCTCAACTGGTACGACACAAGTATCAACTGCACTTGCATAATCTTTTAATTCCGCACAGCCTTCACTAAGTAACGCTCCTACCCTTTCCCGAACAGCATTTGTGACGCTTTTTCCCAATTCAATAAAATCATTTAAGACTTTTCTTGATAATGTAAATTCATCAAAATCAATCTCATTGAAAAAGCCAAATTTTGCTAGAGCAGCAATATCTATCACAGAATTACCGATTCGAGTACAAACTCGAGGCGATTTATTTTCATTGGTAAATATTCCAAAAGGTAAATTCTGAATTGGAAAATCACTGTTTTTAGGTACGTTTATCCACGATTTTAAGTTAGTATTCGTTAAGTCTATCATTGTTTGTTAGCTTTTTATATTTTTACATTGTATTTTAAGGTGTCATACTACAAATTTAAAATACCTTATTGAATTCTTCATAGGAATATCCAGTTTTTCACGTCTATCAATCATTCATTTTACATTAATACTAATTAATGGTTGATTTGTATTAATAAATAAGACGAAATCAGATAAAACTCACACGTCTATTTAAAATAGACGTATGAATAACACCCTCAAAAAAACTTATGTGCTTAATTACTTTTGCGTACGAAATGCATCCAAAATATAAACTGATTGTAGTGGCGAATAGAGATGAATTCTACCTTCGCCCAACGGCTACCGCAACTTGGTGGAAGGAATATCCAAACCTTTTGGCAGGAAAAGATTTAAAAGGACAGGGCACATGGATGGGATTTACAAAAGATGGTCGTTTCTCCGCATTGACGAATTACCGAGATGGTTTTTCAGAAAAGAAAAATGCACCTTCCCGAGGTGATTTAGTCAAGGATTTTTTGCTTTCGCAAAATAACGCTTCCGAATATTTGAATCATATCGCTCCATCGGCTGAACTTTATAACGGTTATAATTTACTGACTTTTGACGGAGAAAACTTAGGCTACTTTTCTAATCAAATTGACAACCCTCAAATATTAGAAAAAGGTGTTTACGGATTGAGTAATAATATATTGAACCGTTCTTGGCCAAAACTGAATACCGCGGTTTCCGGTTTAGAAAATTTAATTGAACAAGAGAAATTTTCAATTAATGATGCGTTTGAAATGATGAAAAATAGAACCCTCGCAAGTGATGAAAATCTACCAAATACCAATATTCCAATCGACCGAGAACGTTTGCTTTCCGCAATGTATATCGAAACTAAAGATTACGGAACTCGATGCAGTACCGTTTTCTTATTGGATTATAATGGCAAATTTCATTTTGAGGAACGTTCTTATGTTCCTCAACATAGAGCAGTATTCAAAGGGAAAGTTTTTTGAGTTGTTACGAGTGGGAAGTTTTGACCGTTTTAATGTGAAACGTACATAACGCTCTAACGATGTACATTCGCTAAAAAGATAAAGAGGTATTAATGCTTTCGCATTAATACCTCTTTTAATAAAAATCTGTCCCGAGAAAATGCACGTTGAATCACGTCAGAGCGAAAAAAAACTCGCAACTCGTAACCCGAAACGCAATCACTTTAAATGCACTTTATTCGCTTGTAATACATCTAACCTTGAACCTGTGTGGCTCACGAAAGCTACAATCTCGCAATTATCCGCATTCCATCCTACTGGAAGCGTAAAGGTATAAGTGAAAGAAGGTGTTGAACCTTCTTTTGTTTTAGTAACAGAAATCGCATCACCCGTATAATTCGTCAACATCGTTCTTAAAATATGCTTATGTGTATAATCATACTTTTTGCCATCTTTTGTCAATTGAACATCATCGACATTATCTTCCGTAACCATTACCGAAACGGCAAGAGCTTCTGTTATCGTTTCTGCAAATTCCAAATCAATATCAACACTTAACTGACGACTTGTTGTATCATAAGTTGGTGAAATATCCACTTCTACTTTAGGAGCTTGCAAAATGTCTTGAATAATATAACCTGCCCATTTAGATAAACTAATTGGTAATTCTGTTTCATTGGCATATTGTGTACGGTTCACTGTAGCCGCAGGATAACCTTGAACAGGTCCTAAGTGAGCATCCAAATTAGTACCTTCTGAAGTTCTAAAGTCATATAAACTGGTATCATACGGTTCTGAAAAGAAACCAGAATGGATAGAAATTGGAATGATATATTCGCCATGTTGAGCGACTATTTCTTCAATTTTTTTACTTCCTTCAGGACAATTTACACAGCGAACACCAGTAAATTCTTCCACCAAAACTCGACGACCTGTATAAGTTATTTGCAAATCAATTGGTGGAACAATCTCGTCACAGCCTATTATTAGTATTGCAAAAAAAGCAAGGAGAATAGATATTTTTTTCATTATTAGAAATTTTAAGGGATAAGATATTAAGGTTTAAGGGCATAATACCTTAAACCTTAATACCTTAAAACTATTTTTTTTTAGAAACTTGTTGTGCCTGTAAATCGAACGCCACTGAAAGCTGGTTCAAAACGGCAAACGCCACCAGTACAAACGACACCTTCTACTTGTTTAACGTAAGCCAAAGTGAATCTGTGAGGTCCAGTATTGTAACCAACAAAAAGCGTTGGATAATGCTTAACTTTACTACTCTTTTTTGGAACAGTATTGACCATGTCTGAAACAGAAAAAGACCATCCTGGAGAAATATTATACTCAAACAAACCAAATGCCCAAGAACCCAAATCTTCATCCGTTTGCATATATTGAGCTTCTACACGGAAGGAATGTTTACGAGATATTCTATAGATAAACTCTGTAAAAGGTACAAAAGTTTGTACCAAAGGCACACCAGGTTTTTGTTCGTAAAGGTCCTGATTATACTGCTGAATTTGAACTCCTGAGATAGATTTCCATTTACTCTTTTTACCTTTAAATGACGCTTCCAAATATCCTTCTCGGTATAATAACTCACCATTCAAATCCGTGATATTACTCAATGTCAACGTGTAGTTTTGCTTTCTTGATGGCGAATAAGAAATATCTAATAATGCTGCTTGTTCTCCCAGGAACTGTGTGGCAGCATTATAACGAGCCGTCAAACGGTAAGTATTTGTTCGAGATAATGGCGGAATGAACGTAATTAATCCACGGTTTAATGTTTCATTTGGTGTCGTTCGTAAATCAAAATACTCTGTACGTTTTCCTTGAAAAGTAATTCCCATACCTTTGGTCGAATAACTCAAACTTGAATAAAGTACAGAACCCGGTTTATTCACATAACCGACAGAGCTTTCTGAGTCAGCGACTGCTTCTGCCGTTTTGTAACTTGCTTCTACATACCAAGAGAATTTCTTATATTGCAACGTATTAAAAAACGTAGATGCCAACGTATTATAACTCGGTACAAAACGCTCATCTGGAATTCCAGAACCGATATTTGCACGAATTAATTGCATGGTTTGTTCATCTAACGTACGATTCATAATTCCAACCCCTGGAGCAAAAGTTATTTTTGAATCTTCCTTCGGTCGCCAGAATCCTTCGATACTTCCACCATTAATAACGGATTTATAAGTATCCGGATATTTTCCGTCAGAATCCAAAGAACCTTTTTGTTGACCGGTAAAAAATTTTATTTGCCAATTATCGCCTATATCATAAATCAATCGTCCACCAAGTAGTGAATTATCAACTGCCAAAGGACGTTCCTCAAAAGCACGAAAAATCGTTCCTGTTCCGATTTGGTCATAAATGTGTCCAACCGTAATATCTAAACCTTTGACTTTTTTACGAACGTAAGCATTTCCAATACCGACAAATGAACGAGAGTTCACAGGATTCGGTAGGTTAGAATTCTTGTATAAATCAAAGCGAACGCCAATATCAAACCCTCCACGATTATAATACAAGTTCATCCAAGATTCAGAACCTATAAATTGATAATCATATTGAGGCGTATTCGATGCTCCGATAGAAGAGTCTCGCATAAAGAAATTGGTGTTGTTCTGAAAGTTTCCTGACAGGTAACCAGCTTCTTTATCCTGTGCAGTTAATGCGATACTAAAGGAGAACAGTAACACAAAAAGTAAGTAATATTTTTTCATTGGTGAATATTTCAAATAGATGACTAGAAGATTGATTTTAAGGTTTTATGGTATAAAAGTATAAAGGTAAACGACCGTTTCTAATAAATTTCTAATTCACTAGAACAATCAAAACCTACAAACCTTCATACTTACAAACCAATACACTTTATCAAAATCTTAATAAAGTGTCGTGAAATTAAAACTAATCGCATTCATAATTAAAGATTAAGGTCATTTTTTAACATTTTATCAATTGAGGTATAATTTTTATGACATGTAGAATATAAAAAATGGGAGAAATCTTGTTTTTTGATAAATCGAAATTTTAAAAGTTACAAAAGCGTTAGTAATTATTGTTATTAACCAATATTTTGTCGTCAAACTGTTAAAAGTAAATATAATCGTATGCACTCATAATCAATTCTTTAATTTTATTTTCTACTTTGCATTATTAATAAATAAATCATTGAAACATGAAAGATGATTAGATATTAATGACCTTTCGAATAATCAAGTGACCGAAATCATTGGTTATAAATAATCGATTTATATATTCAATAAGTAATTTGTTTTACTACGTTCCTTTGGTGTAATGCCGATTTTAGTATTTCTAAGTTAGGTTTGGTCAAATAGAACTGGGAACAATGCAACAGATTGCTTAGTTTTATGTCTGAATTTAAATTTAAAAAACAAGAAATGAAATTGACAAAAATTTTAACTTTAGTACTTTGTTTTACAGCCGGGACGATCATGGCACAAGACCAACTTCCTGCGACTGCTTTAAAAACACTTAGTGGCGAAAAAGTAATTATTACAGATATAGTTGATAGTAATAAAATTACGATTCTTTCTTTTTGGGCAACTTGGTGTAAACCCTGTAAATTAGAATTAGACAATTTCGCAGAATATTACGAAGATTGGCAGGAAGATTATAATGTAGAAATCATTGCAATAACGATTGATGATGCTCGTCAGTTACGTAAAGTTCGGCCAATGGTAAATACAAAGCAATGGGAATACACTGTTCTTTCAGATGTGAATCGGGATTTGCACAAAGCGCTTGGTGGCGTTGATATTCCTTATACGGTTGTCGTGAAAAATGGTAAAATTTTATATACTCATAGCGGTTACAAATTAGGAGATGAAGAAGACTTGGAAGAAAAAATAGAAGATTGGGCAAGCGATAAATCAGAAGAGGACAAAGCTAAACCTGAAAAACAAGAAACTGACGGAGAAAAAAAATAATAAGATTGATTGTAAATAATTGATCATTTAGGACCGTTAGACGAATCAATAGTTCATAAATCAATATATTTTCTTCATTCATGACTGAATTCAAATAAAGAAAGCTTTTCATAGATTTAACTTATGAAAAGCTTCTTTTGTTAGAAAAAACTGATAATCAGTGAATTATAGCTTATTTTTAATAGAAAAATCAAAAAATATAAACAATTTCGTCTTGTTCTCTGTATTATATGAATCAAAAAGTCATTGAGTAATTGCAAAATTATAATTCAGCTTACCTCTTCAGAAACAGAAATGTTTTGATTCTATTCAACAATTGATGATAAATATGGTTTTCCTATTTCTCAAAGAGATAAAGTAACGCAACTTAGAATTAAAGTTATGAAGTGCATTAGTGAGGAAATATTATGGGAATACTTAGATGATGAAGTGGATCAAAATCTTAAACAAGATATTGAAAGACACTTAACTATCTGTCCAAAATGTGAGCATGAGTTAGAACAGGTTAAGTTCTTTAATCAAGAATTTTCAAAGGCTGTAGAAAGCCAAGCCTCTTCCAGAAAGCCTCGAGAAAAATTCATTGAAATAGAATTGAGTTACTTAGAATCAAAACCAATGCTTCAAAACTTCTGGAAAGGTTTTGTAATGTCCGGCTTCTTTGTTTCATTGGCAACTGCAATCTTTGTAGCCTTAGCGTATCCTGTTCAAGGAACGAATGTCTTTGAAACTGAATTTCAATTGATAACTTACACTTTAAGTCAATTAATCTACTTCATGGGAACACCAGTTATTGCAGATATTTGGATGATCGCAGTAACATTCAGTTTCTTATTTTGGGTAGATAAAGTCTTACGTTCGAAAAATCAGCGTATTTAGTAAGTGACTTGTCCCGAAGTATCGATGATAAATTATTGGTATTTTAATATCACTTATTATAACAAAAAAAGAAGTCCGAATTTTCAAATTTGAAAATTCGGACTTCTTTTTTTGTTGGTGATAGACTCCCGGATAATAATTCCATTGATATAAAATCATGTGCAAATATTCAAAAGATGACTTAAAATCAAATATCGTCGATTAAAAATAGCTTAATCCGTTCTAATTATGTGGACGAAAATAATTCATCATCAAGCTTTTGGTACAAGTAGTTTATAATTTATAATTCTCATATCATTATTTTCTTTATTTTTGACTTTCATCCAAACTATAGAAACCAAAATTACAACAACCTAAAACCAAGCAGATTATGGAAAATACACCTTTACAAAACACTCGCTCAAAAGATATTATCAAAAGACACCATCCGGATCGGATAATAAAACATGAACGTAATGGTAAAACCTACTTTGAGTTTTACTGTAAAAATGATATCGTACTGCGTTTGCACGTTTTATCAGATACGATAATTCGGTTTCGTTATGCTTTTGATGGTGATTTTGAAAGGGATTTTTCTTACGCAATTGATAAACGATTCAAACAAAAACCGGTCAATACGATTTTTGATGAATTTGAGGATAAGTACTTGCTCTCTACGGATAAATTACGATGTGAAATCATTAAGGAAGGTTTATTGATTAATATTTACGATAGTTTTGGTAATATAATTTGCGAAGATGATTCAGGGTTTTACTTGAAAGAAAGTGTGATGAAAGGTATTTCTCGCCTAAAAATCACCAAAAAAGCTCCTGATTCAAAGCACTTTTTTGGTTTAGGTGATAAGCCAGGAAAAATGCAAATGCACGGAAAAGCTTACGAAAATTGGAATACCGATTCTTTTGGTTACAATTCTGACTCAGATACACTTTATCGCTCAATTCCATTTTATTATGCTTTAAATGAAGGAAAAGCTTATGGTATTTTCATGGATAATACCTATCGAACAAGATTCTCTTTTAATCGTCAAGATAATGGCGTAAGTAGTTTTGAAGCACATGGCGGAGAGATGAATTATTACTTTATGTATGGTCCTGAATTATTACAAGTTTCGGAACAGTACATGGAACTGACAGGAAAAGCAGAATTACCAGCAATGTGGACAATTGGCTATCATCAGTGTCGATGGAGTTATTATCCAGAATCGGTCGTTCGTGGAATAGCCGAAAACTTCCGTAAACATCAAATTCCATGTGATGCGATTTATTTCGATATTGATTACATGGACGGTTACCGTTGTTTTACTTGGAACAAGAATCATTTTCCGAATCCGAAAGCATTAATTGCGGATTTAAAAAAGAACGGTTTCAAATCCGTCGTGATGATTGATCCGGGAATTAAGGTTGATAAACAATATGATATTTATAAAGATGGAATTGAGAAAGGTGTTTTTTGTAGAAGAGAAGATGGAAAATTAATGAAAGGGCCAGTTTGGCCAGAAGAGTGTGTTTTCCCAGATTATACAAATAAAGAAGTTAGAAAATGGTGGGGAGAATTATACAGTGATTTAGTTTTGAAAGATGGTGTAGATGGATTTTGGAATGATATGAATGAACCAGCCATTTTTGAAGTCGAAAGTAAAACGTTCCCAGAGTCTGTTCGACATGATTACGACGGAAATCATTGTAGTCACCGAAAAGCACACAATATTTATGGCATGCAAATGACTCGTGGAACGCATGATGGCTTATCGAAGTTACAACCGACTAAACGACCTTTTGTATTAACAAGAGCGAGTTATTCGGGCGGACAGCGCTACGCTGCGGCTTGGACTGGTGATAATACAGCGAGTTGGGAACATCTACATATTGCAAATACGCAATGTCAGCGAATGAGTATTTCCGGATTTTCATTTATTGGTTCTGATGTCGGCGGTTTCGCTCAATATCCAAAGGCGGAATTATTGACTCGATGGTTTCAGTTAGGTATTTTTCATCCATTGTATCGATCACATTCGATTGGTTATAATTTGGATGGCGGAAATACGATTAATGAAAAAGAAGTCCAAAAAATGAAGGAAAGTGGTATCGTTCCAGACCAAGAACCTTGGGCTTACGGCGAACCTTTTACATCGATTATTCGAGATGCCATTGAATTACGTTATCGTTTATTACCCTATTTATATACGGCGATGTATCATAATTCTCGGACTGGCGAACCTGTTTTGAAGCCTTTGGTTTTCTTTGACCAAATGGATGAAAATACTTACGATCGAGAGGAAGAATTTATTTTCGGTCGTCAGATTTTGGCAAGTCCTGTTTCTCAAAAAGGAATCGAAACGAAGGAAACCTATTTGCCGAAAGGCTTATGGTACGATTACAAAACTGGCGAAGCTATAGAAGGCGGACAAATAATTACCATTGATACGCCAATAAATGCAATTCCGATGTTCATTAAAGCAGGAACGATTCTACCGCTTTATCCGGTCATGCAATACACGAACGAGAAGCCTGTAGAGGAATTAACCTTGAATGTTTATTATAAAAATGGTCGGGAAATCAGTGAATTATATGAAGATAGAGGCGAAGGAATGGAGTATAAAATGGGTGTTTTTTGTTTGAAAACGTTTGAATTCCGAGCGAATGAAAAAGGAATGATTCTCGAACAACGCCAAAATGGTGCTTTCAAAACAACTTACAATAAAGCAATTTTAAATTTCATCGGTTTTCCAATTGAGGTTTCTTCGATTGAAATTGATGACGAAATGATGGAAAAAGGAGAACATGGTTTTGGAATAAATGCTAATTTCGAAAAAATAGTAATCCGATTTTAAGTTCCTTTTTGTAGCCTTCGTGATAAGAAATAAATGATTTATAAGAATAGACTATTCTTGTAAAGTTGTAAAAAATGTATCCTCAAGCTTACGTTTTATAGTAATTCCCCTCTTAATACAAAGCCGTATCGTCTATAAAAACGATACGGCTTTAAAAAAAATCAATTCATTTCTAATAAACTTACAAAACTGCTTTTTGACGTTTAAAAGTACCCCTAAATATCATATTCCAATCTTTTTTATTCGTTGATTTTTGCCAAACTTGACTTACAGATCCATTTGCACTCTTGGAATAGGTCAATCGGTGATAGGTCTTTTTTCCGTTTGTATTAATCGAAACTGCTTTCATAGATAATTTATTATTTTCAAATTTTCCATGAAAATGTAAAGTCGTTCCGAAATCATCTGTCCAAATCTGCGACCAATTTTTATTTTCTACATCATAACTCATTACACTACGCGTTTTGAGACCATCTGAACCTTCGTAATTTTCTTCAATCATATAAGTTCCAAAAACTAAGCGAATATTATTTTCGCCAAGCAATTCTCCCTCTTTAGAGAAAAAATCCCAATCGCCAAGCATAAAATCTAACTGCCGTGCACCATCATTTGTGCAAGCCGTTTGTGCTTGAATATTGAAACCAAGCAGCAGCGAAAGGCTGAATAAGGTAATTGTTTTGATAGCGTATTTCATGGTTGACGTTTTTGTTTAATTAGTTGATACTAACACTACGCAAGAGTTAAGCAAAAGGTTAGCATAATATTAACGTTTGGGGCATTTTTTCGTCAAATTTGTTAAAAAAGTACCTAACCGGTAGAAAAGAAGTCTAAAATAGGTCATATTTAAAAATGTAAGCAAGGGAAAAACACTTGCTCACATAGGACATTAATAGCTTTGAATCAAAGGATTTATTTCCTTTTATCGAGTCAAAGGTCATATTAATTGAGATACGAAACACCTACACAAATGAGGGGATTTTTGATATTTTATAAATTATTCATTAATAATTTTTTAAATATCTATTTTTCTGTATTTTATAAAAAGTGGTAATAAATTACAGAATTAACATCTGATTCCTATTAATTTATACTTTGAATCGATTCTTAGAAATTAAATTATACTAAACTCAAACCATAATTATTTATGAAAATACTACAAATTTTATTCGCTTTTGCTATTGCAACTTTACTTACTTTTTCCGCAAACTCTCAATATCAAACCTTAGTCTTGAATTACGAAAAGTCATGTTTTGGGGAAAATGAACCCTTACCGTCTCGCAAAAATTTTGTGATTACAGGTGTTGCTAATACGAATATTCCGTATGTGGAAGTGGCAATTTATGAGGGAAAACACAAAGAAGCCGAATCCGCTGTTTATCAAACTTTTTGGAAACGTGACTTGAATAGTCAATCTCCCAAATTTACCGTTCCTATAAATCAACATTTAAGAGAAAGTAAATCTTACGATGTCTTAATCAAATATTATCGAGTCGCCACAAAAGCAGAAACAAGTAATTTACAAGAAAATATTTTCAGTACGTTAGATGCTTATATTGATCAGTCCTATAAACTGTCTAATTCTAATATAAACTTCAATAAAAGCGCTAAGAAAACGATTGCTGATTTAAATGAAATTGTAATCATTGGAATGTCGCAATATCGCCATCGCACCAGTTTTTCTTTTAAGTCTTTTTCGGATGTTGTTGCCATGAAAATTACCCAAACCGAGAGTCAATCTTTGAAAAGTATATCAAATGCTAATGCCGCAAACGGTGATGATGCTGGAACTCGTGTAATTTTCCGTGACAAGTTATTGACAGAATTAAAAGAAATGATTCATACAGAAGTGAATCAATACTTGAATAGAGAATTATATATTATGGTCGATGATAAATACATTGAAGATTATCCGACAGAAGAATTACAAAACTCTTTGCCTGTAAATATTGGTTATGGCGGAGCATTATTGAATACGGATTTTGATGCATTTAATTATACAGCCGGTCCTTATTTAGGTTTATCATTTCCATTCGGAAAAGAAGGCAGTCAATCGAAATTTTTACAACGTTCTTCTTTATCGTTCGGTGTTATTCTTGACCAAAATTTATTTGATCAAGACGGTATTGGTTACACAGGTCCAATTTTTGGCGTCCCAGTTTATGGTGCACTAGGCTATCGAGCGTTTCGCTTTATTCGTGTGAACGCTGGTGTCACAGTTTTGGAAGATATTGCAGCGTCTAAGATTCAAGTATATCCGTTCGTTGGGATTAGTGCAGAATTGAATTTGTCCTTGTCTCTGGCGAAAGAGTAATTTACATTGTTTGATTGTCATTTCAAACGGTGTCAATTCTAAAAACCGACACCGCTTGAAATATATAAATGGCATACTGCAATTAATTGAAGATTTTCATTGAAGCAAAGTAAAATCCAACGGTAAAGTAATAAGGAACTGGAGGCGATAACATTTGAACTATGAAATTATAAAAACCATGAAAAAAATAATTCTACTTTCTATATTTTGCGTCTTTACGGTTTCAATGTTCGCTCAACAAAATACTTATAGTTGGCGAATTGGAGCATATAGTGGTTATAATTTTTATCGAGGAGATTTGAACAGTGATTTAAACGTTTTTGAGG
>Ga0209712_10001650_pt1 | contig 18877 bp, 18 predicted proteins | sample ArcOceMetagenome_FD_187443 | JGI IMG/M metagenome (GOLD analysis project Ga0209712, IMG submission 187443) | Marine eukaryotic phytoplankton communities from Arctic Ocean - Arctic Ocean - Greenland ARC118M Metagenome (SPAdes) (version 2) | ecosystem: Environmental > Aquatic > Marine > Oceanic...
TCACATAGATAAGGATAAAGTGCGGTATTGAAGGCATTATTAATTGACTGACTGAGGCCAACACCGGCACTTTTGGCAAAACTGTATAAACCAAATAATTCAGGGCTTAACAAACGTGCACCTATTAGCATGTCTGACTGCATCCGTAAGGCTCTGACTAGTTCTGTAGACAACAATTGCCCTGATGTTTTGGTTAACTTTATAAAAACATTTCGCTGAAATCCGACACCAAAATTTTGTACTGGAGCAGAGTAAAATAAACCTATCCAAAGCAGTGCGAATACCCATTTACCATAAACAACCGACATAATGCCGCAGTCCAAAACGGCAAATAATGCAATGCTAATATTTTCAGCAACGATGCACATTGCATTGCGTATGCTGTAAAACCGCATGTTGCCTTGGCGCTGAACAAGGAATATTTTGATGCTCACCAGCGGGTAAAACAAATAAACAATTGCCATCAGAGTTATTAGGGGAGTTAGCGAAGGGTTGTCGTAAAACTCAGCTATTGGCGAAGCTAGGCCGGCTTGTGTGCTAGCCAGTAATATACATACTAACCATTGCAACAATGCCCCGTTCCTAGCGTATTTGGGTAACTGTTTTTCTGTGCATTGAATAATTTGTGCCCCCGCACCTGAGCGCAGTATTAGCTTGAATATTTCGTGACAGGCTAATGCAAGCATCACAGTGCCGTATTCGACAACTCCCAAACTCGCTGCTAAGGCTAGTATCACTAACAGTCTAGAAACTTTAGCTGCAATCTCAGTGGCCAGAAGCCAACTGGTATTGTTGAGCAATCGTTTAGTTTCATCTTGCAGGGTTGTTAACACCATATTTTTGGCCTAATCAAAAAACACTACGTCAAGTGTTTCAAGATGCAGGCCACAAAATAATAATTTATAACATGTTGAAATATATGGCTATATTGTTATGTGGGTGTAAGGTAAGGAGTGAAATTTGCAACTTGCGACAGGTTATTTCGCAAGATGCAAAAGTAAAATACTAAATTTTCAATCCTGCCACTGTTGAATTTTGCAGTGTTAAGGTAGCAGATTCAGTTTTCAAGACTATTTGCTTGATCAGCTATCAATACATTAAACGCGTTGTTAATTTCCCCAGCCTCTTGGGTCCACTGGCGGTGCTCAAGGGATAGTTGTTCATGCACGGCATCAACAAAATGAACTAATATTTTAGGATCTTTGCCTGCAGCAAGCGACTTTTGCACGCTTGAATACTTTTCCGCAATGTTACTTAACACTTGGGCTGTTATTTTATAGCGACGAATATTACGCTCGTCTTGGTTGATGGCTTCTCTGCGACTTGCGAGTGCGCCTAGGGCAACACCTATCGCTCCCAATGCTGCAAACTTTATCAAATCGGCGTCCGCAAACCCTGCTACACCAGCTGTACCAGCAAATACCCCTACAATAACAGGGCAAAAGCCGCAAGTTTTGCTGTTGTCTTAAAGCTTTGTTCGTTTTTTTTACTGCGGCCGTTGTAATAGGCTTGTTGAACCTGCAACTGATATCGACGGAAAAAACTGCAGTATTGGTGCAACATTTGAATATTGTCACTGTGTTCTATTGATAATATCTTTGCTGCCTGTTTAAAATAAGCTAAGCGAGCTGTTTCGGCTTGGGCGCGAAAATCCATCCACTGCTCGAAGAGTTTTAGCTGCGAGAGCATGTTGGTATTATAAATAACTGCGCCGCTGGCAAATAGGGCCAAAAGACCCAACACAAGACTTGAATATTCCTGAAGAGTAAACAACCATCCATCATTTAGCTCGATATTAAAAGCCGCCATAACAGAAATCACCGCAGTCACCAACGCGCCGATAAAAATTGAATTTGAAATGGTTTTAGCGCGCCGTTTAAAGCGAAGTTGATAACTCAGCGCAGCTCCAAGCTTTAAGTATTTTTCATCCTCGGGTTAGCATAACAGATAAATATCCACGTATTATACATCGAAAAAAAAGTCAGAAAAACCTAATGGTGATTGTTTAAATAGCCGTTTCATAATTCAAACTTTAGCTCGCTGAATCAGTTTTTTTAGCATTGAGAATGAAGAGTAAAAGCAAATTACGTATCGTCACATTGTTGCATTTAACTGCAACAATGTGCCTCATTTAACTACCAACCAGTGTAAGTACCTAAGCTAATTCAGATGCTGAATTTTAGAAATCCTACTCTGAGGTAACAGTTATTAGGGTGAATTGGTATGTTCTTAATCTTGCCATTGCTGAACCTTGCGGTACAAGGTAGACGGACTGACCTCAAGCAAACTGGCTGCTTTAACAACGTTGTCGTTACAGGCTGCTATGGCATGTTCAATTGCGGCTCTTTCAACTTCAGCTAAGCTGCGCACTGTACTGGTGTCATTCACGGTAATATCTTGAACGTGATTGAGAGTGCCTTGAAGGTTATGGATAGAGTTACCAGAAGCTTGAGATATTGGCTCATGTGCAGCGACGGGACTTTTCTTATTTAATAACTCAGTAATTTGTGTTTGGTTTAGCTGTAATTGTTTAGCTAAAATTTGCTCGGTTAATAACGGCCCTTCTGACATCACTACTGCACTGTGAATGGTGTTTTCTAGTTGCCTTACATTACCAGGCCAAGGGTAGTTATTGATTAGGGTGCCTGCATCAGACGACAAACCAACAAACACTTTATGTTCTATATCACTAAAACGATTCAGGAAATACTGAGCTATTTGGCAGGCATCGGTATCCCGGTCTTTCAAAGTCGGCAAATTAATAGAGATGACATTGAGTCGATAATATAAATCTTCTCTGAGACGTCCTTCTTCGATGGCTTTAAAAGGTTCTCGGTTAGTGGCACTGACAAAACGAATATCAACTTTTTCTTCTTTATTGCTGCCGACCTTTTGAAAAGTACCGGTTTGAATAAATCGTAATATTTTGGCTTGTAGGCCTATGTCCATTTCGCCTAGTTCATCTAAAAATAATGTGCCACCGTGGGCTAAGGTTGCTGCGCCATCTCGATTAGCTACCGCGCCCGAAAATGCTCCTTTAACATGGCCAAAAATTTCTGATTCCATCAACTCACTTGGAATAGCGGCGCAATTTAAACAAACCAGAGGATTGTCTTTGCGTGGGCTGAGTTTATGTAAAGCATCGGCAGCCAGTTCTTTACCTGTACCACTTGGGCCGGTAATAAATACCGATGCATGGCTAGAAGCGCAGTTTTCAATCGCATCATAAACAAATTGCATGGCTGTTGATTGGCCGATGAACTTCATAAAGTTGCGTTTACGTTTGGTTTGCACTTGTTCTAGGGTGAGGCGTAGTAGGCTTCGTTCAGCTAATACCTCGCTGTAGTTAAGCGCTTGCTGGATATTAAGTTTGAGTTCTTCGTTATCCCAAGGCTTTTTCATATAACTCCATATTCTTCCAGAGTTGATGGCTGAGATAACATCGTTTAATTCGGTGTAGGCAGTGAGCATAATACGAACTGTTTCTGGCCATTTTTCGGCCACTTTCTGTAAAAATTCGTTGCCATTCATGCCTGGCATATTTTTGTCGGATACAACAATGTCAATGTCTTGTTGTTCTAAGATCTGCAAGCCCTTTTCACCAGAAATTGCAGTATGTATTGTGATATCTGTGCTGCGAAGTAAACGGATTAAGGCAGTTAAAATTTCTGGTTCGTCATCAACAAACAAAATGCTGGCATTGGCTTCATTCGGCATCGTTAATTTTATCCTAAACAATCCATCTTATAATCTGTAGCATGGCAGATTTTTTCGACACTTTCACTCATCAATAAGTCTTACTTTGAATAAGGGGGTTATTGTTCTGTTGGAATAGAGGGAAAGCGCTTTAATATTTGGCGTGGTGTAAAGGTAAGTCTATCAACACAAGCAATGCTGCCTGGCCACCCCATTCTTTTGGTGCTTGGTGAAAACCCATTACCGCAGGATGTTGTATCAACCAATTGGGGATAGATTTTTTCAGCGCGTAAGTGCCTTTTCCATGCATGATAGACACACAAAAGACATGATGTTTTTGTGCTGCATGGATCAGCGCAGCGATTTCTAGTTTGGCTTGCTCTTTTTTAAAACCGTGTAAGTCGAGGATAAAATCGGGAGGGTAATCACCTCGGCGAAGGCGTTTTACTTCGTGACTGTCTGCAACTGGATTGACATATTTCAGAGGTTGGTCGATGTCAAAATTGCCTTCAAAGCCATCTGAAAACTCAAAAGCAGCCGCAGCTTGTTTAATTTCGGCTAAATCTGCCTTGTTTTTTTGCGTAAGTCCCGAATTCTGCTTGCTGGAAAAGCGCTGAGGCGGTATTTTGTCCTGCTTTATTGGCGCTATATCTTTAAACTCATTTTTAAAAAGATCAGGTTCATCATCATCTGTTTGAGTTTTTCGTTGAATTGGCGTGTTTTTCATTCATTACAAGTACATATTTGCTATGCGATTAGCATAACAAAATTTGCTAGCAGAGAATATGTATTCAAGGTCCGCGGGCCTAGATTTATTAAGCGATAAAATGACCAAAGATACTTTTTCCGAGATAGACGCAGAACAAATAGCAGAAGACTTACACTCCATTTTAGATATGGTGAGATGGTCGGTGAGTTGTTTTAATCAAGCTGGATTGTTCTATGGTCATGGCACAGACAACCCTTGGGATGAAGCTGTCAGTTTGGTTTTACAGTTATTGCATTTACATCAAGATTTGACGTTACAAACCGGCGATCAATTGTTTCATAGCCGTTTGACCAAAGCAGAAAAGATAAACATTATCAAAATAGTCAAACGTCGTGCCCAAGAGCGCATTCCGGTGCCTTATTTGACTAATCAGGCATGGTTCTGTGATTTACCCTTTTTTGTAGATGAACGGGTACTTATTCCGCGCTCACCTATTGCAGAACTTATTCAAAACCACTTTGAAGAGTGGATCGGTGATAGCGAACCTCAACATATATTGGATTTATGCACCGGCGGCGGTTGTATTGCTATCGCTTTGGCCTATGCATTTGAAGACGCTCAGGTAGATGCTGTGGATATTAGCCAAGATGCCCTTGATGTAGCAGAACTGAACATCACCGAACATGAATTAAATCACAGAGTGTATCCCATCAAATCTGATTTAATGGGAGCTTTGCAAGGCCAGCAGTATGATTTGATTGTGAGTAATCCACCTTATGTGGATGCAGAAGATATGCACGATTTACCCGAAGAATTTCATCACGAGCCAGAACTGGCTTTGGCAGCAGGAACAGACGGACTGGATTTAGTTGACAATATTTTACGTCAGGCACCAAGTCATTTAACGGATAATGGTTGGTTATTTGTTGAAGTAGGTAATAGCGAAGTGCATATGTACACGCGTTATCCAGAATTACCTATTCAATGGGTAGAATTTGAAAATGGCGGACACGGTGTGTTTGCTATAAACAAAAATGATTTAGTTGAGTACTGGCGTTCGGTTGACCATTAAACTTAATACCCTTTAACGTTTGTACTAAAATAGTTAGACACCGCCCATTTCAGAATACGTAGTTAAGACAACAGGATTTTATTATTATGGCAGGTAACACCTTCGGTAAATTATTCACCGTCACCACTTTTGGCGAAAGCCATGGCATCGCTATTGGTGGCATTATCGATGGCTGTCCTCCGGGGTTAGAGTTGTCTGAGGAAGATTTACAAGGTGACTTAGACAGGCGTAAACCCGGCACGTCGCGTTACACCACAGCCAGACGTGAAGAAGATGAAGTGAAAATTTTGTCTGGGGTGTTTGAGGGTAAAACTACAGGCACCAGTATTGGTTTGCTTATCAACAACAACGATCAACGTAGCAACGATTATTCTAAAATCAAAGATACCTTCCGGCCTGGTCATGCAGATTATACCTATCAGCAAAAATACGGATTCCGTGATTATCGTGGTGGCGGTCGTTCGTCTGCTCGCGAAACAGCTATACGTGTTGCGGCTGGTGGGGTAGCTAAAAAATACCTTAAACAACGACATGGGGTGGAAATTCATGGTTACCTGTCGCAGTTAGGACCGATTAAAGCCGAAACTATTGATTACGATTTCATTAATACCAATCCCTTCTTTTGCCCTGATGAAAGCAAGATAGAAGCCCTTGATGCCTATATGCGTGACCTTAAAAAACAAGGCGATTCGATAGGAGCGAAAGTATCAGTCGTCGCTACTAATATGCCTGTTGGTTTGGGCGAGCCTATTTTTGACAGATTAGATGCCGACTTAGCCCACGCCATGATGGGCATTAACGCGGTTAAGGGTGTTGAAGTAGGCGATGGTTTTGCTACTGTCGAACAAAAAGGTAGCGAACATCGCGATGCTTTAACCCCAGAAGGATTTGCCTCAAACCGCTCTGGTGGTGTGTTAGGTGGAATATCAACAGGTCAAGATTTAGTGGTGCATATGGCACTTAAACCCACTTCAAGTATTAGTATTCCCGGTGAAACCATAGATGTACATGGTAAAACCGCGGAAGTTATCACAAAAGGCAGACACGATCCTTGTGTAGGTATCAGGGCAGTGCCTATTGCTGAAGCTATGATGGCTTTAGTGGTGATGGATCATTTGCTTAGGCATCGCGGACAAAATGCTGATGTAATAAGCACCACACCTATTATTGCTGGACAGGCCGGGCCTCGCTAGGCTTAACCGCCTATCCAGACCTTACCTGTGCTCGTTTTACTTTCAAAATTAAGCTTTCACATTGTCTAAATCAGCGTTTTCAAATTCCAATCTAATTCTACTCGCTATTACTTATCTGTTTTATTTTGGCCAGTTTGGCGTGCTGATGCCATATCTAGGCGTTTTTCTAGACGGCAGAGGATTTTCATCAAGTGAAATAGGTGAGCTTTTTGCATTGATCACTGTTGCTCGAATAGCCGGACCTAATTTGTGGGCGGTGCTTGCTGATAAATCGGGAAGGGCGCTCAACGTACTACAATTAGGTGCGTTGTTAACTTTCGGTACTTTTTGTTTGGTATTTTTTGTCGATGGTTTTTGGGCGTTGACCCTTAGCCTTGGGCTGATGATGTTGTTTTGGACTGCTATTTTACCGCAGATTGAGGGGCTAACTTTAAATTGTGTGCATGGTCATGCCGGTCGTTACGGGCGTATAAGGTTGTGGGGCAGTATTGGATATATTTTGCTGACTATCTTTACCGGCAAAATGATCGATGTGTTTTCTAGCGAAGCGCCCATTTACGTAGGGGCGATAGTGTTGTTCAGCTTGTTCGCAGTAACTTTATCACTTAAACAACCACCACAAGAAAAAAGTAGCGACCATGATCATGTTTCGATTTGGCACAAAATTAACACACCTGTGTTTTATACTTTTTTACTTTCAGCTGCTTTATTGCAGTTGAGCTTTGGTGCCTATTATGGTTTTTTTGCATTATACGTTCTTGATTTAGGCTATAGCGGACAAGCAACTGGATGGCTTATTGCATTAGGGGTGTTGGCAGAAGTCATCATCTTTTTGCAAGCAGGTAAATTAATCACATTGTTTGGCGTAAAGTGGATTTTAGTTATCAGTATATTACTAACCGCACTGCGCTGGTATTTATTAGCTGTGGCTGCGAGCAATCCAGCAATATTAGTTCTCAGCCAAGTGTTACATGCTTTTAGTTTTGGCATGACACATGCGGCGTCTATGCATTTTATTCATCACTATTTTGGTAACAAGTTTCAAAGCCAGGGGCAAGCAATTTATATTAGTGTCTGTTTTGGTATCGGCGGCGCGATAGGTGGTTATGGAGCAGGTTATTTTTGGCAACAAGGCCAAGGTGCTGAATTAACATTTATTTTAGCTGCTGTGGCTGCGGTTCTTTCAGCCTTGAGTCTCGTCTTTGTTTCTTCGAAGCGTATGTAGTTTTTAAGACATTTGATGTTTGCTATTGTCTTATTTGCCGTTTGATTAAAAACTAGCCAACAGTTGTTCAGAACAGTTTAAGCCGATTGATTGATATATAAACAGATTATAAGGTCCAAATACTCTCAGTAAAGATGACATACTTATGACAGTTTTGTGACTAACTTGTTGAAACAATTAGGCTTGTTCGACCAGTTGTCATCGATAATAGTTGTTGACCTGAGGTATGTTAGATATATAATAACTAGGCTTGAAAGTTAGTTTGATATTTATGTACATTGTTTCGACGTTCCATTGTAGTACCCGGTCTCGTAGCTCATAAGTAATTGCAACACACTTCAGCACAACTAACGTCTCTTAGGAGACACAATTACTCTTGAAAAATATAGGAAATATTATGTCTGCAACTACTGGTACAGTAAAATGGTTTAACGAATCTAAAGGTTTCGGTTTCATTCAACAAGAAAACGGCCCTGATGTTTTTGCTCACTTCCGTGCTATCACAGGTACTGGCTTTAAAACTTTGGCCGAAGGTCAAAAAGTTGAGTTCACTGTAACTCAAGGCCAAAAAGGTCCTCAAGCTGAGAACATCGTAGTACTTTAATTATCAAATAATTAGAATTCTATAAGAAAAAGCAAACCTCAGGGTTTGCTTTTTTTATGCCTGAAGAAAAGAAAGCTGTGAGTTACGAGCCAAAAGTATAAAAAGAATTTGAACCACAGAGGAAAAGGAGCGCTGCGCCTCACAGAGAAAAGAAAAGCATATGATTACTGTGTCTTTCCTCTGTGGTTAATAGCTTCTAATCTTTTACTGCTTACTGCTTACTGCTTACTGCTTATTGCTTAGTTTTATCTTTGTTATTCTGTCAACTCGCCGCGCAAGTTGGCAATTAACTGACGTTTGATATGGCTTGGAGGTAAGTCTTTACTGAGTAGATAATGTAGCTTTGCCAAGGCTGCTTCTGGGGTCATATCGTGGCCTGACACTACGCCTACTTCTCGCAACACATGACCATTAGCATATCCGTTCATGTTGACTTTACCGCGTACACATTGAGTACAGTTTAAGACAATTATACCTTGTTGATCCGCACTGGATAATTGTTTCAGCAAGCTTGCGTTCTGTGGCGCGTTGCCCACACCAAAGCTAAGTAAAATTAAGGCTTTTACCGGTTGCTGTAAAGTGTTCTTAATCACATCAGTACTTATACCAGGGTACAAGGTCACTACACCTATAGGCTGTGATTCAATTTGACTAACATGTAGGTTTTTACTGGTGTCTATGCCGAGTATATTTTTGTTAACCTCAATATTAATGCCTGCAGTAAGTAACGGCGGGAAATTAGGTGAGCCAAAAGCATTAAATCCATCAGCATCAAGTTTGCGGCTGCGATTGCCTCTAAATAATTGATTATTGAAAAATAAGGTTACTTCAGCGATAGGGTAGTTTGCTGCGATGTACAACGCATTAAGAAGGTTTACCTGTCCGTCAGAGCGCAACTGGGCTAGTGGAATTTGCGAACCTGTAACAATCACTGGTTTGCCTAAGTCTTCGAGCATAAACGACAAAGCTGAGGCGGTGTAAGCCATAGTATCTGTGCCATGCAAAATAATAAAACCATCGTATTGTTGATAATTCTGATGAATATCATTGGCGATTTGTTGCCAATCACACGGACTCATATCCGAAGAGTCAATCAGATTATCGTATTCGTGGATCGTAAAGTCGGGCATCTCGCTGCGGTGAAATTCTGGCATATTAGCCAAGGTTTCAGTTAAAAAGCCTGCAGCAGGTATAAAACCTTGAGAAGAGGGACGCATGCCAATGGTGCCGCCCGTGTAAGCAATATAGATGTGTTTTTTCATAATGATATTTTATTTTTATTTTTATTCTTAGCTACTGTAACGCTTGCTCTCGAAATTAACCAATATTTCCATTAAGTTAGAGGTCTAAAAATTAATTTATAAATATGAATAATATAAGCGAAGTCATTACGATGAAAAATAAGATAGCGGGATGTTTGTTATTAATATTTTGTGCAAGTAGTTTTGCGGCACCAAATGTTTTGCCGATGCGTGAGCGAGCGCAGCTTATCAATAAAATCCTAGACGATAGATTGCAAAATTTGTTACCAAGTCTAATGCGCCGTGAGGGCATAGACATGTGGGTATTGATATCACGTGAATATAATGAAGATCCAATTCTTAAAACTATGCTCCCTGCCAATTGGTTATCAGCACGAAGACGCACGATTTTAGTACTTTTTGACCCTGGTGAAGGCAAGCCAATCGAACGCTTAGCTGTTGCTCGATACGCGGTTGACAGCTTATTTAGAAAATCTTGGGACAAGGAAAAACAACCGAATCAATGGGATAGCCTTGTCAAATTGATTACGCAAAAGCAACCCAAGAAAGTAGCGATTAATAAATCCCAACATTTTGCATTAGCAGACGGGATAACCGCTACAGAATACGAGGAGTTTAGCCAAGCATTGGCTAAGCAAAGTGATACACCACTTGTGTCGTCGGAAAAACTGGCGATCGCTTGGCTTGAAACACGCAGCGAAATGGAAATGCAGGTTTATCCCAACTTGATTGAGTTAGGTCATCAGGTGATTGCTCAAGCATTTTCTAACCAAGTTGTTGAACCAGGTGTCACCACAACCGACGATATTGTGTGGTGGCTAAGAGAGAAGGTATTAGATTTAAGGTTACAAACTTGGTTTCACCCATCAGTGTCATTACAGCGTTCAAGTAATGAGAAATTCGATCACTTAAAAACTTTTAGTCAACGCCCCAAATCGCAAACTGTTATGCCCGGTGACTTGTTGCACATGGATTTTGGTTTAACTTATTTACGCCTTAATTCAGACCAACAGCAACATGCTTATGTGCTTAAGACCAATGAAATTGATGCCCCAGATTATCTTAAAAAGGCCTTAGCTAATGCTAATCGCTTGCAGGATATATTCACCGCAAACTTTAAGTTTGGCCGCACTGGCAATGAAGTGTTAAAGCTATCTCGCCAGCAAGCTATCAAACAAGGTATTAAACCTTCTATTTATACTCATCCCATTGGTTATCATGGACATGCTGCAGGTACCACTTTAGGTATGTGGGATTCGCAAGGCGGTGTGCCCATTCAAGGGGATTACCCTTTACATTTCAACACTGCATATTCTATAGAATTGAATGCTGCGACTTTTATTCCTGAATGGAAAAAAGAAATCCGCATTATGCTTGAAGAAGAAGCTTACTTCGATCAATCTGGTGTCAATTACTTAGATGATCGTCAGACCCAGTTTCATTTAATAAAATCACAATAAAGAGACTCATAATGAATAGAAAATATCTTGCCCTTGCTGTTGCTTTTTCACTGGGGCTAGTCGCCTGTAATCAGTCGAATACAGCACAAACTCAAAAGTTGGACCAAGCAAGTGTAATAGTAAGCCTATCTGAGTCTGAAAAGGCCAATGCGTTATTTCAAACTTATTTTGATGAAAGTATGCAGATGAATCCTATCTCAGCTACTTACGTGGGAATAAACGAATACAATGATCGGTTTAGCCCACCCATTAATCAACAAAACCTTGCTGAGTCTTTGGCTTTTGAAGAAAAGTATTTAGCTAAGATAATAGACATAGATGCGTCAGCGCTTAGTGGGCAGGATTTGCTGAGTTACGAAATATTTTTGCGTGACAGAGAAATTGCCATTAAAGGTGCACAATTTCCGGGACATCTTGTGCCTATTCATCAAATGGGTGGCGCACATACTTATTTTGCTTCTCTAGGATCAGGTGAAAGTGCTCAACCATTCAATACTGCAGACGATTACCGCAACTTTATGAGCAGAGCACAAGGCTTTGCGATTTATATGGATAGCGCCATAGAGGCTATGAAAGAGGGGATAGAAAAGGCTATTGTGCTACCTAAACCTTTAATTAAAAAAGTGTTGCCGCAACTGCAGGTTCATATGCTCGAAGACGTAACTCAAAGTGTCTTTTACGCTCCGTTAGAAAAGCTTAAAGAAAATGCAAACATAACAGATGCCTATAAAGAGCAAATTACAAAAGCTTACACTGAGACAATAAAAAATATCATTATTCCGGCCTATGGCCGAGTTCATCAGTTTATGCAACAGAGCTACCTACCAAAGGGGCGTGACACCTTTGGTTTAAACGACTTGCCTAATGGCAAAGCATGGTACGAGTATCGAATCGAAACTAATACTACCTTGCCGTTAACTGCTGATGAAATTCATAGGTTTGGTCAACAAGAAGTAGCACGTATTCTAGCCGAGATGACTAAGGTGAAAGAAACCGTTGGATTTGATGGTGACTTACCAGCCTTTTTTGAATTTTTGCGCACCGATGAACAATTTTTCTTTGAGTCAGAACAAGCCTTGATTGAGGGTTATAACCAAGTAAAAGAAAAAATTGATAGCCGCGTACCCTTATTGTTTGAAGTGTTTCCTAAAGCTGATTACGAAGTTAGAGCCGTAGAAGCATTTCGTGCAGCGTCCTCTGCAGGAGCTAGTTATCAGAGTCCAGCACCAGATGGCTCTAGACCCGGCATATTTTATATCAATGCCTTTAACTTAAAAGCACAGCCTAAATACTTAATGGAAACCCTAAGTGTTCACGAAGCCGCACCCGGACACCATTTCCAAATTGCTATCCAACAAGAAGTAGAAAGCTTGCCAGATTTTCGAAAATTTGGTGGATACACAGTGTTTGCTGAAGGGTGGGCGTTGTATGCCGAAAGTTTAGGTAAAGAAATGGGATTATTTACCGACCCTTACATGTGGTATGGCCGTTTATCAGATGAACAACTGCGTGCTATGCGTTTAGTGGTAGATACAGGCCTGCACGCTTTTGACTGGACACGCCAACAAGCCATTGATTTTATGATAGACAACTCGTCTCTTGCGGCTTCAGATATTGAGGCTGAAGTAGAACGTTATATCGCCATAGGTGGGCAAGCGGTGAGTTACAAGGTGGGGCAACGACATATTCGAATGCTCAGAAATAAAGCGCAGCAGATTCTTGGCGATAAGTTTGATGTGAAGAAATTCCATACTCAAGTGTTAATTGATGGCGCATTGCCAATGCCTATCCTCGAATCAAAAATGGGTAGATGGATTGAACAGCAGAAAAGCTAAAGTGAGATATGACTGCCATATAAGGAAATTTGGCAGTCGAATTTAACAATCTAAAAAGTTATAGGGTCTTATATAAGTTTGACCAACAGGCATACAGCAGGGGTGACAATTTCAGCTATGAATAACGCTGTTAATTAGTTGGACTGGCCAATTTGCTACTGCTGTTTACAGAGCAACAAATTGAACCTTAATTCAAACCAATATCTACTAATACAGCACTTTTACCAGGTGCTAGCTTGTGCTTTATCCCAATGGTATTTCCAATCATCGGGGAGCGGATCGTTTCGCAACAGACTGCCGATTGTAAGTTGTGGGTAGAGTTGTGCGTAATTTTTCACCTCAGTACCTTGGACTCTGCGATTTATATGTTCAGGACCTAAATCTTCTAGGTTATCTAAACCCGCAGCGCCTAACAGCTCCACTAAGTTTTTAACCGTTTCATGCTGAAAGTTAGCCACTCTTTGGGCTTTTTCAGTGACAACTATACCTTTATTTCGTGACGGGTTTTGGGTAGCAATCCCTGTTGGGCAATGGTCGGTATTACAGGTCCGTGATTGAATACAGCCCAGTGCTAACATCATGCCTCGGGCTGAGTTAACGGTGTCAGCACCTAATGCCATGGCTCGTAGAATATGAAACGCAGTGAACATTTTTCCTGAGGCTATAATTCTAATTTGGTCTCGTAGACCCACTCCGATGAGTGCACTATTGACAAAAATCAAGGCATCACGAATAGGTGTGCCTACCGAATTGGTCATTTCAGTCGGGGCTGCGCCTGTGCCACCTTCACCGCCGTCAACGGTAATGAAATCGGGTTTGATACCGGTTTCAAGCATGGCTTTACAGATAGCTAAAAACTCATCACGGCGACCGATACATAATTTAAAGCCCACTGGTTTGCCAGCAGATAGTTCCCTTAATTTTGCTACAAATTGCAATAACTCTATTGGGGTTGAAAACGCTGAGTGGGAAGGGGGGGACACCACATCTTGGCCCATAGGCACATGGCGAATGATGGATATTTCTTTGGTTAACTTGGCCGCGGGTAAAATGCCTCCGTGACCCGGTTTGGCCCCTTGAGACAATTTAATTTCGATCATTTTCACCACTTCTTTTGAGGCATTTTCTTGGAAAGTAGTTGGACAGAAATTACCTGATTCATCACGGCAACCAAAATAACCTGTACCAATTTGCCATACAATGTCGCCACCATGTTTCAGGTGATAAGGACTCATGCTGCCTTCACCAGTATTATGGGAAAAACCGCCGATCTTGGCACCTTTGTTCAAAGACATAATGGCATTTTTGCTCAATGCCCCATAACTCATAGCAGAAATGTTCAAGGGTGATGCCATATAGGGTTTAGTGCAATGTTCGCCACCAAATTTTATCCGCGGCGAAAAGTCGGTTAAATGTTTGGGTTGTAGTGAATGATTCACCCACTCGTAACCTGCACGATTGACGTCAAATATAGTACCGAATGGGCGTGTGTCTCTGGCGCCTTTGGCACGTTGATAAATTAACGAGCGAAATTCTCTCGATATAGGTGAGCCATTGGTTTCATTTTCAACAAAATATTGCTGGATCTCAGGTCGAAAAGATTCGAGTAAATATCGAAATCTCCCCAAAATAGGGTACAGACGTTTGATGGTTTGTTTGGTTTGTAACATATCGGACAGCCCCACCGCTATGATAGGCAACAGCACAACAAACAACCACAGAACTTGAGGCATCACAAAACTCAATGCAAAAATTAGTATTGGGGCGGTGAACATAAAAATGCTAAAAATTTGACGAACAGTCATAAAGGTATTTCCTTGAAAATATGAACTAGTAACTACTTACAAAAAGGTAAGACCTAAAGCTGAAGCTTTAAATTACAGTTTATTTTCACTCACTGCATGAGTTGTTTAATTGAAGCAGTGCAAAACACAGCAAGGGAGTTGTTTTTATTCAAATGACTCAGGGTAAAGAGTACGTGCTGGGTCTTGTTGATATTGTCTTAATAATTCGCTAAACAACTTGCTGTTTAAGATGTTGTCAAGGGAAGCAATCACGTCGGTTAAATTGTCATCTTTGGAACGACAACAATCTTGGTAATGACTAATTAGTTCAGTCAAAGTGGTATCGTGTTTTTGAGCTAATAATTTATCCGCATAATAAAAAAAGTATGCCCCACCCCAATAGGCGGCTGGATATTGTTGATTGTCCATCAACCTCTTGGCAATGGACGCGGCGGTTAAGTCGCTATTAAACCAACGTAAGTGAGGAGCAACTTTTCCTTGGTAACGTTCATCTAGCGTTCCTTTTAGCACCCCAGCCTTTGCCATAATTTGATATTGCATAAAACTGGCGAACCCTTCAGAGAACCACCTGTATTCTGAGCCTAGATAGGGTAGGGCCATATGTGCCAGTTCATGATATATGGTCCAGTCATCTACAAATTTTTTCAAACCAAAACGTGTATCCACATGAAAGTGTACGCTGCCTTTTCCGTCTCGCCTTGTATAAGCCCAAGGCACCGGTTGATTGGATTTTCTGGGATAGAGGTGTAATTCAAGGGGAATGGGGTAGATGCCTAGGGTGGCGCGTGTTGCATTCACTCCCTTGCTTAGCCAGCTTTCAAGCATCTCGGCCTGATCTTCCTTAAAGACAGATAACCCATGTACTCTAAATTGATCTTCTGTAACAGCCATGACTTGAGCCGAGTGAGCAGCTAACACTATACAAAAGGTTAGTTTGATAAAAGTAGATAGCAGTAGATGTCTCATTATCAGGTTATATACGTAAGGTATCGTGGAAAAAATCAACTGCCATTTTGTATATTTGCATGGCTAACGCTGCGTCATATCTGTTGCCTTCATCACGCATAAAGGCATGTTGGGCGTTGACTTCGTGCCAGCTAAAGTCACATTTTTTTTGACTCAATGTTTGGTGAATGAGTAAACGACCTTCAGCTGAAACATGAGGATCTTGTTTGCCAAACACCAACACCATAGGGCAGTGAATATCACCACTTCTAGTTAATGAATCATTACCTGCTTCGCAAGGTAAGGTGTTTGAATGAACATCTGTAGGGTATAAACAAAAAGCACCCGCAACTTGTTTGTTTAAAGCAGCCCTAAAGGCTAAATGGCCACCAATACACAACCCCATCACGCCAACTTTACCTGTGCAGTAAGGGTGCTGTTGGATAAATTCAACCATGGCTTGGGTATCTGAATCATGATGCTCTAATGGCTTTGTAAATTTATCTGCATTGCCTTTGTCTTTTCCAGCATCGTCATAAGCCAAAACAGTACCCAGCGGATTCAGTTCGTGAAAAATTTCAGGCACTAACACTACAAAACCATGACTTGCCAATATTTGTGCACTGCGAGTGATGGGACTAGTTTGTTGGAATATTTCTGAGTAGAAAATAATAGCCGGGAATTTCCCCTCATCTACTGGCCGAAAAACCGATGTGCGCATTAACCCCGTATCAGTTTGAATATCATTGACGTGACGCTGAATAATCATGTTTTTCCTTAATGAGTCTGACAAATCAAGTCAACCTTAATAATGACCTGATATAGCTAAATTTTATTGCTTGTGTTTTATGTATTTGCCTACACTTAACTTACTATGAAAGTTTTATATTTCAGTCAATTATGAATCGTGGACTAGGCAAATGCTTGGCAATATTTTTTGCTGCGTGTTTTTTTGCTTTACAGTTCCACCCAATAGGCGAATACCAGTCCGATCATAATGAAAAACCAATCTTCCATATTGAAGAAGTCAGTACAAGTGTAATAGATAAACGTGTTGATAATAGTTTTATCTATGTTCAACAACGTGCATTAAAACACGTTTATTTATCCCAACAAAAAACAAAGCTTAAGCAACAACGCCAATACCTTGCAGAAATAGAGCGTCAAGTAAAACATCCATATCGACTGTTTGTGCTAAAAAGCTCGCGCGAATGTTTATCTGCTGTTTGCCAGGATTATAATGATAAGCAATGCGTATCATTCAACTACATGCAAAAACTTAATCTCTTCTTTGAGTTTAATCCTATTTTAATCGCACATCTTATACAGGTTCACATCGATGAACCTGACTCGAAAATATCTCTTAGTTAAAAAATAAATAATCGGCAAATAATCTTTGCCTAATAGTAAATTTATTTGGTTTGTTGAGTTTCAGCAAACCCTTTTATTGAGAGATATAATGGATATTTTAATTATTTTATGGCACCTGATGAAACCATGGTTGTTCTTCGTTGCCTTTATTTGTTTATGTATAAAAATGACAGGTTGGGCCAGAAATAGGAAAGCAGGCGCTATTGCCTTTGGTTTGTTTTTTCAAATGATCCTACCGGATCCAAGTGCTGAAGCCACCATTGAGGCAGTGGCAGAACGCAAACAAGAAGTGAAAAAAGAGCAAGGCGGAGATAAAGAACCTAAAGACGAGAATGACACTCAAGACTTGCCCTAGTTCTTTTACTTCTAATTTAGGTTTTCTTAGTGGCTTTAACGGTGATGAAAACTGGTAAATTAGCTACAAGTTTATTTATATTTTGGATGAGAAATAGCATGTTTGAAGTGAACGAATATTTTGATGGTAAAGTAAAATCTATTGCTTTTGACACTGACACGTTGCCTGCAACGGTAGGTGTAATGGCTCCGGGCGATTATGAGTTTGGTACGAGTCAGTTTGAAACTATGAATGTAGTTAGTGGTGCGTTGATTGTGCAATTGCCTGGTCAAGAACAATGGCAAACCTTTGAAGCGAATGAAAAATTTACGGTAGAGGCCAATCAAAAATTTAAAGTGCAAGTGAAAGGCGACACTGTTTATTTATGCACCTATGGTTAAACATTTAAGAAGATTATGAACAAAACAGTGAGAAAGTTAGATAATAATGTGATTAAAGCACTGACGGTTGTCTGCCAGAGTGCTAAACAGAATATAGTTGGCTTTGAGTGGTTAACCCACTCGGCCAATTATTCCAATTTTCCAGCGAGCTTAGTGATCACCTGTGTGCTGGATAAGTCTCAATCTTTAGATGTTTTGTTAGTCAGTGAACAAGATATTGAGCTGCGTAAGCACATCCAACAGCAACTTTTAAAAGCAGGGATTTTGCTTAAAGATGTTAGGCGTCACGTTTTTTTTGATACGGAACAAGCTTGTTTGTTGGAACATAATGGTGATTGGAAACGCAGGTTAACTGTGAACTAAGTGACTATCTTAAAATATATCAATTTTATGAATACGCTGACGATTTCCTCTTAGGTAAGTCTATCAATAGGCTCTTCAACTGGAAGTAACATACATCCAAATTGCCATTGCCTTTGAAATTAAAAATTCATTATCTAATTTCTTAGCACCGTCTAAACGCAGCTTCTCTTGCTCTGAGTTTTGTTTTTGAATTTGAACCTTGATTTGATTCTTGGGACTGACATCTTTCTCCAGTTTGCTCATGAAGGCCATCTTTTCATTTATCTAAAGTTTTAAGACGCACCTGCATCAATTTATCGTGACCTTAATGGGGTGAAAATAAGAAACACTAATATGCTTCGTAGTGTGTCTTTGGTTTTTATTAGACAATATCAATTCCGAAGTAAACTACATGTTGATTAAAAAACACTCCAAACTTAAGACTAAAGAATAATATCTTTAACTTCATGAATTAATTAGAATTTTCTCAAAGTTCGATATGTTCCCGTTGCAACAAGTGAAAATAACAATGAAAATATTCGCTGTTTTAATCCTAATTTTTTTTAGTACGATTCATCAAACCCACGCCTCATTAATAAATTGGGATGCATTCGCCGCTGGTG